>Ga0194133_10000796_pt1 | contig 60310 bp, 56 predicted proteins | sample TA2KigOf40mmetaG_FD_155448 | JGI IMG/M metagenome (GOLD analysis project Ga0194133, IMG submission 155448) | Freshwater microbial communities from Lake Tanganyika, Tanzania - TA2015055 Kigoma Offshore 40m | ecosystem: Environmental > Aquatic > Freshwater > Lake | place: Tanzania: Lake... | reverse complement strand
ATGAAGAGAAAAAGAAGCTAAAGGTAACGGTCAAGATCTTTGGACGTGCCACTCCCGTGGAGCTTAGCTATATGCAAGTGGAGAAGCTCAGTTAGGCCTCTTTGCTGTTTTGCTGCGTTTTCCTCAACTAATTTAAAACCTCTGTTTCCGACAGAGGTTTTTGCTTTCTCTCAGTAGGCGCTGACAATCAGATTAATAGGGGCCTTTAAAAAAGCCTCTAAAATGCTTTGCCGATCGAATTTTATCCGTTAACTTTGCAGCCCCAATTAGTTCTTTTTTATGAGGAATTTGGGAGTAATGCCATAGGCATTACGCTTGAACCAATAAATCTAAAGACATGGCAAAAGAAGTATCCGGCTTCGTGAAGCTGCAGTGCAAGGGTGGCCAGGCCAACCCAGCACCTCCCATCGGACCTGCCTTAGGTTCCAAAGGGATCAACATTATGGAGTTCTGCAAGCAATTCAATGCTAGAACGCAGGACAAACAAGGGAAAGTTCTTCCCGTACTGATTACCGTTTACACAGACAAGAGTTTTGACTTCATTATCAAAACACCTCCTGCAGCCGTACAGCTATTGGAGGCTGCCAAGATTCAGAAAGGTTCCAAAGAGAGTAACCGTTCTAAAGTAGGAAAGGTCAACTGGACACAGATCAAGGCCATTGCCGAAGATAAGATGCCAGACCTGAACTGCTTTACCGTAGAAAGTGCCATGAAAATGGTAGCGGGTACGGCCCGCAGTATGGGGCTGAACGTAGAGGGTAAAGCTCCTTGGGAAAATTAATGTTCACTACAAAAAATTGAATCATGGCATTTATCAGTAAAAAAAGAAAAGTGGCCGACACCAAGGTTGACGCCAACAAATCATATTCGCTGAAAGAAGCATCTAGTTTGGTCAAGCAAATTACGACCTGCAAATTCGATGCTTCCGTAGATCTGCATATCCGCTTGGGTGTCGACCCTAAGAAGGCCGATCAAGCGATTCGTGGAACTGTTACCCTTCCTCACGGAACCGGTAAGACCAAAAAAGTATTAGTACTCTGTACGCCCGACAAAGAGGCCGATGCAAAGAATGCGGGTGCCGATTATGTAGGATTAGAAGAGTTCGTTACCAAGATCGAAGGCGGTTGGGTCGATGTCGATGTGATCATCGCTACTCCCAGCGTAATGCCTAAGATCGGTAAGCTCGGTAAAGTGCTTGGTCCTCGTAACCTGATGCCTAATCCGAAGACCGGAACGGTAACTAACGATGTTGCCGCAGCCATCAACGATGTTAAGGGTGGAAAGATCGCCTTTAAGGTAGATAAGGTGGGTATTGTTCATGCCTCTATTGGTCGTGTCAGTTTTGCTCCGGAGAAGATCGCTGAAAATAGCCAGGAGTTGCTGAACGCCATTATCAAGGCCAAGCCCTCTTCCTCTAAAGGAACTTACCTGAAAGGGATCAGTATGGCTTCGACAATGAGTCCGGGCATCGCAATCGATACTAAGGCCTTTGTTAACTAAGCCCGGTATCGGAAAATCAATTAAAAAAGTCAAAACGCTAATACAATGACTAAAGAGCAAAAAAACGAAGTGATAGAATTGCTGAAAGGCAAGTTCGCTCAGTATAACAACTTCTATGTAACTGACACGGAGTCGCTCACAGTGGAGCAGGTAGGCAAACTTCGTCGCGCTTGTTTCAATAAGCAGGTAGAGATGAAGGTGGCTAAGAATACCCTTATCAAAAAGGCGCTCGAATCACTGGACAGTGCAAAATATGCCGGTATGTACGACTCGTTGCATAAGGTAACGGCGCTACTATTCTCAGAGAATCCCAAAGAGCCCGCACTGATCATCAGTTCTTTTCGTAAAGAAAGCAACGGTGATAAACCCGTATTAAAGGCGGCCTTTATCAATGGAGATGTTTACAGTGGCGATAATCAATTGAAGGCGCTCACCCAGATCAAGACCAAGAACGAGTTGATCGGCGAAGTGATCGGATTGTTGCAATCTCCTGCCAAGCGTGTGCTGGCGGCCTTATTGCATCATCACGAAAAGCAGGCCACGCCCGCTGCTGAGTAATGATCAATTTGACACTGTTTTTCGAAAGACAGTTGTTAACGAACGATTTTAGTTGATCACCATTGGTTGGTCAATCAAAATAAAAACCCAGGCCTGAGGGTGTTCCGAAAGGACCGAACAAAGGCAAATTTTTTTAAACCGCCGTTGGAGCTTCAATGCAGTGAAAACGGTAAAAATTGAAATCAAATGGCTGATGTAAAAGCACTTGCTGAGAGCCTGGTAGGCTTAACAGTAAAAGAAGTTCAAGAGCTCGCTGATGTGCTCAAGAACGAGTACGGAATTGAACCCGCAGCTGCTGCCGTAGTGGTAGCCGGTGGAGACGGTGGTGGCGCTGCTGCTGCCGAAGAAAAGACTGCCTTCAATGTCATTTTGAAGAGCGGTGGAGCTTCTAAGCTCAATGTAGTTAAAGTGGTTAAAGACCTGACAGGTCTGGGGCTGAAAGAAGCCAAAGACATGGTGGATGGTGCTCCCAAGACCGTTAAAGAAAACGTTTCTAAAGCAGAAGCTGAAGACATTGCAGCTAAGCTGAAAGAAGCTGGTGCAGAAGTAGAGATCGCGTAAGCGTTTTCAATTCTCACTATAAAAAAAGACCTTCCGTTTGGAGGGTCTTTTTTTGTTTCGTTATCGCGGTCGCGTAAAGGGTCATTTCTTTTAGCGTCCATTTTCTATTGGCGTTAAGGTCCCATTTTCGCTGCACTGTCGAAAAGGATGTAAGGAAGTATTTTGGCAAGGGTAAGAGAGTCCAGGGTCCAGATATTTCTTAAGTCCTTTTCCGACCGGAATGGACCATTTGCCTCGCGGTATCGTATGATCGCTCTGGCTTTCTCCCAGCGCAAATATGGATGCTGTCGCAGCGAATCGAAGCAAATATGATTTATATCGATCGTTCTGATCAGGGCATTGGAGCTGGTTAGCAGCAATAGGGGTTGGAGCAATGAAAACAGTGAATCACTAATGCCGTACACCTCTCTCAGTTGTGCCTTCTCGTAAAACCCGCCCAGCTTATTTCTGTACCGGATGATCCGCGAGGCGAGTACCGGACCAATGCCAGGAAGTTTTTCTAGATCGGCCGAATCGGCACTGTTTAAAAAGGTGGGGTCGTATGACCGGGCTTGGCGCTTGAAGGGTACTAAATCGGGCTTTTGGCCCCGAAAATCAAATTTTTTTGATACAGGACCTTGCGATCTGCTTAAGACTTTATAGTAGTTTTTTTTGTAGCTTGATATTGCTCCTGTATTATTATAAGCAGTTGATTTTGAATTTCTTTTGAATGAGTCTATTCTAGGCGAGTCGGCGCTGATCAAGGGGGGAGAGCTGCTTTTTGGGGGTAAGCTTACCAGTAAGTATAGAAGTAAGAGCAGCCCTAAGAGGAGGGTCCCTAAACGGTCCTTTTGGCTGCTTAGCAGGGGGCCGGGTCGATTTTTACCGTGGGTGGGGTGGGGTCTCATCCAAGCAAGTATAACACCCCCTTTAGGATCCTTCAAGGCTTCGGCCCAAAAATTGGTAGGATTTTTGTGGGTGCAAATTTTGTGGGTGATTTTGAATTGTTTACCTTTGCCCTCCTTTATTTTGGCCAAATATATTTTCGACATTCCTGACCATGTGTAAGTAATTTATTTACAGTGACTTCTGTTTTTTTTAACTCGGAAGCCACCACGTGAAAGGTATGTCCTGAACGTTGAAAAAACCGGTTTACGCTATGTCTGCAGCAAAAACGAACGCAAGGATTGATTTTGGAAAGATCAAGCACCTTGCAGAAACACCAGATTTACTCGAAGTCCAGATTCAGTCGTTCAAAGAATTCTTCCAGCTCGAGACCACTCCCGATAAACGTAACATCGAGGGGCTGTTTCGCGTGTTCAAGGACAACTTTCCTATTACCGATACGCGAAATATTTTCGTATTGGAATTCTTGGATTATTTCATTGATCCGCCCCGCTACACCATTGAGGAATGTATGGAGCGCGGTCTTACCTATGCTGTTCCGCTAAAAGCAAAATTGCGTCTTAGTTGTAACGATGAGGAGCACGTAGACTTCCAAACAATCGTGCAAGACGTTTTCTTGGGTAATATTCCTTACATGACCCCACGCGGCACCTTCGTGATCAATGGAGCTGAGCGTGTAGTCGTTTCACAGTTGCATCGTTCTCCCGGGGTTTTCTTTGGCCAATCGGTGCATCCCAACGGTACCAAGATCTACTCTGCCCGTGTAATCCCCTTCAAGGGAGCCTGGATGGAATTTGCTACCGATATCAACAACGTCATGTATGCGTACATCGACAGAAAGAAAAAATTCCCTGTTACCACTTTGCTTCGATCCATTGGATACGAGACCGATAAGGATATCTTGGAGCTCTTCGGTATGGCCGATGAAGTAAAGACCGATAAGAAAACACTTTCAAAGTACGTTGGCAAGCGCTTGGCGGCCCGTGTACTTCGTACCTGGGTAGAGGATTTTGTGGATGAGGATACCGGAGAGGTGGTCTCTATTGAGCGCAACGAGATCGTCATGGAGCGCGATACCCTGCTTGACGAAGCCGCCATCGAAACGATCTCCTCACTAGAGGTGGCCAGTGTATTCATACAGCGCGAAGATGTAGGAGGTGATTATGCTATCATCTACAACACGCTTAACAAGGATACTTCTAATAGCGAACTCGAGGCCGTGCAGTTCATCTATCGTCAATTGCGCGGTGCAGATGCGCCCGACAATGAGACGGCTCGCGGTATTATCGATAAATTATTTTTCAGTGATAAGCGCTATGACTTGGGTGAGGTAGGTCGCTATAAGATCAACCGTAAGCTCAATGTTAACCTACCGCTCGAGAAAAAGACATTGACCAAGGATGATATTATTCTCATCATCAAATATCTGGTTCGTCTTACCAACGGTAAGGCAGAGATCGACGATATCGATCACCTGAGCAACCGTCGTGTGCGTACCGTGGGCGAACAGTTATATGCTCAATTCGGCGTGGGATTGGCTCGTATGGCTCGTACCATCAGAGAGCGTATGAACGTTCGCGACAACGAGGTCTTTACACCCGTTGACCTGATCAATGCCCGTACGTTATCTTCTGTTATCAATTCATTTTTCGGAACCTCGCAGCTCTCTCAATTCCTTGACCAGACCAATCCGCTCTCTGAGATTACGCACAAGCGTCGTATCTCGGCCCTGGGTCCCGGCGGTCTGAGTCGCGAAAGAGCTGGTTTCGAAGTCCGCGACGTTCACTACTCTCACTATGGTCGTCTCTGTACTATCGAGACTCCTGAGGGACCCAATATCGGTCTGATCTCTACACTCTGCGTGCATGCCAAGATCAATGATATGGGCTTTATTGAAACGCCTTATCGTCGTGTAGCCGAAGGCAAAGTAAATATGAAGGAGTTGGTATTCCTGAGTGCGGAAGAAGAAGATAATGCTAAGATCGCACAGGCTAACACTAAGCTCGATGAGAAAGGCAATGTAAAAGAAGGTAAGGTCGTTAGCCGCGAAACCGGTGATTTCCCGATCCTGGATAAAGGGGATGTGGAATTCATGGACGTAGCGCCCAATCAAATTGTGGGACTCAGTGCATCACTGATCCCATTCTTGGAACATGACGATGCTAACCGCGCCTTGATGGGATCGAACATGCAACGTCAGGCCGTTCCGCTGCTGCGCCCCGATGTTCCCATTGTGGGAACGGGCTTCGAAGCAAAGGCGGCCCGTGATGCCCGTATCCAAATACACGCCGAAGGAAATGGAGTCGTTGAATTTGTGGATGCCAATGAGATTCATGTTCGTTACGACCGCGATGCCAATGAGAAGCTCGTGAGTTTCGAAGATGACCTTCGTGTATACCGACTCACTAAATTCATTAAGACCAACCAAGAGACTTGTATCAATCTACGCCCTGCCGTTAAGAAAGGACAAAAGGTAAAGACAGGCGATTTCTTAACAGAGGGATACGCGACACAACATGGAGAGCTAGCCCTAGGAAAAAATCTTAAGGTGGCCTTTATGCCTTGGAAAGGTTACAACTTCGAGGATGCCATTGTTATCAGTGAGCGTGTCGTAAAAGAAGATCTCTTTACCTCGGTCCATATCTCTGAGTACGAATTGGAAGTGCGCGATACCAAACTGGGAGAAGAGGAACTGACTCCAGATATTCCCAACGTTTCTGAAGAAGCCACTAAGGACCTCGATGAAAATGGAATCATTCGCATCGGTGCGCAAGTAAAAGAAGGGGATATCTTGATCGGTAAGATCACGCCGAAGGGAGAAAGCGATCCTACTCCAGAAGAAAAGCTGTTGCGTGCCATCTTCGGCGAAAAAGCCGGTGATGCCAAGGATGCTTCCTTGAAAGCGCCTAATGGAGTAGAGGGTGTGGTTATTGGAAAGAAACTTTTCCAGCGCGCCAAAAAAGATAAGAATGCCAAAGTGCGTGAGAAGGCTTCTCTTGAAAAACTAGAGAAGCTTCACGAAAAGTACGAGATCGATCTTAAGAATGTGTTGATCGAGAAGCTTACAGCTCTTTTGAAAGATCATGTTTCGGCTGGTGTAAGCAACAACTTCGGTGAAGTGCAAATCGGTAAGGGCGCCAAGTTCGCCGACAAGAGTCTGCGTGGATTGGATTATGCCAATGTGAACCCGCTGGGCTGGACCGGTGATAAGAAAACCGATGACAAGATCAATACCTTGCTGCACAATTACAGCATTAAATTCAACGAAGAGCTGGGTCGCTACAAGAGAGAGAAGTTCAATATCAGTATTGGTGATGAGCTGCCTGCCGGCGTACAAAAACTGGCCAAAGTTTACCTTGCGGTTAAGCGTAAGCTGAAAGTGGGTGATAAGATGGCTGGTCGTCACGGAAATAAGGGGATCGTAGCCAAGATCGTGAGACAAGAAGATATGCCCTTCCTCGAAGACGGTACCCCCGTCGATGTGGTGTTGAACCCATTGGGGGTTCCCAGTCGTATGAATCTGGGACAGATCTATGAGACCATCTTAGGATGGACAGGAGAAAAGCTGGGCTTGAAATTCTCTACCCCCATCTTCGACGGTGCCTCTGTTGACGAGATCGCTACCTATTGCGATCAGGCCGGTATTCCCATGTACGGACATACTTATCTCTACGATGGAGAGACCGGAGAGCGTTTCCATCAAAAAGCTACGGTGGGTATCATCTACATGATCAAGTTGCATCACATGGTAGACGATAAGATGCATGCCCGCTCGATCGGACCTTACAGTCTCATTACCCAACAACCCTTGGGTGGTAAGGCGCAGTTCGGTGGTCAGCGTTTTGGAGAAATGGAAGTGTGGGCGCTCGAGGCCTATGGTGCTTCGAATATTTTGCAAGAATTGCTTACCATCAAGAGTGACGATATCGTTGGACGGGCCAAGACTTATGAGTCGTTGGTTAAAGGGGAGAATGTGCCTAGAGCCGGTATTCCCGAATCGTTCAATGTATTGTTGCACGAATTAAGAGGTCTCGGATTAGATCTCAAATTCGAATAATAAGCAATTCGATAGTAAACAAAAACATTCACTCAAATAGTTGTTACGACCATGGCAATAAAAAAAGAGAATCGACCCAAGTCGCCTTTTTCGAAGATCACCATCGGATTGGCCTCTCCTGATAATATCAAAGGGAGAAGTGAGGGTGAAGTCCTTAAACCCGAGACCATCAATTATCGTACGTACAAGCCCGAACGTGACGGTTTGTTCTGCGAGCGGATCTTTGGTCCTGTTAAGGATTATGAGTGTGCCTGCGGAAAATACAAGCGTATTCGTTACAAGGGTATCGTCTGTGACCGCTGCGGAGTAGAGGTGACCGAAAAGAAAGTGCGTCGTGAGCGCATGGGCCATATCAAGTTGGTGGTGCCCGTTGTACATATCTGGTACTTCAAATCATTGCCCAATAAGATCGGTTATCTGCTCGGTACTAGTTCCAAGAAACTCGAATCGATCGTTTATTATGAGCGTTTCGTGGTTATCCAAGCGGGAATACGCGAAGAGAAAGGGCAGAAGCCTGGCGATCTGCTGACGGAAGAGGAATATCTCGATATCCTGGATACCATTCCTAAGGAAAATCAATATTTGCCCGACGACGATCCGCAGAAGTTCATTGCCAAGATGGGTGCCGAGGCTGTACATGATATGTTGGCTCGGATCGATCTTGATCAACTTTCTTTCGATCTGCGCAATGCAGCCGCTACCGAAACCTCTCAGCAGCGTAAGGCCGATGCCTTAAAGCGTCTTAGTGTGGTCGAGGCTTTCCGCGATGCCAATCAGCGTATCACTAACCGTCCTGAGTGGATGGTGATGCAATACATTCCTGTTATTCCACCGGAGCTTCGCCCATTGGTGCCTTTGGATGGAGGTCGTTTTGCTTCTTCTGATCTAAATGATCTGTACCGCAGGGTAATTATCCGCAACAACCGTCTTAAGCGATTGCTTGAGATCAAAGCCCCTGAGGTGATCTTGCGTAACGAGAAACGTATGCTGCAAGAGGCTGTTGATTCGCTCTTCGATAATAGCCGTAAATCAAATGCGGTAAAAGCAGAAGGGGGTCGTGCGCTGAAGTCACTCAGCGACGTATTGAAAGGAAAGCAAGGACGTTTCCGTCAAAATCTCTTGGGTAAGCGTGTCGACTATTCTGGTCGTTCCGTTATTGTAGTAGGACCCGAGCTCAAATTGCACGAGTGCGGTTTGCCCAAGGATATGGCAGCCGAGTTGTTCAAGCCCTTTATTATCCGCAAACTAATCGAAAGAGGTATCGTTAAAACGGTCAAGTCTGCCCGTAAACTGGTAGACAAGAAAGAAGCCGTGGTATGGGATATTCTGGAAAATATTTTAAAAGGTCATCCGGTTCTGCTGAACCGTGCCCCCACGCTGCACCGCTTATCTATTCAGGCCTTTCAGCCTAAATTGATCGAGGGCAAGGCCATTCAGCTACATCCGCTCGTTACCACGGCCTTTAACGCCGACTTCGACGGAGACCAAATGGCGGTTCACGTTCCTCTTAGTCATGCTGCTATTCTGGAGGCTCAGATGCTAATGCTGGCCTCTCATAATATCTTGAACCCACAGAACGGAACGCCGATTACGCTTCCTTCTCAGGACATGGTGTTAGGGCTGTACTATATCACTAAGGGTAAGCGCACCACCGATAAAGAGAAAGTAAAGGGAGAGGGCAAGGCCTTCTATTCGAGCGAAGAAGTTATTATTGCACATAATGAGGGCAAGGTTGATCTGCACGCCTGGATCCGTGTTAAGACACCGGTTAGAAACGAAAATGGTCAACTCGAGAACAAGCTTATTGAAACGACCGTAGGAAGAGTGCTCTTTAATCAGCATGTTCCCGCCGAGGTTGGTTTTGTCAATGCTCTTCTCACTAAAAAGAATTTGCGTGAGATCATTGGCGATATCATCAATATTACCAATGTGCCCAAGACGGCTAAGTTCCTTGATGACATCAAGCAGCTTGGTTTCCGCACGGCCTTCCGTGGTGGATTGTCCTTTAACATCAACGACCTGATCATTCCTGATATCAAAGAAGAATTACTGGAAAATGCCAAGGGCGAAGTAGATGAGGTATGGGAAAGCTATAACATGGGTCTTATTACCAACAACGAGCGCTATAACCAGATCGTTGACATTTGGAGCCGTGTAGATACACGCATTACCGAAACCCTCATTAAGGAGCTGAGCAACGATAAACAAGGTTTTAACTCTGTTTACATGATGCTCGACTCCGGTGCCCGTGGTTCGAAGCAACAGATCAAGCAGCTGGCCGGTATTAGAGGATTGATGGCCAAGCCTCGTAAGTCTGGTTCTACCGGTAGTGAGATCATCGAAAATCCAATCTTGTCCAACTTCAAAGGCGGTCTGAACGTATTGGATTATTTTATCTCTACCCACGGTGCCCGTAAAGGTCTGGCCGATACGGCACTTAAAACGGCCGATGCCGGTTATCTGACCCGTCGTCTGGTCGATGTGGCCCAAGATGTAGTGATCACCGAAGAAGATTGTGGAACCCTGCGGGGTATTGCCACCACGGCATTAAAAGATAATGAGGATATCATTGAACCATTGAGCGATCGTATCGAAGGACGCACGTCTTTGCACGATGTATACGATCCCGTTTCCGATAAATTGTTGGTGGCGGCCGGTTCCGAGATCACCGAAGCATTGGCCAAGAAGATCGAAGATGCCGGTGTTGAAACCGTAGAGATCCGCTCTGTGTTAACATGCGAGAGCAAGCGTGGGGTGTGTGTGAAGTGTTATGGAAAGAATCTGGCGTCGGGTGCCATTGCTCAAAAGGGAGATGCAGTAGGTATTATCGCTGCACAATCCATTGGAGAGCCCGGTACCCAGCTGACCTTGCGTACCTTCCACGTGGGTGGGGTTGCCGGTTCAGCATCGGTTGAGTCTACGCTATTAGCCAAGTTCGATGGTACCATCCAGTTCGATGGACTGCGCACAGTAGCCATTGCCAATAACGAAGGCGTTAAGTCGAATGTCGTTATCGGACGTACCGGTGAGGTCAGGATCATCGACACCAAGAACGATCGTCTGCTGATTACTAATAACATCCCTTATGGTTCTACCCTCAATGTAAAGGATGGTCAAAAAGTAGCGAAAGGGGATGTGATCTGCACATGGGATCCATTCAACAACGTTATCATGGCCGAGGTCAATGGTACCATCCGTTTCGAAAATGTGATCGATGGTGTTACCTACCGTGAAGAAGCCGATGAGCAAACCGGACACCGCGAGAAAGTAGTAATCGAAACCCGCGATAAAACAAAGATCCCGTCTTTGTTGGTCGAGGGTAAAGAGAAAAAATCATACAACCTGCCTACCGGAAGCCATATCATAATCGAAGAAGGTGATGAGGTTAAGGCTGGACAGGTAATTGTAAAGATCCCTCGTATCCTTGGAAAGCTGCGCGACATTACCGGTGGTCTTCCTCGAGTGACCGAGTTGTTCGAAGCCAGAAACCCCGGCAATCCTGCTGTTGTTTCTGAGATCGATGGCGTCGTAATCATGGGTGCTGTCAAGCGCGGTAATCGAGAGATTACCATTGAGGCCAAAGACGGCGTTCAGAAGAAATACCTGGTTCCGTTGACGCGTCAGATTCTTGCGCAAGACGGAGACTTTGTAAAGGCTGGTACACCACTCAGCGATGGTCAAATTGCACCGTTCGATATCCTATCGATCAAAGGTCCATTTGCCGTACAAGAGTATGTGGTCAATGAGATTCAGGAAGTATATCGTTTACAAGGGGTGCGTATCAATGATAAGCATATCGAAGTGATCGTACGTCAAATGATGCGTAAGGTCAATATCGTCGATCCGGGTGATACCCGCTTCCTCGAAGATGATCTGGTCGATAAGTTTGAGTTCGTCGAAGAGAACGATTATGTCTTTGACAAGAAAGTAGTAACGGAGATCGGAGATAGCATCAAGTTGCGTGCCGGACAGATCGTAACGCTTCGCGAAGTAAGAGAAGAGAATTCCATCCTTCGTCGTAGCGATAAGAAACCGGTTGAATACCGCGATGCGAAGCCCGCTACTTCTTCTCCGACCTTGTTGGGAATTACGAAGGCTTCCTTGGGTGTGCAAAGTTGGATCTCGGCGGCTTCCTTCCAGGAAACGACCAAGGTGCTCTCTTCCGCAGCCATCAATGGAAAGACCGACGATATGCTCGGCCTCAAGGAGAACGTTATCACTGGACATCCGATTCCGGCGGGTACGGGTCTGCGCGAGTTCGAAAAGATCAACGTGGGCAGCAAAGAAGAGTACGAATTATTACAAACCACGCGTGAGGCCATGGCCTTCGACGAGGAGGAATAATCCTATCTTCTTAGCGCTAAACAGCTGTATAGTTAAATTCATAAGGCCGCCCCTAAAGCGGCCTTATTTTATGGACTTGTAGGGCTCTAAGACCGGTTCAGCGTCTGTGTAAAGCGGGGTAAATGCTATATTTGTTCTATTGAATCAAATCATTTTAATATAAAAGTGTATGCAAAAAAAGGGAATGCTGATTTGGAATGTATTGCTCAGCTTGGTCTGTGTTGTATTGTTGATTCTGCAGTTTAGTGGTGGAACGGGTTCGTTGGCCGGACGCAAGTCGGCCTCATCACTACCTTCAGGACCCTTTCGGATGGCCTATTTTGAGATGGATTCGGTGGCAGCCAACTTTGAGTTGGTAAAAGAATTAAGGGCCGAGATGCTTAAGAAAGAAGATTCGATAAGCGTAGAGATGGATAGGATGGCGCGTAATATGCAACAGAAATATAACTATTATCAAGAGCAGGCCAATACCGGGGTAATGAACCAGGCACAGAGTGAGGCGGCCGGACGGGATCTTAAGAATCTTGATGATCAGATCAAAGGTCGCAAACAGGCCCTCGATGCCGAGTATGGCGATTTTGTGATGCGTCGTCAAAACGAGATCAAAACCAAGATAGAAACATTTTTGGCGGAGTATAATCAGAGCGGTCAATTCTCGTATATTATTTCTTATGAGCCCGGACTTTTCTATTACAAGGACAAGGCGTATGATATTACGGCCGATCTGATCAAAGGGCTCAACGAAAAGTATAAAAAATAAGATCCTCTTTCTTCCTAGATGAACGCCTCTCTTTGTCATACCATTTTCGATCGATGCATAAGTGATTATCATCTTTTTGATAAGGTGGATGCGCCTTTTGTGCAGCCATTTGAGGCTGACTCCGTAGAGGCATTGCTTTATCATAAATGCTGGATCGATACAGTTCAATGGCATTTGGAAGACCTGGTGCGCGATCCACAGATCGAGGCGGGCGCTGGTTTAACCCTTAAGCGGAAGATCGATGCATCGAACCAGCATCGCACCGATCTGGTAGAATTTATAGATAGTTGGCTATTGAATTTTTATAGGGAGGTGCAGCCTCTTCCCAACGCCACCTTCAATACAGAGAGTCCGGCCTGGGCCATCGATCGCCTTAGTATCTCGGCTCTTAAGGTTTATCATATGCGCGCAGAAGCAGCCCGCAAAGAAGCCAGTGCCCAGCACCGGGAGGCTTGTCTAGAAAAATGTCGCATTCTCCTGGCACAGCAACAAGACCTGATGCAAGCCATTGACGAGTTACTTAGTGATATTGCCGCAGGCAAAAAGTATATGCGGGTCTACAAGCAGATGAAGATGTACAATGATGCATCGTTGAATCCTGTACTTTATCAGCAAAAGAGTAATTGATTGAATACTGATGCCCCTCTGTTAGTGATCCGTTTTTCTGCACTCGGAGATGTAGCCATGACGGTTCCGGTGCTTCGCACCTTGGTCAGTGAACACCCGACGCTGCGTATTTGTATGGTCTCCAACCAATCTTATGCTCCAATGTTTGAGGGTATAGAACGTGTCCGCTTTTTTGGGGCCGACTTACAGGGCCGACACCGCGGGCTTCTTGGTATCTACCGCCTTTTTAGTGACTTGAAAAAAGCGGGTCCTTACAGCGGAGTGGCCGATCTGCATTCCGTCTTACGTAGTGTGTTGCTTTCTTCACTATGGGCTGCCACCGGTCTGCCTATTGCTCGCCTGCAAAAGGGGAGGGGCCAAAAAAGAAAGTTGACAAGACGCCATCATAAAAAGCGCTTGGCGCTGCCTAGTAGTTTTGACCGAATGGCAAGCGTATTTGCCTCATTGAACTTTCCTATTCAGGAGTTGCCCTTTTCGGCCCCTGCCATTTTTACTCGTAAAACGCATGCGAGCGAGCCATTTCTTGTTGGAGTGGCTCCCTTTGCCAGGCATCCTGAAAAAGCGTATCCTCTTTCTTTGATGAAAGAGCTAATCGCTATACTCGCTAGCCGAGGGGATCTCTCCATTCAATTATTTGGTGGGGGAGCCTCCGAAACCGCATTGCTGCAACAATGGGAAAAAGAATTTTCAGGCGTAAGGTCCATGGCAGGCCGTTTTTCGCTTCGCGAAGAATTGGTGCAGATCAGTCAACTGGATGCTATGATCAGCATGGACTCAGCCAATATGCATTTAGCATCTCTTAGCGGTATTCCTGTGTTGAGTATTTGGGGTCCTACGCATCCCTTTGCGGGCTTTATGGGTTGGCGACAGCCCATTGAACTGGCCGTTCAGGTCGATCTGGCCTGCCGTCCATGCTCGGTCTTTGGCAATAAGCGCTGTTATCGTGGAGATCATGCTTGTATGCGCCAAATTGAGCCTAAGACCATTGTTGCCAGACTTGATCATTTATTGGGGCTTCTTCGTTGAGAGCCCACTGATTGCATGTTGTATATTTGACCTATGAAGAAATGGGCCATAATCGTAGCGGGGGGGAGTGGTTTACGCATGGGAAAGGCCCTTCCCAAGCAATTTTTGTTATTAGCCGATAGGCCATTATTGCTTTATACCATCGAGGCCTTTGTAGCTGCTTACGACGATATTCAAATTGTATTAGTACTCCCCGACGATTTTCTGTCTATGGGAGAGCAACTCATTCGTTCTCATTTTGCAGAAAAAAATATTTTGTTGACGGTAGGGGGAGCTACTCGTTTTGATTCCGTTAAAAAGGGACTGGCCCTTACCGAGCGAGAGGGAATTGTATTTGTACATGATGGGGTACGTTGTCTGGTAACCCCTTCTCTGATACGTCGTTGTTTCGAACAGGCCTCGTTGTCGGGAGCGGTGATTCCTGCCATCGCTGCAAAAGACAGTATTCGTCTTCGAACAACAGGGGATAAGACAACAGCGACCACCACCGTGCTCGATAGAGACCAAGTACTGCTGGTGCAAACCCCACAAACTTTTTTTGCCGATTGGCTACACGATGCCTTTGATAGGCCCTATCAGACGCAGTTTACGGATGAAGCTACCGTGTTGGAACAAGCGGGAAAGACAGTGGTCGTAATAGAGGGAGAAGAGACCAATATTAAAATAACCCGCCCCGTAGATCTTTTGATCGCTGAGCAATATCTGGCGCAACGCTCGGCCGAGTAAGCATCCATCCTGTCAATGGCCTACTGCGTTCTGGGCTATCTTTTCGAGTATTTGATGAGCGACCTCCATGGCCAGTAATCCATCCATCTCTGAAACGACCGGTCGGGTTTGGTTGCGGATCGAACCAATAAAGGATTCCAATTCTTTTTGAATGGCATTGATCGATGGGATAGGAGGCGTGGCAATAGCAATGGTCTTCTTTCCGGCCGGGGTCTCGATGTCGAAGGCGAATGTTTTCTCGTCAGCGTCCTCTTTGAGTTTGATTACTTCGGCCTTTTTTTCCAAGAAGTCGATCCCGATATAAGCATCTTTTTGAAAGAGGCGGATCTTGCGCATTTTTTTCATCGAGATGCGACTACTGGTCAAATTGGCTACACAGCCATTGTCGAATTCGATGCGTACGTTGGCAATGTCAGGGGTATCCGTGAGTACGGCTACTCCGCTTGCTGAAATCGTTTTGACCCCACTCTTTACAATGCTCAAAATAATATCGATATCATGGATCATCAGATCCAGTATCACGCTTACCTCGGTACCACGCGGATTAAATTGTGCTAAGCGGTGCACTTCGATGAACATGGGGTGGAGATCAAGGTCTTGAACAGCCAGCAGGGCCGGATTGAAACGCTCCACATGACCGACTTGCAAACGAACCCCCGACTCGCGGGTAAGTTCTACGATATGACGGGCCTCCTCCATGGAGGCAGTGAGCGGTTTTTCTACAAAAACGTGCTTGCCTTTTTTGATCGCTTTTTCGCACCAATACGCATGGTAGTCGGTGGGGGCGGCAATATCAATCACATCGCAATAATCGATCAGTTGCTCCCCGCTTTCAAAACAAGGCAGGTCATACTTATCGGAGACGGCAATGGCATTTTTTTGATCAGGGTCATAGAAGCCAACGAGTTTGGCATCGGCGATCGACTTCCAGTTCTCGATGTGGAATTTGCCGAGGTAACCGGCCCCGATTACTCCAACTTTCAACGATTCATTCATGGGGCAAATGTATCGAAGCCCCTCGGCCTTGTTTTCAATTAGTTATGAACAGGGGTGCGTATGTCAGGGTCTTGCTCCTTTTATCAAAGAAAGGGCATCGGGCGGGTAAGAGGGATGATAAATAAAAAGACAAGTTTTTTCTTTGATCAGGTCAATCAATTCTTTATGGACCCCAACGGGGACAGCCGGACAGCCCTGACTTCTTCCTACCCAGCCGGTTTGTTTTGCCCAATCGGGGTCTACGTATCGGGCCCCGTGAACAACGATCGCCCGGTCGTAGGCCAGGTCATTGATGCCTTTTTGAAGACCCTGGAGCCTAAGAGAATACCCATTCTTGCCCTCGTAGGTCTGTTTGGTCACAAAAAAGCCAGCGCTACTTTGTAAAGAATTATTCTGGTTGGATACCGTCTCAGCATAGCGTAGACCCGAATTGCTTCCATGGGCTACTATTGAAGAAAGCAAGACTTTCTTTTGGACAGGGTCGATCACATACAGTCGCTCCTCATTGCTGGGTTTGCTCAGATCGATCAGCGTAAGGGGCGCCCCCGGTCGGATCAATTTCAGGCGATGGAGTTCCCAATACCCCTTTAGCCCAAGCTCCAGGGGATCTTTGGGAAGGTCTTCCCAAGCCAAGGCTTTTTTATTTTCAGATGTAGTAAAGGGGAAATCTCCCATGGCTACCGCAAAGAGTATAGTAGTAGCCGTTAGTAGCACCCCTGTAAGAAGGGGGCGAATAAAATTGACAGCAAGCATGTCGTTGTTTGATCATCAAACGACACACGTGCTGTCAATCTTTTAAATAAATACCGAATGGTATGTTAAAAAATTCTTTTCTGGTTATTGGTCGATTTGGTCCTCCTCCTCTGATTCAGCGGTGGGGTCCTCATCCATATTTTCCGAATTCATTTCGTCATCTAGCAAATTCGGTACTACAGAGAGGGCGCATTCTGCTCCAATTTGTTGGCATCCTTCCACATCATTATCTGCCTCAGCAAAGGAGGAATATTTTTTTTCTAACTTTTCAATTGAGAAGTCGAGAAAACGTTTTTTGATATCGGCGTTCATAAAAATCGTTTCGGATGATCCTGCTTCCTTAAGGCCTTTTTCTATTTCCTTACGGGCTTTCTCTTTTTCCGAGGAGGTCCACTTTCCTTTTTTGCTGGTTTCACAGCTTATGAGGAGTGTAGCACAAAAAACAGGGCTGTTCCTTGTAGCAAGATGGTTTTGAGTTTCATGGTGTTTGGGGGTTTGGTTTAAGAATTATAGATGTTTTATTGAATGATAAAGAGTTGGAGTTTTACTAATAGTGAATGTATGAAATTTTCAGCTTAGTAGCCAATACTGTCTATCTCTGAAGGACTTGTGTAGTCTGGGTAGTCAATTGCTGGGGCAGCTGTATCAGCAACTACAGGAGCGGCATCCTCGTATGGAATAGAGGTTGCTGGCATGTCTTTCCAATCGAACGAATCCCCGGAATCTGTTTCGGCAGAAATGCCAAATTCCTCTTTGATTTTTTTTAGTTCTTTTTGAAATTCGAGATACCTAAATAAAAAAAAGACATTAATGCAAAGGATGATGGTGGTAATGGTGGATAAATAAGTGTTTTTTCCGCCTTGTTGATTTTCAGTGCTCATGTTATTAAAGTTAAAGGTAAAAAAAATTAAAAAGCTAATTTTTTACGATCAATTTGAATGCCCTTCCTAGATAGGGTTGAAATAGTCTCTTGATATTGCTCTTTCATAATCTTATTGGATTTGACTAAATTCAAGAGGGGAACGAACAAGCTGCCAGCGGCTCATACCGCCTTATGAGATTGAGAAGAGACCAGGTTTTGAAGATTGAAATTAGCCCTTATGAACGTTGGGATAAATGTTATGCCAGATATGGCAAAAGTGACAAGAGGTAGAAGGCCTAAAAAACGCTCGCTCGATTCGTTTGCTGTTTCCGTTGCGACTTCACCGCCATTGGCGATATCTTGCAGTAGTCTAAATTGCAAGGCACTAGATCCAGGCGAAACGATCTCTATAGTTAGTACTACCCAAATCAAGGTTATAGCAACTTTTGCGCGTTGCTCATTAGGACATAAGAACGACATTTCGTTTTAGTTAGTTTGATTGGAAGAAATAGGTTTTTTTGCTGGGAAAATTTAATCATATATTTGACACTGGTCTGCTAAAAAAGTTTTATATGAACAGGAGCCCGGAGGAAAAAACTGAGGATGTCTTTAAGCAGGCGTCCTCTTATTTTACAATGTGGATTGGCGTCGTTGTATGTGCTTTATGCGCTGTTTCATTTTTCATTAGCACTGAATCACTCGTTAAGTGGGTAGTAGAAACTGAAATCGAGCACCGAGGCGATGATTCTGACGCATCAGTTCTTATATACAACGCTAAAATGCTGATGCTTGATTTAGGTCTATGGTTAAAGAATCTTCCTACGGTTGCCAAAATTGCTGGTGTAATTGTGGGTGGAATTTTATGGTTTTCTAATGCTGACCATGATTGAGAGGAATGGAAATTGCAAGACAGAAGGTCAAAATAAATGCCCTTTTTAAAGAAAAAGCCTCTTGTTGTTAATTATTATAGGGTATGGGTTTTAATGTAGGCTAGGTTAGGTAGTTACCTACATAATGTGAAGGTTTTAGTCAGCATCTTAGTATTGATCTTCGGTTTCCTCTTCATCGGGCGTTTCAATCTCTTCTTCATCTGGAGCAAATTCCCCCATTAATTCGAGAAGACATTCTTCTACAATTCTGTCGACACCCTGTTCGTCTCTATCGGCAGCAGAAAAGGACGAGTAGTTTTGTTCAAATTTTGAAATGGCGCAATTAATAATTTTATTCCGTAACTCAGTTGAGGCAAAGAGAGCCTTATCTTCTTCACTTAGTTCCGAGAAACCTTTTTCAATTTCTGTTCTAGCTTTTTGTTTGTCAGCGTCTGTCCACTTCCCTTTTTTACTGGTTTCGCAGCTTATTAGAAGGGCAGAAAAAAGGAACAGTGTGCAAAAGCGAAAAATGCTAAGTTGGCTACTCATGGCTTGTGATTTTTGTGGAATTGAAAATACCGTATTTTTACTAAATTTTTCCAAAGAATGCCTGAGGAAGTAAAAAAGACCCCTATTTTCTAGAGATAGGCTCCAGACCTCGCATCTAAAAAATAGAAAATCAATTGGTTAGGTTCATTTTCTTTTTTGGCTGGGGTCATTCTTGTTCCTGTTTTTTGGTCAATATTTAAGTAAAAGGTTGAATATCTAATCAATTACACAAACTAATACACCGTTTTTAGTCATATCAATTATTTTCTTATTTATTTTCTCTGGTGTCGCAAAGCAGCCTTTAGACCACCAGGTTTTCATTTTTTTATCGGAGTGGAATACGACGAGTCGATCCTTGGCATTGTTGTTTATTCCTGGATCTTTTCCTTCTATTTTCATTGAGTATCCATATCCCCCCTGGTAGGTTCCCAATGTGATAAAATTTCCTTTTGATGTTTTTTCCGATCCATGGGTATTGCTATAGTCATTGGCGTATAACACTCCTGAGTTCCAGGCATGGGATACTTTTGATGATAAAACAACTTTTTTATTAATCATATCCAATATATAGAGTCGCTCTGATAGAATACTCTTTCGATAGTCTACGACAATCACCAGATCTTTTCTTTTGGGGTTATATTCCTTTTGTCTTTGGGCGGCGATGTCAAAGTAGTTGGTTGGTGTCAATTTATCTTTAGCTAGTATCCCTAAAAGCCCAAGAATAAGAAGTGCTGGGATGAAAACTAAGGTGATTAAAAGTATTTTTTTCTTTTTCAACGGTACATATGCTTTTATGGAACGAAGTAAGCCATCTTTCGCTCTGGTTAAGATCTAAAACGCGTGATTAGTTTAAGGAGATCCAGGTAGCCGGCCCAACAGGTTTGATGTGGACTTTAAAGTTTAAATCCTGATTCACCCCACCTACCCATGAATTATTATTTGGATACACATCCGAAGAATAAAATTTTATACCCGAAAAGTAGCCTCCGGTAGAAACACTTGTAGTTTGAAAATGATATTGAGTATTTGAAGATACGTAAGGTGGATGATCAAAAATGTAATCAACGCTTAACCACGGTGCCGGACTTGCTGCAGCTGGAATAACGATGCTAGAATAGGCAATGACAGTACCCCCCGATAAGGATGCGCCATTATTTCCTGTTACTCCTGAATAAACCCTTAATTCAACCTCATACGAATCTAAAGAAGGGTCTTGTCTAGGGTTTGCTTGATTCAATGTGATTTTCGATAAGTATCCACTAACGGTTGGAGTAAAAGCTTGCCATGCTAAATCCTCCCCTGTAAGTGTAGCCCCAGAGAAATAAGAAATGTTTATTCGCTCTGCTTTTGAAGCTTTGCCATAAACTTGCGCTTTTCCAGCCGTTGTATTATAAATTAGTAGCCCCTCTGATGGAGAAGCTATGGCATTACGTTGAGCATCCGTAAGTCTTGGCAACAAGACGCCCTTACTTGTACTTACTAGGTCTAACAGTGCATTTGCGTTGGGACTAGCCGTGCCAATACCCACTTGGGCAAATAGTTGGGTGCAAAAAAGAAATAACCCGATGGAGAAAAGCTGTCTTTTCATAGTCGCGTGGATTTAAGTAGGGTGGTTTGCAGTTAAGGGTAAGGTATGAAATCTTTCAGTAGAATTACGAAGTATTTTTAGCGAAAAACAGCGAAGTAAACTTAACCTTACTGAAACAAAATAGGCCTTGATTCTTGTGAATCAAGGCCTATTGAAGACCCTTGGGGTAACCTTGCGGACCGGACGGGACTCGAACCCGCGACCTCCGCCGTGACAGGGCGGCATTCTAACCAACTGAACTACCGATCCGTTGCCCGTTTTTACGGGACGGCAAAGATAAGTCCGCCCCCTTGTTCTTCCAAAATTTTTTAATAGAGCCCCTTGGTTTATTGGGCGGACAATGAGCCAATTAGATATTCCATAATATTCTTAATTTAGCCCTCTTACTGTTCACTATGCCGCAAGACAAAAACCGTCAGTTCATCGATTTTGAAAAGCCTATCAAAGAGCTGCTCGAAGAGATAGCCGATCTGGAGCAAAAAGCAGCCAAGGGTAAAGTTGACTATAAAAAAGTCATCGAAGATCTAAGGGGGCAGGTGCTTCAAAAGAGAAAAGAACTAACCGGTCAGCTTACCAGCTGGCAACGGGTGCAACTTAGCCGTCATCCAGACCGACCCTATACGCTCAAGTACATCCAAAAGATGACCGAGAATTTTGTAGAGCTTTTTGGCGATCGTACCGTTAAAGACGATAAGGCCATGGTAGGTGGATTTGCGACCTTGGGAGGACAGACCGTAATGATGATCGGTCAGCAAAAAGGCATAAATACCAAGACCAGACAACTACGCAATTTCGGGATGGCTAATCCCGAGGGATATAGAAAAGCACTTCGGCTGATGCGGCTTGCCGAGAAGTTTAACAAACCCGTTATCACACTGATCGATACACCCGGCGCTTACCCGGGTCTCGAAGCCGAGGAGAGGGGGCAAGGAGAGGCCATTGCCCGAAATATCTACGAAATGATCCGGTTAAAAGTGCCCGTGATCTGTGTTATCATAGGCGAGGGGGCCAGCGGTGGGGCACTTGGTATTGGCGTGGGTGACCGTGTATTTATGATGGAAAATACCTGGTACACGGTGATCAGTCCGGAGAGTTGCTCCTCGATCTTATGGCGCAGCTGGGATAAAAAAGAGGTGGCGGCCGAGCAACTTCGTCTTACGCCCGACAAGATGCTGGGCTTTGGACTCATTGACGGAATTATCCCCGAGCCTCCTGGAGGGGCCCATTGGGATTACACTGAGGCGGCTCGTATCCTCAAGGAACATTTATTAACGACACTCGCTTCTATTCAAGATATCCCTGCCGAAAAAAGAGTGAGCGATCGCATTGCAAAATTTGGAAAAATGGGATTTTGGGAAGAGGCCTGATCGGTCTGTTGAGCAAATCTATTTTAAAGCATATAACTGACCCCCTGTTTGGCCAAATCTGTGTTGGGGAATTCCGCTCTCGCTTCTTGTTCGAACTGATCTAAGTGCTCATACTGGCTGCTGAAATGCCCCAGTAATAATCTTTTTACCTCTGCCTTTTTTGCCAATAGAGCGGCTTGTCGAGCGGTGGAATGATAACGTAACTCAGCTTTCTCTCGCTGGTCATCGAGGTAAGTAGCCTCGTGATAGATCAGATCATATCTTTTTACTTGCTCGGCCAGTTTCTCGCTGTACCGGGTGTCGGCGCAAAACGCATATCGACGGGGCTGTCCTCCGGCCTCCTCTCTTTTTCGGGTTACTCTTTTTTCGCAAAAACTATAGCCATAGCAGGTAATACGATGATCGGTAGCAAAGCAACTAACCTCAATATCGTCACTCTCCATCAAAACGCCTGGTTTAGCGATCTCTTTTAGATGTAGCGCAAAGGGAAGTCGAGTCGAAGCGACCTGCAATTGCAGCTCAATGATGTTTTTTAGTGGGGGCGGTCCGAAGACATAGAGATCTTGTTGGCGGTTGAGTAAACCAAAGCTATTGATCAACCCGATCAACCCAAAGTAATGGTCACCATGTAAATGGGATATAAAGATGTGAGAGATCCTGCTGTATTTTACTTTATAGCGCATCAGCTGGAGTTGAGTGCCCTCTCCGCAATCAACCAAGAACTTTTGCCCATCCATGTTCACCAGTTGACTGGTGGGAAGTCTTTCATAGGCCGGTACGGCCGAATTATTGCCTAATATGGTTACAGAGAACATGATCAGGAATCTGAAAATTCATTATCGAGTAATTCTCTTTCGATCTCTTCCATTTGTACGATATCCCAGGCTTCGCTCTCGGTGGGGGTTACGTTCATCACTTCAAGTAATTCCTCTTGCTCCAGCGTGTCCACAACGTTTTTTTGCATCTCACAGATGACAAAGGACCGGTTATGTTCATAGAATTCTTGTTGAAGTTCCATCAGCTTTTTCGCTCCATCCTGATCAAGTGAGAGCACGGCGGTCATTTTTAGCACTACATTGCCTGAGGGGTCAGACGATTTAACATCTGTTTTCAGGAAAGGAGTCAGTTTTTGGCTTAACTCTTCTGACAATGTAGCAGTAAGGCAGGGAGTTGCCACACTAACCACGTAAAACCGCTCTTTGGTATCAATTTTGATTTCCATGGGGAGGTGAGTGGTCCGATTTTTATTAACAAGGGTTTATAACCCGTCGGGAACCCTTCCCAAATTTATTTGTTAATATTGTAAGAACAGTAATAATCTGTAAAATGGATAATAATTTTTCTGCGCAGGTAAAAGAGATCATATCGTTCAGTCGCGAGGAAGCCTTGCGCTTGGGCAATGATTTTATCGGTACCGAGCATCTGTTGTTAGGGCTTATCAGAGAGGGGGATAACACTGCGCTGCGCATCCTTAAGAGTTTTAATGTAGACGTGTACGAATTGCGAAAGGAGATTGAGCTGGCCGTAAAGGATAAAACAGGTAAAAATGTTGCCAACATCAATTCCCTGCCTTTAACCAAGCAAGCCGAAAAGGTCATTCGGGTTACGGTGCTCGAAGCGAAGGCCCTCAAAAGCGCCACCGTAGAGACAGAGCATCTGATGCTTTCGATCCTAAAGAACAAAGAGAATATCGCTACTCAGATATTGGGTCAGTTTGATGTCGATTATGATATTTTCCGTCAAGAATTAGGCATTGTCAAGTCGAATGAAACGCGTGCCGAGTTTCCGGAAGAAAATGAGGAAGATTTTGAGGAAGAGAAAAAATTTGGTTCCGCCAAGCCGGCGGGCAAGTCGGGGTCTGCTGCAAAAAGTAAGACGCCGGTACTCGATAATTTCGGACGAGATATTACTCGAATGGCCGAAATGGGTTCGCTCGACCCCATTGTAGGTCGCGAAAAAGAGATCGAACGAGTGTCACAGATCCTTTCTCGTCGCAAAAAGAATAATCCCATTCTGATTGGTGAGCCAGGGGTAGGTAAGACGGCGATCGTTGAGGGATTGGCCCTGCGTATCATACAGCGAAAAGTTTCAAGAGTGCTTTTCGATAAGCGCGTTATTTCACTCGATCTGGCTGCCCTGGTGGCCGGAACCAAGTATCGCGGTCAGTTCGAAGAACGCATGAAGGCGATCATGAACGAGCTGGAAAAGAACCGCGACGTGATCTTGTTCATCGATGAGTTACACACGATCGTAGGGGCCGGTGGGGCCAGTGGTTCGCTCGATGCGAGCAATATATTCAAGCCGGCGCTGGCTCGCGGAGAGCTTCAGTGCATCGGGGCTTCCACGCTCGACGAATATCGTATGCACATCGAAAAAGATGGTGCCCTCGACCGACGCTTTCAAAAGGTCGTGATCGATCCTCCCAGTGTAGAGGATACGATCCAGATATTGAATAATATCAAAAGTAAGTACGAAGATTACCACAATGTGAGCTATGATCAGGAAGCCATTGATGCTTGTGTAAAACTTTCGGATCGTTATGTGACCGACCGACTTCTTCCAGATAAGGCCATCGATGTAATGGATGAGGTAGGTGCCCGCGTGCATCTGAAAAATATCAATGTACCTCAAAGTATCACGGAACTCGAAACAAAGATCGAAGAGGTAAAGAACGAGAAGAATAAAGTGGTCAAGAGTCAAAAGTTCGAAGAAGCCGCCTCCTTGCGTGATACCGAAAAAAGACTGCAAGAAGAGTTAGAGCGGGCCAAAGTCGATTGGGAAGAAGAGAGTAAGCATAAGCGTTTTCCCATTGGGGAAGAGGATATTGCCGAGGTAATCAGTATGATGACCGGCATACCTGTAAAGCGTATGGTGCAGGCCGAGACAGAGAAGTTACGTCGCATGGCAGACGATATGCGGGGCATGGTCATTGGGCAAGATGAGGCCATACAAAAAGTGGTAAAGGCCATCCAGCGTAATCGCGTAGGGCTCAAAGATCCTCGCAAGCCGATCGGAACCTTCATCTTTCTGGGACCCACCGGAGTCGGTAAGACCGAATTGGCGCGCTCATTGGCCCGTCATATGTTCGACTCCGAAGAATCGCTCATTCGTATCGATATGAGTGAATACATGGAAAAGTTCACTGTAAGTCGTTTGATCGGAGCCCCTCCAGGTTATGTCGGATACGAAGAGGGAGGTCAGCTTACAGAACGAGTACGGCGTAAGCCCTATAGTGTGATCTTGCTCGACGAGATCGAAAAGGCACACCCCGATATCTACAATATTTTGTTACAGGTGCTGGATGATGGTCAACTGACCGATGGACTCGGCCGCAAGGTAGATTTCAAGAACACGCTGATTATCATGACCTCCAATATTGGTGTTCGTCAGCTTAAGGATTTTGGCACCGGGGTAGGGTTTACTACAACGTCCAAGCTCGAGAACGAAGAAGAGGCCAACAAGGCGGTCATTGAAAAGGCCTTGAAAAAGACCTTTTCTCCCGAATTCTTGAATCGTATCGACGATGTGGTCATCTTCAATAGCCTTTCCAAAGAAAATATCTTCCACATTATCGATATCCTGATGAAGGGTGTCATGAAGCGACTGACCAATCTCGGCTTTAGTCTGGAATTGACCGAAAAGGCCAAGAGCTTTTTGGCAGACAAGGGCTATGATGTCCAATTCGGGGCCAGGCCACTGCATCGGGCCATTCAGAAATATCTTGAAGATCCGCTGGCAGAAGAGATACTGAACATGCAAATAAAGGCTGGAGATGTCTTGATCGCTGATGTAAACGAAGAAAGCTCCAAGCTGTTCTTTACGCTTAGCCAAGAGATCTCTGCATCAAGCAAGGCTTAATCATCTTATAATTATTTCGCAAGAGGAGCTACTTTACCGGGCTCCTTTTTTTATTTTTGAGCCATGCCCCCCTCCCCAATTATTATCACACTCGATGGCTGGTCCAGTTGCGGTAAGAGTACCTTGGCCAAAGCGTTAGCAAAGGCCCTGGGTTACGTTTTTGTCGACAGCGGTGCTATGTACCGGGCGGTAACCCTTTACTTTCTGCGTAACGAGGTCGATCTCTCCAGCGAAAAGCAAGTGCAAAAAGCTTTATCCGAGATCGAGCTGGGGTTTGTCTTTAATGCCGGACGGGGTGCCAGCGATGTTTATTTGAATGGCGAAAATGTAGAGCCTCTTATTCGGGATATGAAGGTGGCCGAGAAGGTTAGTAAAGTAGCGGCACTGCCCTTGGTGAGAAAATTTGCAGTGCAGCAACAACAGCGAATGGGCGCTGCCAAAGGAATCGTAATGGATGGGCGTGATATCGGTACCGTGGTATTTCCCAATGCGCAGCTCAAGATCTTTATGACAGCCGATCAGGAGACGCGCGTCAAAAGACGATTTATGGAATTGTCCGCCAGCGATCCTGCCATTACGCTGGAGGCCGTACGCGAGAACCTGGCGCGGCGTGATCATATGGATGCAACCAGAGAAGAGAGTCCTCTTCGGCAAGCCGTAGATGCAAGGGTGCTCGATAATACGCACCTAAACCCCCAAGAGCAATTTGAAATGGCATTGGGTTGGGCAAAGGAGGCAATTCGTTAACTCAACTTACCGTTAACGAGGCTGTCCGCTTATTTTTTTCTTTTGATATCGATCAGCTCTACTTCAAAGATCAGCATCGATCCGCCGGGAATAGACATGTAGTCAAATTCGCCGTACCCGAGGGTATAGGGAATATAGAACCGGTATTTGGAGCCTATATTCATCAATTGCAGACCTTCTGTCCAGCCCCGGATTACGCCAGTTAACGGAAAGCTGATGGGCTGACCTCTGTCGTAGGAATTATCAAAGCCTTTTCCGTCGAGGAAGGTGCCACGATAATGACAGGTTACTGTGTCGGCGGCGGTAGGTTGTTCACCATTGCCTTGAACTAATACCTCGTATTGTAAGCCAGATTCGGTGGTTTTTACTTCGGGTCTCTTCTTATTTTGTGCCAAAAAGAGTTCGCCCTCTTGTTTGTTCAATTTTGATTTTTCGTTTTGCAAGCGTGTCATATAGTTGTTTAAAATGGTGGAGCTAGAGCCATTATCCAGAATGGTTGGTTTCCCTTGCAACAAGTCTGTTACCGCCCTAGACATGACCGTTGTATTGAGTTGGGTTACGCCCTGCGCTTTATAGTAAGAAGCAAGACTGATCCCTAACGCATAGCTGACGGAGTCAATTTCATTTTTTAAGCTAAGAACGGCCGGTGTCGCCGGACGAGTCGCCACAGGGGTGGTGGCAGCGGGTTTTTTTATTGGCGCGGCCGGTTTAGCAGGTATCTTGCTTTGCGCTTGTATCAGATGGATGGAAAAAAGGGCTACAACGGCCAAGGCGATATTTTTCATACAAAGTATTTAGGGGTGTAAAAATAAGGCATCGATCTGTATTGCTGGCTGATTTGGGCGCTTGTTTAGTAGTTTTGTGTTATGGATAATTTTTTGCTTCCCATCCAACTCCGTTGGGCTGATATCGATGCTAATTTTCATGTTCGTCATGCTGTTTATTACGACTGGGGAGCTATGTGTCGTATGGAGTTCTTGCGGGCCAAGGGGCTTAGCGAATCCGTATTCCATCAGCTCCATATTGGTCCTATTCTTTTTCGCGAAGAAAGTCGGTTTAAGCGAGAGTTGCAAATGGGCGACAGCGTTTCCATAGACCTGCAGTTGCTGGCTGCACGCACCGATTTTTCTCGCTGGACCATACAACATCAGCTCTACAAAAACGGCGAAACGATTGCGGCTATCCTGACCGTGGACGGCGCCTTTTTGGATACCCGTTTGCGCAAGCTGACCGTTCCTCCCGCAATGGCCAGCGACACCTTTGGCGCTATGCCCAGAGCAGAGAAGTTTACCTGGTTAAACTGACCGTATTGTCCATGATGGTAATTACTTTTTCGGGATATTGTTCGCTATGCTCCCTGACGATCCTTTGTATATAGCTATTGTCTCGATAACGTGTCAGGTGCTCTTTTAGCTTCTCCGGATCATCGGGGGCTATATGTTTGGGGACATAGCCCATTCCGTAGAAATGTCCTCTTTCTACCAGAATACACGAGTAAGTGTTCTTTGGCAGCCCTCTGTCAACGATGGCATAGCTCGGTTGTGCCCCTAACTGCCGACAGGCGGCCTCCACGCGTGCATTGTACGATGCGGAGGTTTCTTTTTTAAGGCAAGCGCCCTTGCAGTAGCCCTCTTTAACGCCTTCGCAGGGGGTGTCGGGGTCTTGAAAAAAACAAAGGATGGGGCAGAGATCGTGTTCACGTATCAATTTTCGAAGACGGGCATGACCTTCCACCTGTAGATAAAAGCGTTGCAAGGTGGGTACGTTGTTTCGGTTCTTGTCAATGATCAACCGAAGATATCCTCGCTGGTCCTCGTAAACATGGATCCCGTAATGATCTTCTCGGCTTTTTTGTGCGGCGTTGAATCGAGGCCAGCGGTGTTTGATCTCGGCGGATTCCAAGATCGTGGCCATCAATGGGGTGGCACATTCAGTATGTGAAATGGCATGGATATGCTTGACCCATCGTTGCTTTTGCCAGCCGGTATCATCATTGCTAAAATGGCTATTGACACGGTAGCGGATATTGATGGCCTTTCCTACATATATCACTTTTCCCTTTGCGTCATGAAAATAGTAGACACCGGGTCGGGGAGGCAATTTTTCCCAATGTTCTTTGGGGACATAGGGCGGTAAGATGGCTTCTTTTGAATTTCGTTTTAAACTTCTGGCAATATGGTGGTGCTGATCCGCATCCATCAGACGTTTGAACAAAAGGGCGGTGGCCGCACTGTCGCCACCAGCGCGATGGCGATTTTCGAGAGGAATGCCAATGGATCGGCAGAGCTTACCTAAGCTATACGAAGGAAGGCCGGGTAAGATCTGTCGGCTCAGCCGCACGGTACAAAGTTTACTGCAGTGCAATTGATATCCCTCTTGTTTCAAATGCGCCTTTACAAAGGAATAGTCGAACTGAACGTTATGAGCTACAAAGATCTGTCCCTGCAGTAGTGAATATACCTTTTCGGCTATCTCACTAAAGGGGGGCGCCGTTGCCACCATTTGGTCAGTTATGCCTGTCATCTTTTGAATAAAAGGCGGAATGGGTTGGCCGGGATTGACCAAGGTCTCATAGGTCTCGGTTACGGAGACGCCGTCAAATAAGTGAATGGCAATCTCGGTAATGCCATTGGCTGCGGCAAAAGAGCCTGTTGTCTCTATGTCTACGATTGCATACATTCAAAGAGCTAATTTCGTTAAAAATCAGCAGCGTGACCGACCAACGTTTAGAGATGTTTCATAATCGTTTGCAAAAGCTCTCGCGGCATATAGACAAGCAGGCTCGCAAACGGGGTATTAGTTGTTACCGACTCTATGATCACGATCTGCCTGAGTTTCCATTTTGTATCGATCGGTATGCCGAAAAGCTCTATGTGGCCGAGTATAAAAGAAGGCATGGGATGAACGAAGAGGCCCATGCGATCTGGCTAGCGTCATGTCTGCAGCAAATGGCTCTTTCATTAGCGGTACCTCGCGAACAGATCTTCTTGAAACTTCGGCAGCGCAAGCCCGGTCGGGGAGGGCAGTATCAAAAAACCGCAGAGGGTGCGGGTGATTTTTTTATTATACAAGAAAACGGACTCTCTTTTTTGATCAATCTCACCGACTATCTGGATACCGGATTGTTCTTGGATCATCGTGATACCCGTTGCCTGGTTCAGCAGCAGGCAAAAGGAAAGCGCGTACTCAACCTTTTTGCATACACAGGATCTTTTTCGGTATATGCCGCGGCCGGCGGGGCTTCCGAAGTAACTACGGTTGATCTTTCTAATACTTATTTGGAATGGGCCCGTCGGAATATGGAATTAAATGGATTCGTCTCTCTCTCGGATAGTACGATCGGTGATTCAGCTCAATCGGGAGCCTATCAATTTGTACAGGCCGATATTACGCAGTACTTACGAACCCTTCCTGCCGAGCGTTTCGACCTGATCGTAATGGATCCTCCTACCTTTAGTAATAGTAAGCGCATGGATGACATCTTGGATATTCAGCGCGATCATCCTTTATTGATCCGGGAGGCACTTCGCATCCTTTCTGCCGATGGTATACTCTACTTCAGTACCAATTTTACCAAGTTTAGCATGGAGGCTTCTTTAAGCGAGGTGGCATTGATCAGCGATTTGACCAAGGCGACCACTTCATTTGATTTTGCCGGCCGTACCACTCGTTTTTGTTTTCGGATCCAAAAAAAAAAGAGCCCCGTTAGGAGCTCTATTGTAAAGTAAGATCGATCACTGAGATTAGAGCGTCTTGAGTACATCATTCATACTGCGAACGGCAGCAGCGCTTTTATCGAAGGCCTCTTGCTCGGTTGTATTTAATTTGAAGTCGATGATCTTTTCCCAGCCATTCCTTCCAATGGTCACCGGTACTCCCAGACAAATGTCTTGTTGCTTGTATTCTCCATTCAGTGAGACGCAACAGGTAAAAAGTTTTTTCTCATCGCGAACGATGGATTCTACCAGGGCCGCCGCCGCTGCACCTGGAGCATACCAGGCAGACGTTCCGATCAGCGCTGTGAGGGTAGCTCCTCCTACCATCGTGTCTTTTACGATCTTATCTTGTTGCTCTTGGCTCAGGAACTGCGTAACCGGTACACTATTCCAGGTAGCCAGTCGAATCAGTGGGATCATGGTGGTGTCTCCATGGCCGCCAACGACTACGGCATTCAGATCGGCCGGACTGCAGCCCAAATGAAGAGAAAGCTGATATTTAAAGCGACTACTATCGAGGGTGCCGCCCATTCCGATAATACGCTGCTTGGGAAGACCTGTTTGTTGTAAGGCGAGGTAGGTCATCGTATCCATCGGGTTACTTACGATAATAATTATGGCATTGGGGGAGAATTTCAGAACGTTCTCACAAACGCCTTTTACAATGCCGGCATTGACACCGATCAATTCTTCGCGTGTCATACCGGGTTTGCGTGGAAGTCCCGATGTGATCACCACTACATCACTATTGGCCGTTTTAGTGTAGTCGTTAGTGCTGCCGGTAATACGGGTATCAAACCCCAGAAGGGTGGCGGTTTGCATCATATCCTGCGCCTTACCTTCGGCAACCCCTTCTTTGATGTCGAGTAAGACTAACTCGGTGCATAGTTCTTTTCTGGCAATATTATCGGCACAAGTGGCTCCCACCGCCCCTGCACCTACAACCGTTACTTTCATTGTAAAAATTTTTGCAAAGGTAGCAGTTTTGTGTTCAGGCAAGGCTCCCTTATCTTTGCGACCTCAATAATTTTTCCAATGGCAACGACAGCAGATATCAGCCGTGGGCTGATCATAAAACTCGATGGGAGTTTGTATTCGGTAGTGGAGTTTGGCGAGAACAAAACCGCCCGTGCGGCCGCAAAGGTTTGGGCCAAGCTAAAGGGGGTCGACAATAATCGTTCCATCGAAAAGACTTGGAACTCCGGCGATAATATTTTCCCGGTCCGCGTAGAACGTAAGGCCTATCAGTTTCTGTACAAGGACGATACCGGGTATAATTTTATGGATAACGAGACCTTCGAACAGGTGGCCGTTCAGGAGAATACCGTGGATGCACCCCAGTTTTTGAAAGAGGGGCAAGAAGTAAGCGTGTTGTTCAATACAGAGACCGAGCTGCCCATGAGCGTGGAACTGCCTGACAAAATCGTCTTACAGGTTACCTACACCGAGCCTGGCCTCCGAGGTGATACTGCTACCCGTACCTTAAAGCCCGCTACGGTGGAAACCGGTGCGGCGGTGAGTGTTCCGCTTTTTGTAAACGAGGGAGAGATGATCCGTATCAACACAAAAACAGGGGAGTACGTAGAAAGAGTAAAAGAGTAATTAGTATAAGTCCTCATTTTCTATTTTTTTCAAGGCCCGGAATTTTACGATTTCGGGCTATTTTTTGCTCATTTTTGGCGTTTTTTCCTCATTTTTTGCCCAAAATCCCCCAAAATCAATAAAAAAGCCAACGGTTCTGAAAGGCATTGCCTTACCTTAGCGGCCTGGTACGACCTGATCATTCAACCTAAAATTTTTAAAATTGAAAGGCATGGACTTTAAACAGATTCAGGAGTTGATCAAAATGGTCAACAAATCCAATATCGGAGAGGTGACCATCGAGTTAAAGGATGTTAAGGTTACCGTTAAGCAGAAAGAGGAGCCGGTTCAGCAGGTAGTGGCCACCGCGCCCGTCCCCATGATGGCAGCCCCTTCCGCCCCCCCCGTGGCAGCTGCGCCCGCTCCATCTACTCTATCGTTAGAGAAGTCAAAATCGGCACCTGCTGCCTCAGATAACCTGGTTACGATCAAGAGTCCCATGATCGGTACCTTCTATAGAAAGTCTTCGCCGGACAAACCCAATCTGGTCGATGTGGGTAGCGATATTGCTCCTGGTACCGTTCTCTGTATTATAGAGGCCATGAAGCTCTTCAATGAGATCGAAAGCGAGGTCAAAGGTCGTATCGTTAAAGTATTGGTCGATGACGCTTCGCCCGTGGAATATGATCAGCCCTTGTTTTTGGTAGAGCCTGCCTAAGGCAAAATCATTCTGCTATGTTCAAAAAAATTCTGATCGCCAACAGAGGCGAGATCGCCCTTCGTGTTATTCGCACGGCCCGAGAGATGGGGATTAAGACCGTGGCGGTTTATTCAACAGCCGATCGAGATAGCTTGCATGTGCGCTTTGCCGACGAGGCGGTCTGTATAGGTCGACCCCAAAGTAGTGACTCGTATCTGAATATTGCCAACATTATGTCGGCCGCCGAGATCACCAATGCCGATGCTATTCATCCGGGCTATGGATTCTTGGCCGAGAATGCCAAATTTGCCCGTATCTGTAACGAACATGGGGTCAAATTCATTGGACCCACCCCCGAGATGATCAACTCGATGGGCGATAAGATTACAGCCAAGGAGACCATGATCAAGGCCGGGGTCCCGGTTATTCCCGGAGGACAAGGCCTTTTGCAGAGCGTCGACGAGGCCAAGGGAATCGCCCGCGAAATGGGCTTTCCTGTTATCTTAAAAGCGACGGCCGGAGGCGGCGGTAAGGGCATGCGTATTGTTTGGGAAGAATCAGAACTAGAGAAAGCATACGACACAGCCAAGGCAGAAGCGCTGGCTTCTTTTAAAAATGACGGTATCTACATGGAGAAATTCGTGGAGGAACCACGTCATATCGAAATACAAGTTGCCGGCGATCAGTTTGGAAATGTTTGTCACTTGAGTGAAAGAGACTGTTCCATTCAGCGCCGACATCAAAAGTTGGTAGAGGAATCTCCTTCTCCCTTTATGACCGAAGAGTTACGCCATAAGATGGGAGAGGCCGCTAAGAAAGCCGCTGCCGCTATCAATTACGAGAGCGTGGGGACTATTGAATTTTTGGTCGACAAGCATCGTAATTTTTATTTTATGGAGATGAATACGCGGATTCAGGTGGAGCACTGCGTAACGGAAGAGGTGATCAATTACGATATGATCAAAGAGCAAATATTGATCGCTGCCGGTCATCGTATTTCAGGAAAAGATTACTACCCGCAAATGCACTCCATTGAGTGTCGCATCAATGCGGAGGATCCTTATAATGATTTTCGTCCCTCACCTGGAAAGATCACCGTGGTGCATCAACCGGGTGGTCATGGTGTTCGCGTAGACAGCCATGTTTACGCAGGTTATGTGATTCCACCTTATTACGATTCAATGATCGGAAAGCTCATTACCGTGGCGCAAACGCGTCAGGAGGCCATCCAAACCATGTATCGCGCCCTGAGCGAATACGTGATTGAAGGGGTAAAGACAACCATTCCCTTTCATTTGCAATTGATGCAAGATGAACGTTTCAGGAGTGGCGATTTCAATACGAAGTTCCTGGAGAGTTTTCAGCTAAAGTAAAGCGGTAAAATCTTAATACCCCGCAGCGGAGTCGTCGCCTCTTTTATCGGCTACCGCCTCAAAACGGCCATCGGGTCTTACCCGGATCAGCTCGGTGCGTCCAATTCCACCGCGCTCTTTTCCGAAGGGATATCCCATTTTTTGCAAGGCTGCTTTTGTGTTTTCAGGAAATCCTTTTTCCAAGACCAGTTCGTCGGGCAGCCACTGGTGATGAAATTTTGGTTTGTACACGGCATCTTGCGGACTCATGTTAAATTCCAAGATATTCACCAGGGTTTGAAAGATCTGGGTTGGGATGGTGGTGCCCCCTGGGGTGCCCACGACCAGGTAGGGTTTTCCCTTTTTGAGTACAAGGGTTGGTGCCATTGAACTCAGCATGCGTTTGCCAGGTTGAATGGAATTAGCTTCTCCGCCCACAGCACCGAACATGTTGGGAACGCCGGGCTTGATGCTAAAATCATCCATTTCATCATTGAGTAAGAATCCGGCGCCACCGACTACCGTTCTGCTGCCATACGAGTTATTAAGGGTGGTGGTGACAGCAACGGCATTTCCTTTTTTGTCGATCACAGAAAGATGGGTCGTTTCCTCACTTTCGTATCCGGTAACCGTGCCTGGTTGTAATGTAGCGCTGGGGGTAGGTTGACCTGTTACAAAACTTTTCATGCGGTCTTGTAAATAAGCTTGATTAGTGATTTGCTTAACAGGCACCTGATAAAAATCCGCATCTCCCATAAAGGCCGCCCGGTCGGCATAGGCTCTTCGCATAACTTCAGTCATGAGCTGTACCGCTTCTGGCGAATGAAATCCCATGGTGGCAATGGGGCGATCTTCGATCATTTTAAGCATCTGATGAAGAAGAACCCCGCCGCTGCTGGGCATGGGCATCCCCACTATACTGTACTCTTTGTATTGAAAGCGATGCGGGGTGCGGTACTGTGCCGTATAGGCACGAAGATCTTCTTTAGAGATCAGTCCTCCTCCTCGTTGCATTTCGGCAACGATCAGATCGGCAGTGGGGCCTTCATAAAAACCAGCTTGTCCATTGTCGCGAATTCGTTTTAGCGTGTTAGCCAGGTCAATTTGAATGAGGGTATCGCCGGCCTTCCATTCTTCTTGTTTGACAAAGACAGGCGTTTGCGTATTGTATTTTTTTAAATCACTTTGTAAATTATTTAGTCCACGGGCTTCTCCGGCCGTAATGACAAATCCTTTTTCTGCCAACTCAATGGCCGGTGCAATTAAGACACGAAAGGGAAGCAAAGCGTAACGGTGTGCGGCAAATAAGCCCGCTACAGTGCCCGGAACGCCACACGATAAATGCCCTTGTTGACTTTTATCGGTATTGGCCTTTCCATCAGGCTCAATGTACATATCGCGGTGGGCCTTGGCCGGTGCTTTTTCTCTAAAATCGAGGGCTACCGTTTTTCCATTCTTTAATTGCGCCACCATAAAGCCTCCACCACCGATATTGCCCGCATTTGGGTAAACTACGGCCAGGGCCAGCTGAGTGGCAATGGCGGCATCAATTGCGTTGCCCCCTTTTTGCAAAATGGAGAGTCCGGCCTGGCTGGCCAGGGGATGAGCCGATACGACCGCCCCGTTCGAGGCGACCAATGATTTTTCAATGTTGTATTGATAGGCATTTTGCGCTTGTCCCCGGGAGCTCAACGGAGTCAACAGCGAAAAAGCGATCGCAAGGGAAATGCTCAAGAATAGGGTAGATCTCATAGTGAATTCTTATGATCTGCTAAGCTACAAAAACCAAAACAAACCTTAACTTGCCAGCATAAAGAACATTTTATGAACGTACGAAATGGTTTGCTGACGATCCTTTCTGTTTTTTTGGTAGCAGTTGCCAACGCTCAACTTTTATCTCCGGCTGCTTTTTTGGGCTACGAGATAGGCACTCGACATACTCCGCATTATCTGGTTCAGGGGTACTTTCAACATGTGGCTCAAATGACACCCGATCGGGTTAAGCTGATCCCGTATGGAAAAACAAATGAGGGAAGGCCACTGTTCGTGGCGATCGTTAGTTCTCCCTCTCATATCGCTTCGCTCGAATCGATACGGATGAATAATCTTCGACTAGCCGGTCTAACGCTCGATAAAATGGCACCAACTGAGCAGGATCATCCTGCCCTTGTTTGGTTAAGCTATAACGTGCATGGAAACGAGGCTTCCTCTACCGAGGCGTCAATGGTGACTCTCTACGAACTTCTCAAGGAAGGGAATGATATGGCCGATTGGTTAAAACAAATGGTGGTGGTGATCGATCCCTGTATCAATCCCGATGGAAGAGACCGCTATGTAAATTGGTACAACGGGGTAGTGGGTAGCCAGTTCAATCCGCATCCTGGAGCCAGAGAGCATCAAGAGCCCTGGCCTGGGGGGCGTTCCAATCATTATTATTTTGACCTAAATCGCGACTGGGCCTGGCAGTCGCAGGTAGAGTCGCACTTACGCATGCAACTCTATCAACAGTGGATGCCACATGTGCATGTAGATTTTCACGAACAAGGTTACAACGAGCCCTATTACTTTGCCCCTGCCGCAGAGCCCTATCACGAGATCATCACCCCTTGGCAAAGAGAATTTCAACAAGCCATTGGAAAGAATCATGCTGGTTATTTTGATAAGAATGGATGGCTTTACTTTACCCGCGAGCGCTTCGATCTGCTTTACCCTTCTTATGGGGATACGTATCCTACTTATAGCGGTGCCATCGGTATGACCTACGAACAAGGCGGGATCAGGGCCGGATTAGGAATAGTCATCGAAGATGGAGATACCTTGACCTTGGTCGATCGCGTTGCTCATCATGCCACCACATCGCTGAGTACACTGGAAGTGTCTTATCGCTATCGCCAGCGTTTGATTAGCGAATTCAGGAAGTTCTATCAGCAGTCCATGGCTGGACAATTCTCCCCTTATAAATCGTATGTAGTTAAAGTGCAGCCACACGAAAAAGAGCTGGCCGCTTCTTTATTATCACTCTTGGACAGAAACGGCATTCAATATGGATATGGTACCGGTACTTCTGCAAAGGGGTTGAATTATGCGACCCTTAAAGAAGAAAATTTTTTGGCGCAGGCCACTGATATAGTCATTTCAACGCAACAACCTCGCTCGGCCCTGTTGCAAGTGATGATGGAGCCCGTTACCAAATTAGCGGACTCGGCCACCTATGATATCACCGCATGGGCGGCCCCTTATGCGTACGGACTTTCTGCCTTTGCCAGCAAAGAAAAAGTGGCATCAGTAGCAGCACCTGTTAGTACACTGATTAAGAATGACAATACTTCGTATGGCTATGCCATTCCCTGGCAGGGTGTACAAGCGGCCTCGTTGGTCGGAAAACTCTTGCAACAGGGATATAAGCTGCGTTATGCAGAAGCTCCTTTCTCTGTCGATGGTAAATCATTTCGGGCGGGAACGGTTTTGGTGTTAAAAACGGCCAATGAAAGATTTGGTGCTGCTTTCTTGTCCAATGTACAGCGATTGGCCGATCAGGCGCAGATAAAATTGCATGCGATCTCTACCGGACTAGTCGATAAAGGATTTGATTTCGGCAGTGACCGGGTACGCCCATTATTGGCCCCACGAGTAGGTTTGCTAGCGGGCGAAGGGGTAAGCAGCACAGCGGTAGGAGAGATCTGGCATTTCTTCGATCAGCAGTTGCATTATCCGATCACCTTATTCAATGCATCTTCTTTTGGTGCGGCTGACCTTAAGGATATCGATGTTCTGATCATGGCCGATGGACGTTACCGCGCACTTGACGGAAAGGAGATGCAAGATGATATTAAGGGCTGGATCAACGCCGGCGGTAAGCTAGTGGCCTTGGAAGGGGCCGTGGCGCAATTGGCACAAGGAGATTGGGGTATCAAGGCAAAAAAGAAAAGCGAGGCAACCGATAAGAAAGATAGCGACCCTTATGAATCACTTTCTTTGTTCGGAGAAAGAGAGAGAGATTATCTCTCTGGATTTACCCCGGGTGCTATTTGGAAAGTTTCACTAGACACCACCCATCCTCTTGCCTTCGGATATGGAGCGCACTTCTATACACTCAAAATGGATGACAGAACCTATGAATTTATTGCGGAGGCGGGTTGGAATGTGGGGGTGATCAAGCAGGAACCCCCTCTCTCTGGTTTTGTCGGGAATACATTAAAGCCCCAGATAAAAGATGTGTTGTCCATAGGGCAGCTAAGTATGGGCAGGGGGTCTATTACCTTGTTTACCGATGATATCCTATTTAGAAGTTTTTGGGAAGCAGGAAAGCTAATGTTGTGCAACGCCGTGTTTTTTTCGGCTGATTAATCTTGATGTTCCATGAAATTGTTGAAATCTCTTTTTTGTATCTGTCTTTTTTTTGCCTCTCACTTTTTACAAGGGCAACCGGTTAGCTCTGTGCAGCTGTACCAGCGTATTCAGAAGTTGAATGTGCTGGGCTCGGTACTTTACATAGCGGCGCATCCTGATGATGAGAACACCCGACTGATCGCATATCTCTCTACCGATCGATTATATCGAACCGGCTATCTCTCTTTGACAAGAGGCGATGGCGGACAAAACCTGATCGGAGAGGAGCAAGGGATTGCGCTGGGTATGATTCGAACGCAAGAATTACTGGCCGCCCGTCGCATCGATGGCGGTGAACAGTTCTTTACACGGGCCTATGATTTTGGATATTCTAAAACGCCAAAAGAAACCTTTGAAAAGTGGGATCGCGATTCCATCCTCTCGGATGTGGTGTGGGTGATCCGTCGGCTTAAACCCGATGTGATCATTGCTCGCTTTCCCAGTACCGGCGAAGGAGGGCATGGTCACCATACGGCTTCGGCCATTTTAGCACAAGAAGCTTTTGAAGCGGCAGCCGATCCGCTGCGATTCAAGGATCAGCTGCGCTATACTTCGCCCTGGAAAGCAACTCGCCTGCTATGGAATACATTTAATTTCGGCGGTAACAATACCACTCGCGAAGATCAATTTAAACTAGACGTGGGAGGGTACAATCCTTTGCTTGGTAAAAGTTATGGAGAGCTGGCCGCCGAGAGCCGAAGCCAACATAAAAGCCAGGGATTTGGCGTATCCGCTTCTCGGGGAGAGGCCCTGGAGTACTTTAAAACGATAAAAGGTTCGTCTCCACAAAACGACCTGATGGATAATGTTGCTACCAGCTGGCAGCGGGTAGAAGGGGGATTGCTAATTCAAAAGACCATTGATAGTATTTTACAGCATTTCGACTTTACCGCTCCACAGTATTCGTTGCGTGGACTGTTGCGACTTCGGGAGCAAATGAATACGGCCCTGGCTCCCGGGTATTGGAAAACGCAAAAAATAAACGAGTTAAATGCATTGTTGCTTCCCTTGTCGGGAGTATACGCAGATGCATTTTCTTCGCAAGCCCTAGCTGTGCAGGGCGATTCCGTTAAGTTGACCCTGTCGGTTGTTAATCGCATGGGGGTTTCTTGTCAATTGCTGGGTTGGCGCATTGAGCAAAAGGCGGCGTTACTTGATACACAACTGAGTGCTAACAAAAGCTGGACACTTAATTATGTTCTTCCTTTAGAAAAAAATAAGCCTATCACCCAGCCATATTGGCTTCGTGCTCCTATGCAAGAGGGGTACTTTACGGTATCCGATCAATTGCAGATCGGTCAGGCCGATGACCGCGCCGCTATTGTCTGTTCGCTCTCGATAAAGTTAGAGGGGCAATTGGTAGAACTTGAGTTGCCCGTTCGCTACAAGTTTACCGATCCAGTCAAAGGAGAGTTATATTGGCCACTGGTCATTTCTCCTGCGGTATTGGTGCAGCCTTCCGATCCGGTCCAATTGGTCTATAAGGGGCAAAAAAATGCGGAGGGTACAGTAAGGTTCAATACGCTGCAAGCCAATAAAAGAATTCGCGCCCTTGCACAAGGGGACAAAGACCGACCCTCTGCACTTTCTTTCGCGCCGGATACACTGATATTATCAAAAAAAGATCAGGTGGGCACGCTGGCTTATCAGGTGATGCCTACAGCCTCGGAGCGCGAGCTGATCATCGAGGCCCAAGATCAAAGTAATACCACTTATAATCAGTTCCGCGCCGATATTCGATACGATCATATTCCTGCGCTCAGCTATTTTATGCCAGCCGCGGTACAGGTAAAAAAGATCGATCTGCAAACAAGAGGTAAAAGGATTGGCTATATCGAAGGAGCCGGAGATAAGATACCCGATGCGTTGAGCCGGATGGGTTTTGAGGTTATCTTATTGCAAGAGAAGGACATGACCCCGGCGCAGTTGCAACAATGTGATGCCATTATTACCGGTGTAAGGGCCTATAATACGCATGAGTGGTTGAACAGAGTTTACGATCGGTTGATGCAGTATGTAGAAAAAGGAGGAAACCTGATCGTTCAATACAATACCAGCAGCCAGATTGGTCCGGTAAAAGCGCAGATCGGTCCTTATCCCTTTACGATCTCTCGTAACCGGATCACCGACGAAAAAGCTACGGTCGTTTTTTCTGATTCCTCTCATGCTGTTTTCAATTTTCCTAACCGTTTAGGTCCTGTCGATTTTAAAGATTGGGTTCAAGAGAGAAGTATTTATCATGCTGCCTCCGGTGCCCAAGGATATCAATATTTGCTTCGCATGCAAGATCCGGATGAGAAAGCCGATGAGGGGAGCTTGCTTGTTACTACTTATGGAAAAGGATGGTTTACCTACACGGGCTTAGCGCTATTTCGTCAACTGCCCGCCGGTGTCAATGGAGCATATCGCTTACTGGCCAATCTTATCGCGCTCAATCAACGGGACAAACATGGATTCTGATCATTCTCGCCATAAAAGTAACCGCTCCGATATTGCATTCTATGCGGCCATTGTCGGGGGGCTGGTATTGGGTATCCTGATCAAGAAAATAAGGGTGGGGGTCTTGATCGGATTGGCGTTAGCGGCCATGATTGTTTTTACCGGCTGGGTAAAAGCCAAACGTAATCGCTAGGATATGGATACTAACGAAAAACCGCCTTTTTTTAAGCAATGGTCAGGATGGTACCTTTCAGTGCTCGTCTTCTTGGTCTTGTTGATAGTGATCTTTAAATGCCTTACTGATTATTTTGCATGAGTACCCTCGATTGGATAGTACTGGTCTTGACGCTTGCCGTGATCGTAGTTTACGGACTTTACAAAAGTCGTACCACGAAAAATTTAGATGGATATTTTCGCTCTAACCGAAATCTTTCGTGGGGATTGGTCTTATTGAGTATCATGGGAACGCAGGCCAGTGCCATCACCTTTCTATCGGCGCCCGGTCAAGCCTATACAGATGGGATCCGGTTCGTGCAATACTATTTTGGTATTCCATTGGCCATGGTGGTCATCTGCATCTTCTTTGTTCCCATTTTTAGAAAGGGGAATTATTATACTGCTTACGAATATCTCGAGCAACGCTTTAACGGTGGGACCCGCACGCTGACCTCTTTCTTATTTTTATTGCAGCGAGGTCTCTCTACCGGTATCAGTGTGTTTGCTCCCTCTCTTATCTTGTCTTCTCTGATGGGTTGGGATATTACCTGGACCAATATTTTTCTAGGCGGCTTACTGATCATTTACACTATATCGGGGGGCGCTCGTGCCGTTGCCTACACGCAGCAACTTCAGTTGATCATTGTGTTTACGGGTATGTTTTTAGCGGGCTGGATGGTGGTTCATTTATTACCGGAGGGAGTCGGGTTTACCGATGCATTGGCCATTGGGGGACAACTAGGTAAATTCAATGCCATCTCCACTGGTGTGGTCAATGGAAAATTCGATTGGAGCGACCAGTACAATATCTGGAGTGGTCTAATAGGAGGTTTCTTTTTAGCACTTTCTTATTTTGGTACAGACCAAAGCCAGGTAGGTCGTTACCTGACTGCCCAGTCCTTAAAGGAGAGCCGTATGGGGTTATTGATGAATGGGTTTGTAAAAGTCCCCATGCAATTTTTGATCTTACTGGTTGGCGTCTTGGTCTTTTCTTTCTATCAATTTCAGCAAGCTCCGATCTTTTTTAACCAGGTACAAATTGATAAGTTAAGGTCTTCTGTACCCTATGGGGATTCACTACGAATTGCAGAAGATGTCTATAACCGGCTGGGCCTGCAAAAAAAAGAAATGGTCTTGCAGTACGCGAAAAGTCGATCGGCTTCTGGAACCTATTCTAGCTCAGCCGGCGATCAAGTGGCCCCAACGCCTCCGTTGGAGCAGGAGGTGCTTATCGACTCTATACGGCAATTACAATATCGCTCTGATAGTATTCGAGGGCGCGTCAAATATTGGATCGGTACAAAAATCCCGGGTGGGGATAGCAACGACACGAATTATATCTTTTTGCGTTTTGTGGTCGATCAGTTACCGCCTGGTCTGGTGGGCTTATTGATAGCTATTATTTTTTTAGCCTCATGGGGCAGTATTGCCGCTGCCATCAATTCGTTGGCTTCTTCTACCATGATCGATTTTCATAAGCGATTTAATAAACGCACGAAGAGCCCTGAGCAGGGGTATCGGATATCGAAGTGGTATACGTTGGGCTGGGGTATTTTTTGTATCGCGGTGGCCATGTTTACCTATAATATCGGAAATAGTTTGATAGAAGCGGTCAATGTGTTAGGTTCTTTGTTCTACGGGGTGGTGCTGGGTATTTTCTTGGTGGCCTTTTTTATGCCCCGTGTTACTAGCGGGAAACAGGTTTTTTGGGCCGCTCTCTTGGCCGAGTTGGTAGTGATCGCTGTATTTGTCTTTTCAAAGCTTGGATGGATCAAGTTAGCTTTTCTCTGGCTTAATCCGTTGGGGGCATTGCTGGTCTTGTTTCTAACGGCTCTGCTGCATATGACGACAAAAAAAAATCGCCCCGATCAAGGAGCGATTTTTAAAACGGAGTAAACAGCTTTATTTTAATTCAGCGAGTAACTTTTCGTTGAGTTTTACATAGTCCATATTTTTAGCAGCCAAGGCCAGCTCCTTCGATTTTTCAGCGGCGGCTCTAGCTTCAGCGCTCTTTCCCAATTTGGCCAAACAGTTGGCACGTTGGTGGTGTACCCAATAAGCGCCAGGTGTGGCTTCGATAGCTTTATCGAACCAAGCGAGAGCTTGGTTTAGGTCTTTTCCATTTTCCATATAATACATAGCGGCGTTGTAGTAGGGTGGTTTTTCTCCCTGCATCACCTTGGCGATATTGCTCATGATCTTGCTATCAATATCGGTGGTGATGGGCAGATTAACTTGAGTCTTATCCCAGGAGAGACTCAATTGGCAGCTATTGGGTTTAATGTCATTAATGGCAATGGTGAAATTTTCGACATCATACTTTAATTTTTCAACGGAAGCCGTTACGCGTACCAGATCCATTTCAGGTTTATAGGCGCTGGGGCTGGTTACATCGGTTTGCTTACTGATGATCAGTGTCCATTTTTCTTTATCAGGAATACTCAAAAGTCCATATTTACCAGGGGCCAGTGTAACCCCACCAATGCTAACCTCTTCAGAGAACTGAAGGGTAGTGGCATTGTTGGCTCCTGTGCGCCAAATAGCTCCATAGGGTACCAGGTCTCCAAATACCTTGCGTCCTTTAACAGCGGGGCGAGAATAATTGATTTCGATACTGCCAAGTCCAAAGTCTTGTTTTAGGGTTTGAGTAGGACTGGGGGCAGGTGTTTTAAGTTGTGCGTGGACGCTTGTCAGAAAAGCAAGACAGCCGACCAGCCAAAAGATCTTTTTCATGTGTCAAGTAATTTTAGGAGTGTAAAATTAGGGCAATCCCGGTACTTGGCCACCTCCACAGAAAAGGCCTCTATTTTTTAAATCCCGGATGGAATTGTTCAAGGGTTTTGCGCAGAAAGTCCCTGTCGAGGTGGGTATAGATCTCGGTGGTTGTAATACTGGCATGTCCCAGCATTTCTTGTACGGCACGAAGGTCGGCCCCTCCCTCTACCAGGTGGGTAGCAAAAGAGTGTCGAAAGGTATGAGGTGAGACCGATTTTTTGATCCCTGCCGCCGCCGCCTGCCCCTTAATAATATAAAATATCATAACGCGCGATAGGGCGCTTCCTCGTTTATTCAGGAATAGAATATCCTCCATTCCTTTTACGGGACGCAGATGCGAACGAACCTGCTCGCGGTAAATTTTGATATAACGGGCAGCCTCTTTTCCGATCGGGACCAATCTTTCTTTGTCACCTTTCCCCCTGACGCGTATATAATCGAGATCGAGATAAAGTTGGGATATCCGCAGTCCGATCAGTTCACTTACGCGCAGCCCGCAACTGTAGAGTGTCTCCAGTATGGCCTTGTTGCGTGTGCCCTCGGGTTTGCTTAGGTCAATGGAGGTGATCATAGACTCGATCTCTTCGAAACTGAGCGTGTCGGGCAAGGATCTTTTCTGTTTTGGGGTCTCCAGCAAGGTTGTAGGATCCTTCTCGACGATCTGCTCTAGAACGCAGTAGCGAAAAAACGATTTGACGCCTGATATGATCCGGGATTGCGATCGAGCCGATAAGCCCATAGCGGCGATCCATTGAATAAATTGGCGTAATATCTCAGCGGTAATATCGGCCGGGCGTGGAGAAGTAGTCTCCAGCTGTAAATAGCGCGTGAGCAACTCGATATCCCTTCCATAGGCTTCCACGGAGTGATCGGACAAGGAGCGCTCCAGTTGCAACCAGGCCTTGTATCCTTTTTTGTAGGGCTCCCACATAATGTATTACTCCAGCACGATATTTTTTTCTTTATCGACCCACTTGTTCTTACTCTTAAAGCGCACCCATATTCTGTTGTAGGTAATATGCACCGAATCGAGATGGTCATGGATCAGATCGTAATCAATTGGAATTTTTTCACCAAAGGTCATCATGGCTTTTTTTCCGGTATAGGCATCCTCGACATAAATATTGCCGCGATCGGTATTGACGATCAACTGTTCGGCTATAGAAAACTTTGGATCAAATGAATTGATCCCGCTCGATCTGATCGCAAAATTTTCGGTCTTATCATAGGGTAGTTTCAATTGAAAGCCCCTGCCTGTTATGCAGTCATTGAAAAGAACCCACACATAGCTGTTATCCTTGAATTTTGCCGATATAAAATTTTTGTTGATACGAACGGATTGTTCGAGCAGATACATGAATCCTGTTTTGGTGTAGGTATCCATGCCGGCATGATTCCACTGGATGGTGTCCGGCAAACAATTTTTCATAGAAATGCTGACCATGGGGGCGCTTTGATGCGAACCAACGAATCGGATCGTATCGTTTGAGCAAGTGGTATCGCAAAAAGTAGGCGTGCCACCGGCTCCACTGTTACAAGAAGTAAAGGAAAATGAGAAGAGGGTGATCCCCGCTAAGAATAAGAGTCCGGTTACTTTCATGGTAATCTGCGTTTCTACAAATTTAGACCGTTTGATTGATTATATTTGGTCTCTATGTCAAAGACTCCAGTTGTATTACGTTCCTTTCGGGCAAAAGCCAAACATCGCAAGACAGCGCTCAGACGATTTTTGACCCGTCTTGAAAAAAATCCGGTGCGCGGTCTTCAGTCGTTGGTAGAGCGTACTGAAAAAAAAGTATGGGCCGAGACAGATTGTTTGACTTGTGCCAACTGTTGCAAGACCATGACACCTACCTATACGCCTGCCGATTTAAATCGAATTGCCCGGTATTTTGGAATGACGGTTGCAGCCGTAAAAAAGAAGTGGTTGAAACAAGAAAGGGGAGGCGACCGCGATTGGATGAATCGTTCTACGCCTTGTCAATTTTTGAACAAATCGAATAATAAGTGCCGTATCTATGCCATTCGCCCTGCGGATTGTGCCGGGTTTCCTCACTTGGGCAAGCGATTTCGTGATTTTGTGCATATACACAAGCAAAACGTGGAAAGTTGCCCGGCGGCCTTTGCCTTGGTAGAGAAGTTAAAGGAGCAGGTAAGCAAGTAGTTCTACGGGTTCAGCTGCAACCAAGATCTTCGATCAGCTCTAGGTGGGGAAGATCCCCTTTTTTCCAGGTAATAGCCACTACATCGTACTGTAGCCATTGACGTCCATACGTGCGTAATAATCCCGTTGCCGCCCGCTGTAGCATGCTCATTTTTTGGGGCGTGACGCGTTGTTCCGGCGAGCCCCATTTATCGCTGCTGCTGGTCTTGACTTCTATAATATGCAGCCATTCTCCTTTAAGGGCCACAATATCTATCTCTGTTTTTCCCCACCTGAAGTTTCTTTCGACAATCGTATATCCCTTTTGTTGCAGCCAATCCGCTGCCGCGGTTTCTCCGGCTTTCCCTAGCGCAAGATGCTTGCTCATGCTGTATCTTTATCCAAGTATAAACCCTGGAAAAAATGGATGCAATATTTCCACTGCAAGGAGTAACAAAATATTATGATTGGGGAGGGTATCAGTTTATTGCGAAGATGTTATTGCAAGACAATCCTGATCAAAAGCCCTTTGCGGAATATTGGATGGGGACACATCCCCAGGGTATGGCCCAGGTAAAAACGACTGCAGGGGAGCAATGGCCCTTGGAAAAGCTAACGGGTCAGCTCTCTTTTTTGTTCAAGGTATTGGATGTGCGATCCATGTTATCGATCCAGGTGCATCCCTCTAAAAAATCTGCTCTACTTGAATTTGAGAGGGAGAATCACCTTAATATTCCCCTCGATGCTCCTTTTAGAAATTATAAAGATGCAAATCATAAGCCTGAGTTGATGGTTGCCCTGAGTCCTTTTTGGCTTTTACATGGTTTTCAAGATCCGGTCTTATTGCGAAAGACACTGGCCTCTAAAAAGCCCCTTCAATTCTTGTTGCCTGTTTTTGAACAAGGGGGATATGAGGCCCTTTATCGGTTGGTCATGGAGATGCCACAAGAGCAGGTAGCACATCACCTTCGGGAACACTTGGATACCATTTTGCCCATGTATCAACAAGGACAACTGCGCAAGGAAGATCCCGATTTTTGGGCCGCCCGTGCTATGCTTGATTTTTCGCAAGGGGAGGCCATTGATCGTGGCATATTTTCTATCTATCTCTTTAACCTGGTGCATCTACTTCCTGGTGAGGCCATCTTTCAAGATGCTGGGGTACCACATGCCTATCTCGAGGGACAAAATGTCGAGATCATGGCCAATTCGGACAATGTGCTACGAGGAGGGCTCACCAATAAGCATATCGATCTGGGCGAGTTGATGAAACATATTCGTTTCGAACCGGTGACGCCTCAGATCCTCAATGCTCAGTCAGGGGATGGGAACTTCGAAACGCCTGTCGATGATTTTAAGCTAGCCCAGTTCAGCTTTTCAAAAGGGGAGAAACGCACTTTTCAGTCCGTAACACCTAGTATTCTGCTTTGTATGGGCGGTAGCGTAGAGGTGGTTGCCGGTTCCCAAACCATCGGACTTAAACAAGGCCAGCCGGCCGCCTTGCTGATGCAGGGACAAGAAGTGATCCTTAGTGCCTTAACGGAGGCCCTGCTTTTTCAGGCCACGGGAACTATCCACAGCCGTTGATAATTCAATATCCAAATTGAGGCATTTGAGTTAATTTTGTTAATAGACCTTTCTTAAATCAAAGCCATGAGTAGCGCCATAAAATTCAGTCTTTTTACCCTCGTGCTGGTAAGTATCACTACTGCCTGTAAATTTTTCTTTGGGCCCGAGATCGCCTTTTCCGGATTTTCTCCCGTACTGGCGATTGCGCTTTTTTCAGGGTATGTCTTTCAAAAGAAGGAAGGGATGTTCTTGTTACCGCTACTTTCGCTGGTGCTGAGCGATCTGTTCATCCAGGGGCTTTATTTACAAGGGTCTTTCGATTATCCCGGATTTTACGGAGGGCAATGGAAGAATTACCTCTTGCTGTTAAGTGTAACCTTTTTGGGCGTGCTACTGCGGGCCAGAAGTCATCGTTCGCTTGTGGCCGGCGTATTCGGAGCTCCCACTCTCTATTTTATTGTTTCTAATTTGATGGTATGGCTATCCGCTACCGAGGCGGTCTATGCAAAGACTTTTTCCGGATTAACCACTTGTTATATTGCGGGCTTACCCTTTTACCGTAATTCATTACTGGGCACCTTGGTCTTTTTGCCTGTTATTTTGTTCCTGTTCAATTATCTGGAGCGTAAGAAAGCGGTGTTGGTCTTGGCTCGTTAAGAAAGGGTCTCTTCATAACCTGTATCGATCTTTAGCTTTCTTCCATCTGCGGCGCGGGTGGCCAATTGGTCACAACGATTGTTGTACTCGTTGTCGGCGTGTCCTTTTACCCAATGAAATTGGAGGTGATGTTGTTGGCTTAAGTGATGGAATAGGCGCCACAGGTCTGCGTTCTTTTTTCCGCCTCTGAAATCGGTCGCCATCCATTTTTTTAACCAACCTTCTTTGACGGCCTTGACCACGTATTGACTGTCGGAGTAGATCTGCACCTGTAAATTTTCTTTTTTCAGTGCTTGCAGTGCCGCTATAACGGCCATTAACTCCATTCGGTTATTGGTGGTTAGGCGATACCCCTGCGACAGCTCCAATTGATGATCTCCACTCATCAGGATGGCACCATATCCGCCAGGTCCGGGGTTTCCTTTTGCAGATCCGTCTGTATAGATAATGATGGGTTGTGCCATGGATATGAATGACTACACCTGAAAGACACCGGTCCTAAGCTCCGCTATGTCGGGATTGTGATCGGCGGCAGCAATTCCTTCTGCTACCATTCTGCGTGTCTGAGCCGGATCGATGATCTCATCAACCCAAAGTCTGGCGGCTGCGTAGTAAGGGGATGTTTCTTTTTCGTAACGACTTTTGATATCGTTCAACATCTTTTCTTCGGTTTGCGAATCGATCGTTTTTCCTTGCGCTTTAAGCGAGGCGACTTCGATCTGTAGCAGTGTTTTTGCTGCGGCCTCGCCTCCCATTACAGCGATCTTGGCGGTAGGCCACGCATAAATAAAACGGGGGTCGTATGCCTTTCCACACATGGCATAATTACCAGCACCAAAGGAATTGCCCATGATGATCGTGATCTTGGGAACGACCGAATTTGAGACCGCATTGACCAGTTTGGCGCCATCCTTGATGATGCCCGATTGCTCGCTTCTGCTACCCACCATAAAACCGGTTACATCTTGCAAAAAAAGAAGGGGTATCTTCTTTTGATTACAATTTAAAATAAAGCGAGCGGCCTTATCGGCACTGTCGTTGTAGATAACACCTCCCATCTGCATTTCGCCTTTTCCACTCTTGACGATCTTACGCTGGTTGGCCACGATACCCACGGCCCATCCCTCTATACGGGCATATCCGCAGACGATCGTTTTTCCATAGGCCGATTTAAAGGGAGCAAAACTGCCCGCATCTACCAAGCAATCGATAATCTCTTGCACATCATAGGGCTTTCCGTCTTTAGGAAACAGTCCATAGATGTCCGATTCGGGTCGTGCCGGTGCCAAGGTTTTTATTCGGTCAAACCCCGCCTCTTTTGGCTTGCCGAGCATCGACATGGTTTTTTTTATATGATCGAGACAGGCCTCTTCGGTGGTAAAGGTATAGTCGGCCGTGCCACTGATCTGCGCATGCATACGGGCTCCACCCAAGCTTTCGTTATCGATATCTTCTCCTATAGCGGCTTTAACCAGGTAAGAGCCGGCCAAAAAGACCGATCCGTTCTCTTCTACCATCAGGGTCTCGTCGCTCATAATGGGCAAATACGCACCTCCTGCCACGCAGGCGCCCATTACAGCGGCAATTTGAGTAATACCCATGCCGCTCATTTTCGCATTGTTGCGAAAGATTCTTCCAAAATGTTCTTTGTCGGCAAAGATCTGGTCTTGCATGGGTAAGAAAACGCCTGCACTATCTACCAGATAGATGATCGGCAGCTTGTTTTCCATAGCGATCTCTTGCAAGCGAAGATTTTTTTTGCCCGTAATAGGAAACCAGGCACCGGCCTTTACCGTCTGGTCGTTGGCTACGATCACGGCCATTCTGCCACTGATAAAACCAATACCGGCTACCGTTCCTCCGGCGGGACAACCACCTTGGTCTTCGTAGAGTTCGTATCCTGCAAAAAGTCCCAGCTCAATAAAGGGACTGTCTTTGTCGACCAGATAGTCGATGCGCTCTCGCGCTGTTTTTTTATTCTTGGCCTTTTGCTTTTCAATGGCTTTTTTTCCACCCCCCAAGCGAATCACAGCGGCCCGTTGTTCTAACTGGCTGAGCAGGCTACGCAGATGATCCTCGTTTTGATTAAAGGCCAGGTCCATATTATTGATATTTGGTCTCGATATCTTGCAGCACTTTTAGCAGTCGTTCGGTAATGGGAACTTCGGTTCCTTCGAATCCGCCATAGAAATCGGGGTTACGCGTGCGAATGTGATTGAAATACGCTTGTTGTTGTTCCAGGTCTTTGCGAATGGCTTGCTTTACCTTGCCTGCCAACTCTTTTAGGCCAGCCTTGTAGCAAGCTTCCAGATAAATGAGCCCGGTCTGGTTGTGACTATTAAAACGGCTTACCATGGCATACGGCAGATTTTCGGGTAAAATTCCCTTTTCGGCTTTTTCGAGTAGCGCTTTAGCTTCGGCTGTTTTGCCGGCATCGGCCAAGTTGCCGGCGGCCTCTGCATAGATCTCTCTAATGTTTAGCAGGTGTCTTCTGTTTTCCTCATCAAAATACATTCCCTTTCTGTCGGCACCCCCAAAACGATACTTTTCGTTGAGGTTTTTGTAGATCACTGCCAGATTATTATCGCGTATAGGGGTTCCACCCAGACCGTTCGCTCGCATCGATTGATCGGTCATCCATTTCATTTGTGCGTACTGAGGCGCTACCGGCACTAAACGATAGGCCAATCCCTCTTTGCGTAAGAACGGTCCAAAGCCCAACTCGCCAAACGGAGAGGTGAAGTAGATGGGGCGCTTCCATTGGTTGGCTGCGATAATGTTTAGGATAATAAGGTCGTTCTTGAGTAGGGCTCGCTTTGGTAATTCAAATGCAAAATCGGTCAAGATGCTGTCTTCGGAATTAGCGGTACCATTTTGTAACACCGTAGCTCTGTTGACCGGTACGACCACACGACTCACCGGAATCATGTTGAGTGGTTCTCCTCGGGTGTTATCCATACGAGAAGGGTCGTCACTTCCTACATAATTTTTCATTACGTCGTAAAGATCATAGAAGGCTTCTTGATCGATGCCGGCAACCGGATTGTAAAGTACATAGTTGCGTGTATTGCCCTGCACTTTCGAGGCATCCCAGATCATGTCGATCGAGTCGGCGTCGTTTATCTTGTAGCGAAGTTGATTGATGTACCAGTCAATGCCCAGTAGGCTATTGTTAACGACGCGTACGTCGGTGCGCACTCCTTCTACCTCTTGTGCATACCAAAGCGGGTAGGTGTCATTATCGCCAAACGAAAACAAGATCGCGTTAGGGGCACAGCTCTCCAGATAATTTCTGGCCAGGTCGGGCCCTGTGGTCTTATGGCTTCGATCGTGGTCGTTCCAATTTTGATTGGCCATTAAGGCCGGAACGGCCAAACAACAAAGGGTCACTAGCGTAATGAGTAAGCTTTGATTCTTTCCATGTCCACTCACGATGCCCAATAGCCAACTAAGTCCGGCACCCAGTAAGGCCGCCATGGCGGCTGCTGCCAGTGCATTGATCATGGCCGCTTCTCCACTACCGGGAAAGCAACTCATAAAGGTGACCAGAAAAGCCAATCCGGGGGTATAGAAAAGAAAATCGCGATAGCGAACCTGTGTTAATTTTTTTGAGGCGATCTGTACAAAAGCGATCAGCGCCAAACCGATCCATAGGGCAAATGCATAAAAAGAGCCCACATAGGCATAGTCGCGCTCACGGGGCTGGTTGCCCGGTTGATTCAAATAGAGCACAACGGCAATGCCGGTAAAGAAGAACAATAAGAAGCTGACGATCCAGTCCTTTCTGTTTTGCAGGTATTGATAGACGCAACCGATAATACCGAGTAAGAAGGGTAGTAAGAAGAAATAGTTGGTGGCTCCGTTTTTTCGAATGCTATCGGGCAGTTGTTGCTGATCGCCCAGTCGAGCATTGTCTAGCGGTGCAATCCCGGTTACCCAGTTGCCATCCCGTTTATTGCCCATGCCCTGAATATCGTTTTGCTTACCCGAAAAATTCCACATAAAGTAACGCCAGTACATCAGACTCATCTGGTAGCTAAAAAACCAATTGATATTATCACCATAGCTGGGCGGCTCGTACGAGCCGTTCTCGCGATCTTGGCCCAAGCCCAGCCACTCGGCATAGAATTGAGCATGGTATTGGTCGTCGCTAGAATCCCACACGCGCGGAAAAAGTTGTTTGACCTCGCTGCTGAAATTATACTCCTTGCTTCGTCCGATAGGAATATAGCGATCTGCGCCCTTTACATATTTCATTTCGCTCTCGATAAAAGGCTGGTCGGCTACCAGGTCTTTCGAGGGATCTGCTGCAAAATGGGGTCCATAGACAAGCGGCGCACTCCCGTATTGTTCGCGACTTAGGTAGTAGACCAGGTTGATGGGATTATCTACATTGTTCATGTCGATGCCGGGATTGGCATTCGATCGTATAAGGGCCGTAAAGTACATGCAATAGCCCAGCATCATAAAGGCATAACACCAAAGCGATAGCTTAAGCATGCGAACGGCGGCCGGTTTAATAAAGTAACCCATGGCTCCTGCGGCGGCGGCCAATAGCAAGAGGCCTACGAATTTTATTCCATCTCCCAGAACAATAACAAATGGAGTTAGCAGTAAAAATAAAAAGGCCAACGACCAACCGGTCAGCAGGGCAGGTTTTACGTTACGTTCGTTAAAGCGAAGGCCGACCGCGACCAATACGGTCAAGGCCAGAAAATAAAAGGCGAATCCGGAAAAGAAGGGGAGTCCCAATGTGTTTACAAAAAAGATATCGAAGAGGCCGGCTGCCTTCATTGAATATTGAATAACGCCCACCTGTACCAGCCCCGTAATGGCACAGCCGATCAAAAACGCATAGATAGCGCCCTTGGTAGTGGCCTGGTAGCGGCGGTAGTAATAGATCATCACAATGGCTGGGATGGTAAGCAGGTTCAACAAGTGAACACCAATAGATAGCCCCATCATAAAAAACAAGAACACGATCCAGCGGTCGGCTTGCAAGCGTAAGACCGAATCGATGCCAGCTCGTTCATCGGCTTGTTCCCATTTGAGCATGGCCCAAAACACAAGCGCCGTAAAAAAAGAAGAGAGTGCATACACTTCGCCCTCTACGGCACTAAACCAAAAAGAATCAGAGAAGGTGTAGGCCAAGGCACCCAGCGCACCGGCAGCGATGGTGGTGATGGTTTGGTGCGTATTGAGCGCTTCGCCTGCACCTACAAAAAGTTTTCTGCTAAAGTGAGTGATGCTCCAGAACAAGAATAAAATCGTGGCGGCACTGGCCAATGCGCTCATAAAGTTAACGGCACTCCCCGCGGTAAGAGGGTTGTCGCCAAAAAGCACAATAAAAAATCTACCCAGCAACACAAACAACGGAGCACCCGGGGGGTGGGGCAATTGCAGCCCCTTGGCACTGGCAATAAATTCTCCGGTATCCCATAGACTTCCTCTGGCCTCTCTTGTTAAAACGTAGGTCGCCAAGGCGATCAAGAAGATAAGCCAGCCACTCAGGTTGTTTGCTTTGCGAAATGTCATGTGTTGGGTGATTTTGCTATTGGCAAAAATAGGGGATAGGCCGGTAAGTTTTCGTTAATTCGGGGGTTGAACAACCCCGTTTAGACTACTGAAAATAGACGCGTACCGTCTGGTAGGCCAGCTGCCCTTGCCGGCTTTGCTCTGCGTAGCCTTTAAGACCGAACAGTCCGGCTGCATTTCCTTTGTTGATGGCGATCTCGAGATAGCCTGCGCTGTTAAAAAGGGCCAGCTTCTCTCCTTCGCCCACATCGGCATAGCTCTCGCTAATCTGGTCGATGGTCTCATCGCCCCGAAAGACGATCTTGAATCCCCGGCCTTTTCGGTTTTCTTCGAATTGCGCTCGGGTAATGTTGACGATCACATTTTCGAATCCGTCAATAAAAATAATTTGCCCTTCGATGTATTGTTGCTCAATGGTGGGACGCAGGTGTTTTTTTTCGGCAAAGGCAATGTCGGGCTTTCCGATCGAGAGGATCGGCTCTCCCTTGCTGAGTCGATCGACCACTTGTCCCATTACGCCGGTCACTTGCAGGGTGGTACGCGGCTTACCATCTTGTAGCGGAATACCCATGACCACCGAGGGGGTCTCCTCGAGTATCATGCTCAGCAGCCCGTTGTCGGCACAAATAAAATAATGCTCTTGATGAAAGGCCAGTAACAACTGGTCGGGTTTAGTGCCAAACAGATCGACCATAATCAGGTGAAATGTATGGGGCGGAAAATGCCGGATGGCACTTCGACATACATAGGCGGCCTGCGTATAGTTAAAGGGAGGAATGTTGTGCGAAATGTCGATCAGTTGAAAATCGCTGTTCAGTTGCAACAATTGCGCTTTGATGGCACCTACCAAATAGTCGGGGCTTCCGATGTCTGATGTAAGGGTTATCAGGGCCATAGCTATTGAATCAACGTTCCGTTTTTAAAGAAAAAGCGGTGGACCAGTTTATCGGTAAGATTCGGAAAAAGTTTATTCATCCACACCGTTCTAATACCTGTAAATGTAAGGACCAGTGTTCGCTTGCGCGAGGCAATCGCCGTTAGAATGTGCGTGGCGCAAAGATCGGCAGACATCATCTTGCTCTCGTTCATGGAGGTTTCGCCATGGGCCTCTGCCTTTTCGTTGAGGGCCGCCTGCCGAATATTCGAGGTGGTAAAACCAGGGCATACCCACATTACATGTACACCTTGGTGCAACAGTTCGGTACGCAGTGATTCCAGCCAACCCTGCAACGCAAATTTGCTTGCCGAATAGCCGGTTCTACCGGGCAGTCCGCGGTAGCCTGCTATAGAGGAGACGCCCACCACCACACCTTTTTGTTTCGTAATAGAGGGCAGGGCATATTTGGTACAATAGAGAGCTCCGTAGAAGTTTACGTCCATCAGCTTTTTAATAACAGCTACCTCTGCGTCGGCAAAAAGGGCGCGCATAGAGAGACCGGCATTGTTAATGAGAATATCGATCTGCCCAAAGGCCTGTAAGGTGCTTTCTATAAAATGACGACAGTCGTTCTCTTTGCTTACATCGGCCACGACCGTAACCAATGGGGCTCCGGCGTTTTCTTTGTTAAGCTGGTATAGTTTTTCTTGGTTGCGGGCGCAGGTCGCCACCTTGGCGCCTTTCGAAAGCAAGGCGATCACCAGCGCTTTGCCGATGCCATCGGTTCCACCCGTCACAGCAACCACCTTGTTGTTGAACGTTTGCTCCATACCCTCTGTTTCTACAAACCTACTTTAAAAAAGAAGAAAATGGGTTGATAAATGAAGCTAAAAAGTTTTGGTACAACCAGGTGTGGGGCTTATTTTTGCACTCCCAAAAACGAGGTTGATCTCGTAGCTCAGTTGGTAGAGCACAACACTTTTAATGTTGGGGCCCTGGGTTCGAGTCCCAGCGGGATCACAAAAAGGCCGTCTTTCGAGACGGCTTTTTCTTTTCGGTTCGTTGCGCGGAGAATTTAGGCCTTGACAGAGAGCGCTTGGCTCATTTTTGCCATTACATTTTTTGAAGTCATATCCTGGGCCAGGCAAAGCATATTTAAAAATGCTTTTTCTCCGGATATACCGTGTCCGATAATGACCGGTTTTGAAATGCCCAATACGGGGGTGCCTCCGTAATTCTCAAAGTTAAATCGATCGAAGTAGGGATTATGTAGTTGTTGATGACCCGCGATATCGTAGAGAGACTCAGCCATTTTTAAGATGATATTACCCGTAAAACCGTCACACACCATTACATCGGCTTTGCCGGTAAGCACATCCCTTCCTTCTACGTTACCGATAAAACGGATCTGCTTGTTTTCTTTTAGCAAGGGATAGGTGGCCTGCGCCAAGGCATTGCCCTTGGTCTCTTCTTCGCCCACGTTGATGAGCCCTACCGAGGGTTGGTCAATGCCCAGCATTACGCTTGCGTAGACCGATCCCATAATGGCAAATTGATTCAGCAGCTCGGGTTTGCAGTCGGCGTTAAGGCCCACATCGAGCAAGAGCGCTGTGCTTCCATCTGCTTTAGGAATGATCGTAGAAATAGTGGGGCGTATGACCCCTTCGAGCGCTTTGATGCTAAAATGTGTGCCAACCAGCATGGCGCCGGTATTGCCCGCACTCATAAACGAATCGATCTTGCCTTGCGAAAGCCAGCCAAATCCTACGGCAATCGAAGAGTTGGGTTTTTCTTTAAGGGCTTTGGTAGGATGTTCGTGCATTCCAATCTGCTCGGGAGCGTGCACGACGGTCGCGTGCTCGAGCGATACATGTTCTTGTTGCAACAGGGGCAAGAGCAGCTGCTCGTCGCCAAATAAACAAAGTGGAGTGGTCGGGAAGCGATCTTGAAATGCCTTGACGCCTTTAACGGCTTGACCGGGGGCATAATCCCCGCCCATCATATCAATACCGATAACCATGAATTACTTAGCCTTCAGGGGAGCTTTTTCTGCTACCAGCTTGCCTTTGTAATAAAGCTTTCCCTCACTAACATGAGCGCGGTGACGCAGGTGCGTTTCTCCGGTAGTACCATCGTTGCTAATGGTAGCTTCCGTGGCTTTATAGTGCGTGCGGCGTTTGGCACTTCTTTGCTGGCTGTGTCGGCGTTTAGGATTTGGCATAGAACAACTTTAAGAGAATTATGAAAGGTCTTTGAATTTATCGAGTCCTTTCCAGATCGGATTTTCTTTCTTTTCCGGAGAAGGGGTATCTTCTAATTTTTTGAGCAGCTCGCGAGCGGTTTTATTGCAGTAGGGTCCATCCATCTTCTCGAACGTGCAGGACTTTTGCATCGGAAGGCTTAGGTTAATGAACTCGTAGATCCAATCCTCAACATTCAAATGACTTTCGCCTCTCCCAATGTAGTACACATCGGGATCTTCTTCTTGATCGTTCATTAATTCGGGCTCCTCGACCATTTTGACCGTGATCGTAAACTCATCCCAAAGATCGAGTGGAAGATCGCTATTACAGCGGTCGCAGGTCACTTCGAGTTTACCTCCGATCTCGAAGGTGAGCAGCATAAAACCGGTTTGCTTTTCTAACTGCAGCTTGACCTTGGCCAGGCAGTGGCGAAAATCTTGCTGTTGAAAGGCTGCAAAGAACTTATCGCTGATCTCGTAGTGGAACTCGTGAACTCCGGGCTTTAACCCAACGAACGCTATGTCGTACTCCCGTCGACGGCCCATAGGACAAGTTTTCAGCGTGCGCAAAGGTAGGGTATTTATCTTATATTTTCGCTTCTGTTTTTTCGTTAATTTGCTCGCAAGCCATCCTTTAAATCGCTGGTTTTGAATAAGATAAACGATAGCCTCTGGCAAAACCGCATTGCCCGTCTTTTCGAAAGGGTCATGAAAAATAAGGTTTGGGTTCTCCTGATCTTGTTGGCCCTGGGTATTCGGTGGGCAGCGTTTTATCCAAGCTGGGTAGAAGACGTTTACAGCACCGGGTTTTTTCCTGTATTCTCTCAGGGGCAGCGATGGTTGCTGGGTTGGATTCCATTTAGCTTAGGAGATCTTTTTTATGGTCTGTTGGTCGTCTTGGTTTTGTATAAAACCGTTATGCTTTTGCGCGATCTGTTTCGAAAAAGGGTTGACAGGTCTTATCTGGTAAGTGGTGCGCAGCAGTTGATCTTTTTGTTTTTATTCGTGTATGTTTTTTTTAATCTGCTCTGGGGATTGAATTATAGCAGAGCGGGTATTGGATACCAGTTGCAGCTTATACCCGACAGTGCCAGCGTTGAAGAGATCGATCGACTTACGAATACCCTACTGCAAAAGGCATCTGCCAACCGTTCTATGTTAACGCAACAACAACGTCGCGATCGCCTCAAGAAACGATCGCTGTTCACAGAGGCCATGCAAGTGTATAGCGGTGGCGAGAGGCCCTATTCTTTTGCTTCGAATGCAGCCTCTTCTGTAAAGCCTTCGTTGTATAGTTATTTGGGAAACTACTTAGGATTTCAGGGCTATTACAATCCCTTTAGCGGAGAGGCCCAGGTCAATACCACCATCCCCGGGGTACTGCAGCCTTTTGTTACCCTTCATGAGTTAGCGCACCAGACCGGATATGCCAAAGAGAGTGAGGCCAATTTTGTAGGCTACCTGGCCGGAAGAGATCATCCCAACCCGTTGTTCAGGTATTCGGTCTACCTTGAACTGTTTCGCTATGCACAGTCCGAGTTGTATCGCATGGATAGTTCTCGTGCCCTCGCCATTTACAAAAAAGTTCCTGCGACCATAAAAAGTGATCTGCTCGAGATACGACGTTTTTACCTGGCGTATCAAACACCGGTAGAAAAATTTATTATGAAGGGCTACGATTATTTTTTGCAAGCTAACGATCAGCCGCAGGGCACGCGTAGTTATCACCAGGTAACAGGATGGGTGCTTGCGCTGGCGCGTAAAGAGGGGTGGGAGCGGTTGTAACCACAGCAGGTCTTGTGGGCCTTGCAGTAGGGTTAGAATTTATTCTTCCACATCATACTTTCGACAGGACGATCGGGTTGATTGCTGTACTTCGAATTTTTCTTTTGATCGTACGAAACCTGAATGGGCCCTTCTACCGGAAAATAGATGAGTTGTCCGATCGGCATGCCCTTATACACTTTTACCGGTTGTTTTACAGAGATCTCGAGCGTCCAGTTGCCGCAAAATCCTACATCACCCTTTCCGGCGGTCGCGTGAATATCGATGCCCAGTCGTCCGGTCGAGGACTTTCCTTCTAAGAAAGGGACATGGGCATGCGTTTCGGTGTATTCTTCGGTTACGCCCAAATAAAAGATATGCGGATAAAGCACGATCCCTTCGTCGGGAATTTCGAAATAATCGATCTGGTTGTGCTTTTTGGCATCGATCATGTGCTCTTTGTAGGTAGCCAGTGTTTTACCCAGGTGTACATCATACGAGTTACTGCCCAGGCACTCCGGGCGATAGGGGCTAATCTTGATGGTTCCTTTTTCGATTTCTTCCAGGATTCTGCTGTCGGAGAGGATCATAGTAGTATCTTCGGTTAGAGGCCGGCAAAATAACTAGGATTCTTTCGATCATGCCGATTATTTTTCAACAAACTCCGACTTCTCAACTGCAGATAGCCGTTTGGCATATCCGTGAGCCACTGTCGTTCTTTGAGCAGCGGCTACCGGGGGGTCGGTCCATAGAGCATCCGCAGGTAAAGGCTCGTCATCTGGCCGCCCGTTATCTTTTGTTGCAGTTGCGTCCTGATTTTACCCTTGATCGGCTCGTGGTGGCCGAATCGGGCAAGCCGCTTGTTGCTGACGGATCCTTCGATTTTTCGCTGACCCACTGCGCCGACCATGCCGCCGCTATTGTTTCTACAAGCGGTTCGGTTGGGGTTGACCTTGAACAACCCGGCGACCGGATCTTTCGGATTCGCCATAAATTTTTAAGCGATAACGACCAGGATTGTTTGTTGCAGGGCAGTGGGCTCTCTCAATTACAAGAAGGTCCGCAAGCTGCCGGCTGGCTTACCCGTTGCTGGTCGGCCAAAGAGTCCGTTTACAAATGGCATGGAGAACCCGGTGTTGACTTTAGGGAGCATATTCAACTCGAGAAAATAGATACAGCGGCAAAGACCCTTCGTTTTCGGTTTGCCCCTACCGATCAGCACGTGCAGGTGCACTACGAGGTTGTGCAAGGGATGGAACTTACCTGGGCGTCTTGCCCTTTGGACTAATCGTCGTCTCCGCTGTCGGCCGGCTCTTCGAGTAAGTTGAGGTTAACGTCCGCACCGGAAATCCCTTCTATCGAGCCCCGTATATGTGCCGCATTGAGCAACACTTTTTCGAGTTGTTTTTCGCGCGACTTCCAGAGCTTTTCCATGGCATCGCGTTCTTTTTGAATCGAGAGCTTCATATTCATAAAACCTTCGCGAATCGCTTGCCACTGGTCGGCAAACTCGCGACCGATTAGATAATCGTAGAGCAGTTGCATCTTGTCGCCCTTGTTTTCTTGGTTGCGCTCAACGAAACTAATGCGAATAAGCGCGTCGCGTAGCAAGTGTACGATCGCTTTTACCTCTGCAAAACTGCAGATCCAAACTCCTTCTTTTTCGCCAAAGCGGTCCATCTCTTTTGGAAAGGCTTGGGTAACCAGCACGGCAATATCGGC
>Ga0194133_10000788_pt1 | contig 60516 bp, 58 predicted proteins | sample TA2KigOf40mmetaG_FD_155448 | JGI IMG/M metagenome (GOLD analysis project Ga0194133, IMG submission 155448) | Freshwater microbial communities from Lake Tanganyika, Tanzania - TA2015055 Kigoma Offshore 40m | ecosystem: Environmental > Aquatic > Freshwater > Lake | place: Tanzania: Lake... | reverse complement strand
GCGCCAGCTGCAGTGCCGCGTAGCTAAATACGGAAGAGATAATCGCTGAAAGCATCTAAGCGAGAAACTCGCCTCAAAACAAGTTCTTCCCATAGAGCCGTCGTAGACTACGACGTTGATAGGACGGGTGTGGAAGCGTGGTAACACGTTAAGCTTACCGTTACTAATAGCTCAATTGGCTTGATTTATGCACTGATAAAATTTTCTTGATACAATTAACAATTTTAAAGTTCTTTTATATTAAATATGCCCGAACATGATATTAAAAAATATAAAATTATAGCTTTAGATTTTGACGGAGTCATTGCTAACGAGTATGCAACTAAAAAAAAAAAATGGAAACTAACTTTAAAATATTTTAAAAAAATTCATCCAAAATTAAGCGAAGTTTTTTTTTATTTTTATAAAAAATATCCTGAAAAAAAAATACTCAATAGAGTTTTTTCGAAATTAAATATAAAAAAATTTTATAAAAAAAAACTTTTATCTAAATTTCATAAACAAAATGTCAAAGAAATTTTTTTTAAAGAAATAAACAATTTATTTATTTTGTTAAAAAAAAACTCATTGGTAGGTATAATGACTGACGGGAAAAAAAAATATCAACTACCAAGACTAAAGCAATTACCCTTTTTTAATAAACTAGATTTTATTTATTATGGAGATAAATTCCAAAAACCAGACAAAAAATTTTTTTTTCAGTGTAAAGAGTTATTGAATTTAAAAAATCTTGATGAGTTTTTATATATAGGTGATTGTTATGAAAAAGATATAAAAAATTGCATTAATTTAAACATGAATGCTTTTTTAATTACAAAAAACAAAAATTACAAAAACTATAGTTTTAGTAGCATTGAAAGTTTATTGTTATTTTTAAAAAAAAATAGATAGATGAAAAGAGGAATATTAATTGTAGGCGGAGGCTTATTACAGGAAAGAGCAATTGCGTGTGCAAAAAAACTTGGTTTCGAAATTCATCTTGTAGATGGAAATAGTAATTGTTTTTGCAGAAATTTAGTAAAAAATTTTTATTTAGTGGACTGTAATAATTATAAAAAAGTCGCATTAATTGCTAAACGCCTAAAGAAAAACAAAAGAATACATGGTGTATACACTCAAGGTGCTGACTTTGCTGTGACAGTGTCTTATGTTGCAAAAAAGCTCAAATTTATATCTGTAAATTTAAATTCAGCAATTATATGCAAGAATAAATTTCTCCTTAGAAAATTTTTAACTAAGCACAAATTAAGCTCTGTTAAATTCTTTAAAGTAAATTCACTTATAGATCTTAAAAATAAAATAAAAAAAATAAATTTACCGGCATACTTAAAGCCAGTTGATAATTCGGCCTCGAGAGGAGTTTGTAAAATTAATCACATTAGTGAATATAAAGAAGCATTTAATTTTTCAATAAAAAATTGCCTTAGAACAAAACTTTTAATTTTAGAGGAAGAAATTATTGGCCCAGAAATTAGCGTTGATACTATTATTTATAATAATAAGTTTTATAGATGTGGTATATCGGATAGAAAGTTCAAAAGAAAAAACAAGTTCGCAGTTCAATTTGCCTCCGTAACTCCAACTTTGCTAAAGAAAAAATATGTTGAGGAAGCTTACAATTTAATGGAAAAAGTTTCAAAAATTTTAAAAATAAATCAATCTGCTTTTAAAGGAGATCTAGTTCTTGATAGTAGAGATAAAAAAATAAAGATTATTGAATTAACTCCTAGATTATCAGGTGGTTTTGATGCTCAATATAGAAAGTTATTAAGCTTTGGAATAAATCTAATAAAAGCAACAATGTTAATTGCGATGAACATAAAGTTTGATAGTCAAAAAATGCTGAGATATAAAAAAAAAGAATACTCATCCACCTTTTCAGTTTTAATAAAAGACGGTTTCTTCCATAAATATTTAAATTTAAGAAAAATAAAAAAAATAAAATCAATTAAAAAAATTTTTTTACTTTCAAAAAAAGGTGATATTATAAAGCCGCTGACGAATTGTTCAGAAAGAAATAATTTTTTTATTTGCCAGAGTAAAAGTTTTCAAGATCTTTTGAAAGTTCATAAAAAAATAAAATCTACACTTGGTGTAAAATATTTATGAAATCAGCAGGTATAAATGGATTTGGAAGATTTGGTTTGCATTTATTTAAGTATTGGATTGAAAGATTCTATAAAACTGGATTTATAATAAAGTACATAAATGATGAAAATCTTAACATCGCAAGAATTTTTGATATTATAAAGACCGACAAATATTGTAAGATTAATCAAGTTAAATTTTTTATTGAGAAAAAAGGAATACTATTAAAATTTCCCGATGGAATCGACCATTTAATAGAAATTACAAATCAGAAAAATGGTAAAATTTCTTGGATCGGAAAAGTGGATTTATTCCTAGAGTGCAGCGGAAAAAATACAAAAAAAGCAGATTGCAAAAAATATTTAATTGGAAAAACTAAAAAGGTATTAATATCTGCAACTTCTTGGGATTGTGATAAAACTGTTGTTTTTGGATTTAATGAAAAAAAAATTTCAAATCAAGATAAAATAATATCTTACGGTTCTTGTACTGTTAATGCCTATGTTCCTTTGGCTAATTATATTAATCACAAATATAATATTTTTATGAGTGATGTAAATGTTGTGCATAATATTCAAAATTATAAATTAAAAAACTTTAATACACTTGTGCGAAAATTTTGTACTTTAGAACAATCTGGTCCTAATTTGCTTAAATTTTTAAATAAAGATAATTTTAATGTTAACTACACAGTTATTCCCTACGATGGAGTTTCGATAATTGATTTTAAATTTTTATTAAAAAAGAACACAAATTTATCAACAATAATAAAATCATTAAAAAATGAGATTAAGAATGGCTCTTTAAAGAATTTATATTCAATAAAAAAAAATGATCTCGGGCCAGAGGTTCACAAATTTTCAACTAGTTCAGCTGTCATAATTGAAGAATTAATCAAATTGAGGGGAAACTTTTTATACATAACATGTTATTTTGATAACGAGAATTCAGTGAATAGATATTACGATACTTTAAATTATATCTGTAATTTAGTTTAAAATTATACTCTAAATTAACTTTATAATTTTAATTCATGGATTATTGAAAAGTTTTTTTTCGTAGTTTTTTTTTTAATAAATTTAAAACCAAAATCTTCTAGAATTTTTATATGATTTTTTCTAGAAAAATAAGTTTCGCTATATAAATATTTAAGCTTAAGTTGCTCTGTAGCAATTTTTTTTACATTATATAAAAAACTCAATAAATCTTTCTTGTGTTTATCTTTTAAATGAAGTCGATTATTTAGAGACAAATGAGATAATTCAGCTTTTTTTTTTAGCCAGTCAATATAAACAAATCCACCATAACCAATAAAAATTGAATTAAAATAAAATGAAAAAATAATTATTTCTGGTTTTTTTAAGATTAATGATTTTCTAACCGTATTAAAAAAATATTTCCCTTGTTCTTGTTTTTTTAATTTTTTATTTTGCCTCAGTAAACTTAAATTATTATTTCTTAGCTGTCTAATTGTCTCAATTTCATGATTTCTTATGTTTTGAAATGAGTAATTTTCTGTGTTTAATTTTTTTAGATCTATTATATTAAATTTATACATTTGTTAAAAATATAATGAAAAAATTAATTAACAATAAATTAATAACATCAGATCCCATACCCTATTTAATTGCTGAGATCTCAGCAAATCATGGAGGTTCAATTAGTAATGCCAAAAAATTAATAAAAATGGCCAAAGTTTATGGCGCTAATGCTGTTAAGTTGCAGACTTACACGCCTCAAACAATAACATTAAATAGTAAGAGAGATGAATTTAAAATAAAAAATGGTTTATGGCGTAACTATACTTTATGGAATTTATATGAAAAAGCTCAGACTCCTTTTGAGTGGCATAAAGAACTTTTTGATTACTCCAAAAAGATAAAAATTACATGCTTTAGTACACCTTTTGATGAAACCGCAGTTGATCTCTTAGAATCCCTTAACTGCCCATTTTACAAAGTAGCTTCATTTGAAATAAATCATATCCCATTAATTAAAAAGATAGCCAAAACTGGAAAATTAATAATTATTTCAACTGGAATGGCAAATCTTGAAGAAATTGATCTAGCCTATAAAACGGCGAAACGGAATGGAGCTAAAGATATAATTCTTTTGTATTGTGTTAGCAATTATCCATCAAAAATTTCAGATTTTAATTTCAATAATATTAGGATCTTAAAAGAAAGATATAGTTGCAGAGTTGGTTTTTCAGATCACTCAACAGATAATAAAGTTGTTGCAGCAGCAATTGCTGCTGGAGCCGAAGTTATCGAAAAACATATAGCATTAAATGCTCAAAAAAAAGCTTTTGATGTAGCGTTCTCTTTAAGGGGCGTAGAAATTAAAGACTATGTTAAAACTATAAAAGAGGCTTCTTTACTGATGGGTAAAAAATATTTTTTTAGAAGTAAAAGTGAAGAAGATGGATTAAAATTTAGAAGATCCATATATGCTATTTCTGATATCAAAAAAAGTGAGAAATTTAGCACAAAAAATATCAAAGTTATTAGGCCTGGGTTAGGTATTCATCCAATTTATTTTGAAAAGTTACTAGGTAAAAAATCGCCACTTCATATAAAGCGAGAAACGCCCTTGAATCGGCTGTTATTAAAAAAAATGCGCATTGTTATGTCAAAATAATTACTTATAATTTTGAATAACTTAAAGTATTTCAAATTTTTATATGAAAATCATTCCTTATGGACGACAGCATATCAATTCTCAGGATATTAAATTTGTTTCTAGAGCACTAAAGGAAGATTTAATCACAACAGGAAATTACGTTAAAAAATTTGAAAATAAAATTTCAAAGTTTTTAAAAGTTAATTACGCTTTATCGTGCAGCAACGGAACTGCAGCGCTTCACTTAGCTTTTATGGCAATAAATTTAAAAAAAGATGATGTAGTTATAATGCCTGCAATAAATTTTATAGCTTCATATAGTATGGCCAAATTTATGAATGCTAGGATATATCTTGCAGATGTTGATTCATTTACGGGTCAGATGACTCCTAAAACATTAATAGATTGTATAAATAAATATAAAATTAAAAAAATTAAAGCTGTCGTAACTATGTATTTAGGTGGTTATCCTGAAAATATTATTGAATTTTTTAAAATAAAAAAAAAATACAAATTTTTTTTAATAGAAGATGCTTGTCATGCATTAGGTGCAAAATATTTTTTCAATAATACTTATATATCCATTGGTTCTTGTAAGCATTCAGACATTGCAACCTTTTCACTTCATCCAGTAAAAACAATAACATCTGGTGAAGGAGGTGTAGTAACAACAAATAATAAATTAATCTACGAACAAATCGTTTTATTGAGATCTGACGGAATAAAAAAAAATAAAAAGCTTCATTGGAAATATAATATTTCAAGACCTAGTTTTAATTACAGATTAAGTGATTTGAACTGTGCTCTTGCACTATCTCAATTAAAAAAAATTAAAAAATTTATAAATTATAGAAAAAAAATTTATGATTTTTATAGAAGTCATCTTAAAATAAACCAAAATTTCATAAATATGAAAAAATATTCTAAAATTATGCCGTCTTTTCATCTTTATTTACTCTCAATTAATTTTAAAAAAATATCAGATAATTTATATTTTCAAAATATACTAACCTGCAGCGAAGCAGATGTTGGAGTTATTCTTGAAATTAGGAATGAAGAAAGAATTCGCAACAATATGTTTAATAAGAAAATAATATCACTAGATGAGCATTTATTGTGGAAAAAAAATTTTTTACAATCGAATACTGATAGATTCTATTGCATAAAATATAAAAATATCATTGTTGGAGGGCTTGGTCTTAAAAATTATAATGTTAAAAACTTAAGTGCCGATTGGGCTTTTTATGTGTCCGAAAGAAGAAAATTTATTGGATTGGCTGCCTCAATTGAACATAAAGCTTTAAATTATTTTTTTGATAATTATAAAATTAAGAACATATTTTGTTATGTTTTAATTAGCAACACAGCAGTCGTTAATTTGCACAAAAAATTTGGTTTTAAAAAAATAAATATGAATAGTAATTTTGAAGATAATTATTCAAAGGTAAAAAAAAAAGATGTCATGCGAATGAAGTTAAGTATACTTGAATGGACTGCAAATAAGAATTCTATTTATAATAAATTTTTAAAAAATGATAATTAAAAACATTGTCAAAAAAATTTTTTCAGTGGGTTATTATGTTCATAATTATGTATTGAATAATAAAGAGTGCGATAAGTATATAAAAGCAATAAAAAAAATTCAAAATAAAATAAAAAAAAACCCTAATTTTAAAGACGAAAGATCGGATCAAGGACAGGAGGTTATTAGAGATTTGATTTTAAGAGATCCAGATGTTTTTTTGAACTTAATAGATAACATTGTAGTTATCCAGGTGCTAAATGAAATATTTAAAGATAAATTTATTTTGGATAATTGCATGGCAAGCAATAGTGTGAATGTTAAAAATGCTTATTCTGGCTTGGTTCATATAGATTCTCATTTGTCATGTAACTTAAATAATAATACTTCCGATGTTGTAATTTTATTTTGTTTAGAGGATTTTACAAAAGATAACGGTGCCACCAAAATATGGCCTGGCAGTCATTTATCTGGGATTCGTATTCAAAATAGTAAAAATTATAAAAAACTAGTTAAAAAAAAATACAAATACGCTGAAGCCAAAAAGGGTTCAGTAATTTTTTTTTTAGGTCAAACTTGGCATCAAATTGGAAAAAATATAAGCAATAAAAATAGATGGGGCATTCTGTGTCATTATAAAAGATGGTGGATTAAACCTTCAACTGACTATACCAAGTGTGGAGCCAGTATCTACAGTAAGCTAAATCAAGTTCAAAAAGAACTTTTTGGATTTAACTCCATACCTCCAAAATTTAATTTAAAAAAACAAATTAGAACACTCAAGACTTTAAGAGATTCTTCTAAATTAAGTCAAAAATATAAAGAAGTTATTCAATATTAAAAAATAGCAACACAATGAGTATTTGCATTATTCCTGCAAGATCAAAAAGTGTAAGAATTAAAAATAAAAATATAATAAATTTTTTTGGAAAACCAATAATCGCGTACGCTATAGATGTTGCAAAAAAAACTAAACTATTCAAAAGAATTATTGTGTCTACGGATAGTAAAAAAATTGCTAATATAGCTATAAAATATGGAGCTGAAGTTCCTTTTTTAAGATCTAAAAAGCTTTCAGATAATTATGCAACAACCACGGATGTTATAATTGATAGCGTACAAAAAATTTCTTCAAAAAATGATATTATTTGTTGCTGCATTTATCCTACCTCAGTTTTGATTAATAAAAATGATTTAATAAAATCTTATAAAAAGATAAAAAAACTTAATGCTGACTTATTAGTTGCTATTACAAGATATAGTCATTCACCTTTAAGAAGTTTTGAAAGAAAAAAATTAAATTGGATTAATTATAAATATAAGAAATATGCATTTACCAGATCGCAAGATTTAGAAGATTTATATCATGATACTGGTTCTTTTTATTTTTATAAAATTTCTTCTTTATTGCACAATAAAAATATTATTTTATCAAAAAAAATAACATATTTTGAAATCAATAGTGACAGAACAATAGATATTAATTACCCTGAAGATTTGAAGATAGCTAAAGCGAAATACGCTATAATTAAAAAATTAAAGAAATAATCTAATATTATTTAACTTAAATACTATTGCCAATATATAATGAAATTTAAAAATTTTACCCTGTTAAGAAGATTAGAAAAATTAAATAAACATTTATTTGATCATAATAATTTTTCAAAAAAAAATAATTTAATTATAATTGAATATAATAATTTTTATGGCTCACATTTATGTCAGGCATTATTATCTAATTTTTTTAAAAAAAAATTTGGAGGAAAAATAGTAGCTTGTTATAATTACGGTTTAATTGTCTCTCCTTTAAAATTTAATTTATTTCAAGAATTAAAATGGAAAATCAGTATTTTTATATCCTATACTTTTAAGGGAATTTACAAATCATTTGGAGTAGAAGAGTTTATAAAACCTGAGATAGATCTTTATTTAAAAAAAAAAAGTGAAAAATTTTGCAATATCAGTCTTTCGCAAATTAAAAATTTAGATGATCTAGTTAATCTTAAAATTAATAATATATGGATAGGCGACTTACTGTATGACACTTATTTAAAATCCAAGTCAAAGCCTACTATTGAATTGCAGAGTGCAGATTTTAAATTATTCTTTTTTGAATTTGTTTGCTTATTTTATTTTTGGGAAGAATTTTTTAATAAAAATAATGTCAAAACCGTCATCGGTGTACATTCTTGCTATTCTTATGGAATAAATATTCGTATTGCTATCTATAGAAATATTCCTGCTTTCACAGCTAGCACAGTTGCTATTTGTAAATTAAATAAAAAAAATCTTCATATGTATGGAGAGTATAAATTTTTTAAGGAAATATTTTCTAAATTTACTAAAAAATTTAAATTAAAAGCAATGCAAATAGCTAAAAATAAGCTTAATTTAAGATTTAAGGGAAATTATGGTTTGGATGTTGATTTGTATAATACAAATAAATCTTCTTTTTCAAGAATAAATAATCAAACAAGATATTTAACGAGATCTAATAAAATTAAAATTTTAATTTGCACGCATGATTTTACAGATTCGGTACATGTAAATGGTAAGTTATTTTTTCCTGATTTTTATCAATGGTTAAAATATTTAGGAGAGTTATCTAATGAGAACAAATATGAATGGTATATTAAAAATCATCCAAGCTTTGGAAACAAATATAAAAGATATCAAAAATTTACTCATCAAACCGTAAATGGTTTATTAATGGAATATAAAAATATTAAGCTACTGCCAAATGACATATCTCATCATCAGATTATTAAAGAAGGTATAAATTACGTTTTAACCTGCTATGGTTCAGTTGCTGTAGAATATGGTTTTTTCCGGATTCCAGTAATTAATGCGTCCAAAAATAATCCTCATTCTAATTATAGTTTTTCAATCACGCCAAAAAATATTAATGAATATAAAAATATTATTTCTAACTTAAAAAATTTAAAGTTTAAAATTAATAAAAAACAAATTTACGAATATTATTTTATGAGAAACATATATCCAGATCAACAGTGGCTTTTTGATAATTATAAATTATTTATGACCAAAATAGGAGGTTATCATAACATTCATTCTGTGCATTTTTATTCTTTTTGGCTTAAATATTTTAACGCTAATTTAGTAAGTAAAATTTATTCTAGATTGGATAGTTTTGTTAATAACTCAAATTCGTATAGAATATCGATAAATGATACTAATAAGAATATTTATTAAATTTTATGAATCGTGATTTATTAAAAAACTATGTCAAAAATTTACCCAACAATTTTTTATCTAGAGAAAATGAAAATACAAGGTTGTTTGAAAACATTAACAAAGCTCTTAAATTTTTAAATAAGAAATTAATAAAGCCGGGTACTAGATTGTTAGATCTTGGTTCTGGAAACGGTTCATTTTATGAATACTGTTTAAGTAAAAAAATTATTTCTGATAAATTAGATGGTGCGTTTGATAATATAAATTTTGAAGATAGCAAATTAAATCTTAAACAAGATGCATATGATTTTGTATATATGAATAGTGTGATTGAACATTTAAACAATCCAAAAAATATATTGATTGAAATTAAAAAAGTTTTGAAAGTTGGGGGTGTGTTAATAATTATTACGCCTAACTTTAAATACGCTTATAAAAATTTTTATGACGATCCTACTCATTTAAGAGCTTATTCGCATGTATCAATTTATAAACTTTTGCAAATTTTTGAATTTAAAAATATTGAAATATTACCTTTTTTAATTAATAAACCTAATTTTTTTTGGAAAGTGCCTTTTAAATTTTTTCTTGCAGGTATGATTCCGTTTAAAAATCATACCTACAAGAAATTACCAATTCCAAATTTTTTAAGGGGAAATTCAACAGCTATGATGGCTTTTTGTGAAAAATAAATGGTAAAAAAAATAAATGTTGGAATTATTGGCTGTGGTAGAGTTGCGTCACATTACGCACAATTAATTAAAAAAAAAAAAATTAAATATAATAAAATTTCTTGTCTAAGCGATATTGTTATTTCAAAAGCTAGGAATCTATCAAAAATCACTGGAGGAAAGGTTTACAAAGATTACTCTAAAATGATATTAGAAAATAAAATTGACTTAGCTTTAGTTTTGACACCCTCAGGCACTCACTATCAAATTTGTAAAAAATTATTAAAGCATAATATTAATGTTATTTGTGAAAAGCCTTTAACAATGACAGCATCCAAATCTTTAGAACTTTATAAAATGGCCAAAAAGAAAAAAATTATGTGTGGGGTTGTGTTTCAGAATAGATTTAACCCAGCAATTAAAATTTTAAAAGAAGCTGTTGATAAGAATAGGTTTGGTAAAATAGTTAAAGTTTCCGTGAGTCTTTTGTGGTGTAGATTTCAGAAATATTACAATGATGGTTGGCATGGAACATGGAAGAATGATGGAGGGGTTGTCAATCAGCAGGCCATACATCATATAGATGTTATGCGTTGGATCTTTGGACCAATAAAAAAAGTTAGCTCAATAATGACAAAGAGATTAAATAAATTACAAGCCGAAGATACAATGTCAGCAATAGTTGAGTTTAAAAATGGTTCTCTAGGAAATATAGAAGCAACAACTTCAGCAAGACCAAGGGATTATCAGGCGTCTCTAACTGTTATTGGTAAAAAGGGTACAGTTATAATTGGCGGAATAGCCTTGAACCAAATTAAAGTTTGGGAATTTAAAAATGAGAATAGTAAAAAAGTAATAAAAAGATTTTCACAAAAAGTTCCAAACGGTTATGGATTAAGCCATATTGATTATTTGAATAAAGTTTTTTCAGTTTTAGCCAATAAAAGTTTTGAAGCGCCAGTTAGTGCTTATGAAGCATATTTGACTACAAAATTAATTCACGCGCTATATGCGAGCAATGAAAGAAGAAAATGGGTTTATATAAATTCAAATTTATCTTCTAAAAATCTTGGTTTTAATAATTGATTATAGTTTTTGTTAATTTAAATTTTAGTTAAAAATTTATTTCAAAAAAATTTTATTTTTGAAAGAAATAGACATATATTTTTTTGAATTATTGTCTTGATTTATTCTTTTTAAAACAAAAAAATTAAATAATAATTTATTTTTTTCAAACAATTTAAGTGTTTTATAACTGCTATCGTCGGATAGTTTGAACCTTGGATTATTTTTCATAATCACATTATCGCAAAGCATTATTCCTGTATTTTTTAACAAATAAAAACAAGAATTTATATCCATCGTAACCTGAGGATTCAAATGATCTCCATCAATCCATATCAGGTCAAAGCATTTCCCACAAAATTTTTTAGTTAGTTGAGAAGAGTCTAATTCAATAAATTTAATATTTTTATTTTTTAGAGCAAGGTTTCTTTTTATTATGAACTCAATTCTTTCTTTCTCTATTTCTCTTTTGTATGAATTAATGAATCTAGGATCATTTTCTTTTAGATCAATTGTATAGATTTCAGAATTTAAAAATAATTTTGATAAATACTCAGCAAAAATACCATTGTGCGTACCTATCTCTAAAATTTTTATTTTTTTTTCATATTTTAGTCGCTCTTTAAATCCAGCAAAAAGATGATAATGCCAAGATAGTTTCTGATCATAGAAATTTAAATTTAATTTTTTTAATTCATATTTAATATATTTACTATTTAAATTTAATAATCTTAATATATTAAGATTGTCTTTTATATTTTTATACACTTCAATTCTTTTTTTTATGAAATTATAAAAATACTTAATTTTTTTTAACATTAGTATTTGTTATGAAAAAGATTTCAGAAATTAATATTATAAAATATTGTAATTAATATTTATACTCTTTCTCACATAATTCTTATCAACATCAATACTTTCAACTGAATGCCAAGATTTATCGTTTCTTATAAATCCGTATAGATGGGTATTATCGAAGGGTAATTTAATAATTTTTGAACCATTCTTAATATAGTTTAATGTATTTTGATCATTTATGTGAATATTTTTTTTACTTTTTAAATCATTTAAAAAAAATGTTGTTCCATAATTGTTATCTTTTTCTTCCATAAACAGCATAAATGATATTAATTTTTTTCTGCCATCGTTATGAGGAACAATAAATCCCTTATTGAAGATATAAGAATATTGGACTGAAAAATAAAAATTTTTTTTTATTTTTAATGCGTGAAGTACAAATTTTAAAAATAATTTTATCTGAAATTTTCTTTCCTTAAAAATTTTATATAATAATTTTTTAATTATTAAATTAACAATTCTTTTTTCAAGATTTCTATAAAGAATTTTTAAATTATTATTTTTTTTTATTAAATTAGTAAAAATTTCACTTTTTATATCAAAGCTATATTTGTTATCATTATTGTGGATTAACTCCTCTTTTTTCAAATTGGGAAATGTTTTTTTTAGAATATTATACTCTAATTCAGAAATAATATTTTTAACTTTAAAAATAAATACTTTATCCTCGTTTATTGGTATAAGTTGCATTTTACTATTTTTACTATTTTTTTTATTTATAAGTAAATTTTTTTATTTATAAGTAAATATATATAATGAAAAGTATTTTACCATTAATCAAAAACAAATTTAAGAATATTAAGAAAAGTAATTTTTCAGTTATAATAGGATCCTCACCTTCAAGAGGAGCTAGATCACCAGCTCTTTGGAATACAGTTTATAAAAAAATGAATTTGAGTTGCACAATGTTTCCTTTGGACGTTGAGGAAAAAAAATTAAAACTATTAATAAATGAATTGAAATTAAATAAATATTTTATTGGAGGTTCTGTTACCGCTCCTTACAAATCTAAAATAATAAAATTTATTAATTTTATTGATTCAGTGGCGAAAAATATTGGGTCCATAAATACTATTAAAAAAATAAAAAATAATAAACTTTTTGGAACAAATACTGATTATTATGGGTGTGGCTCAACATTAAAAAAAATAAAATTAAAAAATAAAGATAAAATTTTAATACTTGGTTTGGGAGGGGCTGGTAAGGCATGCTTTTTTTCTGCTTTTAATATCTATAAAAAAAATCCTATATATTTATTTAATAGAAGTTACAAAGAAGTAGAAAAATTTATAAAAAATTTAACTAAAAAAAATATAAAACTTATAAAAAGTTATGATGAACTTAGAAAAGTTAAAGACATTAAATTGATTATAAACACAACTTCAGTGGGATCTGATACTTGGCTTTCTAGAAATAAATTATATTACAATTTAAAATTTTTTTCACCTCTTTCAAATCTCAAAAAAATTAAATTAGTAAAATTTAAAAATGAAAATGAATTTGTTAAAAAGAATTTATTATTAATTAAAGATAATATTATTAAATCATATAAATTTTTTCATAATAATAAAGAAGCAATAGTTTTTGATATAATCTACAACCCTCAAAGAACAGTATTGCAAAATATTTGCCTGTTATTTAATAAAAATATTTTTAATGGTTTAAATATGAATTTAGAACAGGCTGTATTAGGATTTTCCAAAGTTAATAACATAGGAGATTTAAATAAAATAAGAAAATTAATGTTTTGAAAAAATATATTTATTAAATATGTTTAATAAAATTATATATTTTTTGGACATTAGTTTTCTTTAATCTAAATATAAAGTGATAATAAATATCATATAAATTAATAATGAATATTTTAGGAATAAATTATGGAGGCCACGATACGTCAGCTTGTATTATGGTTAATGGAAAAATAATAGCCGCATGCGAACAAGAAAGATACGATGGTATTAAACATTCAAGAAATTTTCCAATAAATGCTATACAAGATTGTCTAAAAATATCAGGCTTAAGCATTAATCAAGTAGATATTATTTCATTTGGTTTAATACCTCAGCTAAAAATCAGAAGTTTATATTTAAATTCTTTAGTTAAAGATCCGGATCGAATTAATATTTTTATTCAAGATATTCAAAAAATCGATGAACTAGAGAATATAGAAAATATAATTAGAGAAAAAACCTTATTTAAAAAAAAAATAGAATTTCATAATCATCATCTATGTCATCTAGCCAGTAGTTTTTACCTAAGTGGTTTTAAAAAATCGCTTATTACATCATATGACGGATTAGGTGAAATAAATTCAGCCTTATTTGCAATTGGAGACAAAAATAAAATTAAGATTATTCATAACCAAAATAAATTTCCAAATTCCTTGGGACTTTTTTATTCTGCAATAACGTCATACTTGGGATGGCGACATCATTGTGACGAGGGAATTATTATGGGACTTGCACCATTTGGCAATCCATATGCCAAAAATAAAAAAAATGGAAAGAGTTTTATAAAAAGTTTTAGAGAAATTATAAAAGTTGATAGTAAGGACCCCTTAAAATATATTATAAATTTAGATTGGATTTCTTACCACAAGCAAAGAGATAGTTGGGTTAGCAATAAATTTTTAGATACGTACGGTCCTAAAAGAAATTATAATGAAACAATAAAAAATCGTCATAAAAATATTGCTGCCGCTCTTCAATTAAGATTAGAAGAGGTTGTTATTAGTCAATTAAAATATCTCAAAAAAAAATATAATATTCATTATTTGTGTTTATCTGGAGGCATAGCATTAAACTGTTCTCTAAATGGAAAGATAAGCAACTTGAAAATATTTAAAAAAATATTTATTCAGCCAGCAAGCGGTGATGCAGGTATTGCAATTGGATCATCAATTATTTCATATTTTAAAAGAATTAAAAATATGCATTTGAAATTGAGAAACTATTATTTAGGACATGAAGATAGTATTAAAAATATTTTATCTAATTTTAATTCAAAAAAAATTAAGGCTATAAATTATGGAGAGAATATATATAAAGTCACTGCAAAATTACTTGCTAAAGGAAAAATAATTGGGTGGTTTCAAGGTAGAGCAGAATTTGGACCAAGAGCTTTAGGTAATAGGAGTATATTATGCAAACCATTTCCCGTCTCAATGCGGAATCATATAAATGCAAAGGTTAAGTTTAGAGAAAGTTTCAGACCATTTGCACCTTCAATATTAAAAGAGGATTTACATAAATATTTCGAAATTAATCAAGATAGTGAACATATGCTTATAGCTTGCAAAGCTAAAAGTAGATATAAAAAATTTATGTCAGCTACAGTACATGTTGATAATTCATGTCGAGTACAAAGTGTTTCTCAAAAAACTAATAAGAATTTTTGGACTTTATTAAATGAATTTAAAAAAGAAACGGGCGTTCCAGTATTATTAAATACATCTTTTAATATAAAGGGTATGCCAATCGTTAATAATTCAAAAGACGCGATCGAATGTTTTTTGAAGTATAAAATAGATCATTTAGTTATTGGAAATTATTTAATTGATAAAATTTAAATTAATTAACTATTTCAAGGCATTAAATAGGACGAGCAAATTACTCGTAAGAGCCACAGATAATATAAGGAATGCTTTTTTTGTTAGAAAAATTTTTTGTAAAAGTACTCCACCATTCACCACGTGAAAATTTAAGATTATCTTTTCTGTATGACAAAATATAATTATTAGATAATTTTTCACAGAATTTATCACTCGGTGGTTTAAATTTTCTGTATTTGTATAACCTTGGAACTGGCCAAAGATAGTCATCCATCCTGTCTGTTGTATCATTCATTATGTTTTTTTTAGTGGAAAACTTAAATAAGTGTTATCTTTAAAATTAAAAAAATGTATGAAAAAAACTTTTAAATATATAATTAAATACCTTTTTTTTATAAAAAATTACAGATTTGATTGGAAACTTATATAAAAAAATTTTGTAAGATTTAATTTTATAGTTTTAAGTAATTAGAGAAAAGCATATGCTGAATATGCTTTTACCAATTGAAGAAAATCTATAATACTTATTTTTATATATGAGTTCTTCACTTTCAAAATTTTATAAACTCTTTTATTTTATGACATAAAAATAAATAAGTGTGATTATATTATGTAGTTATGTCTGTTACAATTATTCAAACTATTAATCTAACTAAATTATTTATAAATACATAGAAAAATGTGCGGTATTGCAGGATTTTTTGGAAAAAAAAATATTAATTTTAATATATCGCAAATTCAAAATATAAAAAAAATGATGTCTGTTAGAGGCCCCGATGGCTTTGGAAAATTTTTCCATCCAGAAGATAAAAAAAAAATTAATTTTTTTCACAGTAGATTAAAAATTATTGATCCAGATAAAAGATCTGACCAGCCGTTTGCTGATAAATTAGGAGTATTAATTTTTAATGGAATGATTTACAATTATGTAGAGATAAAAAAAAAATTAGAAAATAATAACGTTCAATTTAAAACAACCTCTGATACGGAGGTATTGTTAAAATTTTTAAATTATTACGGCTCAGAAAAATTAGATATGCTAGACGGAATGTGGTCGTTTGCATATTATAATTTTAAAAAAAAAAAATTAATTTTATCAAGAGATAGATTTGGGGAGAAACCACTTTTCTACTTTTTCGAAGAAAAAAATTTATATTTTGGATCAAATATAAATTATATTTTCTGTTTATCTTTAAAGAAATTTGAGATTGACTTCAAAGAAATAAAAAATTTTCTATGCTACGGTTTTAAATCACTATTTTTAAATAATCATACTTTTTTTAAAAAAATTAATTCTTTAGAAAAAGGAACATTTATTACTATTGATAATAATTCAGATTTTACAGTCTCTAAATATTGGAAACCAGAAAATTTTCTAGAAAGAAAAAATATAAATTATAAAAATAAAATTAGAAATTTAAAAAAAGAGTTTAAGGATATTGTTGCGAGTCGTTTAATTTCTGATTATCCAGTCGCATGCGCTTTAAGCGGTGGCATTGATTCCTCATCATTAGTTTGCGTTGCAAAAAAAAAACTTAAAAAAAAAATAGATTGTTACTCTATAAAAGCTAGAGAAAATAATTATAATGAGACTTTTAATATACTGCAAACTGTTAAAAACAATAAATTAAATCATCAGTTCATCAAAATAAAAAAAAATAATCAAGACAATCTAAGAAAATTAAAAGATTTTATAGAAAAAACCTCAAGTATAATGCCAACTACAACGTGGTTTATTTTTAACGAAATTTGTAAAGAGGTAAAAAAAAAAAATTTTAAAGTAATTTTAACTGGAACCGGCGGGGATGAGTTTTTCGGAGGGTATTACACACATGCAATGCATTATTTATACTCAATTAGAAAAGAAAAAATCTTTCATAAAAAATATTTAGAGTGGAAAAAATTTATAAAACCATTTATAAGATCTAAGATTTTAAAAGATTTTAGTAAATTTAAAAATTTTAAAAATGACGTTGATAGAGTTTTTGTAGATTTTTCAAGTCAACAACTTTTTTTTAAAAAAAAAATTAATAGATTAAAATACGACAATATAAACTTTATTAAAAGTAAGCTAAGTTACTTTAAAAAAATATTATTAGGAGATTTGCTTAAATTTACACTTCCAGCACAAATATATGCATCGGATAATGTTGCAATGTATAATGGGATAGAAAATAGATCTCCAATTTTGTCAGGAAAACTTTTAAAAAGTATATTTGAAATACCAACAAAATATTTTTATAGCAATGGGTATAGTAAGAAAATTTTCAGAGATACTCTTCAAAATGATATTCCCAATATTTTAATAAAAGATAGAGTAAAAATTGGTTTTTTTATGAATTTAGATTATATTTTTGATTTTAAAAAAAATTCAATTAAAAAAATTATTTTTTCAAACAGATTTGTAAATAAAATAATCAACAAAAAATATACAAAAAAAATAATTTTAAAAAAGCATAAAACAAATGCAGAATGTCATTTTTTATTTGGTCTTTTAAATATAACTATTTTTCTACAGACGTATAAAAAAAACATAAACTAATAAATCTTTTTTTGAATAAAAAAATCATAGTTTTAGTCAGAAGGAGTTTTTTAGAGATAGAATATATTTTGCCTATTTTATTAATTCTAAAAAAAAAATTTAAAATTATTTTTTTTTTTGAAAGTAATAAGTCCTATAAGTCCTTAATATCAAGAAAAGAAATTTTTAATAAATATAAAAAGATAGCTTATAAATGTTATATTTCCAGTATTTTTGAAAGTTTTTTTTTTAAAAGTATTCTTAAATTTTGTAATTTTTTTAAATTATATAACTCTTTTTTATTCAAATATTCTTGGGAAAAAGTTTTTGGATTACAACAATTGCTAAAAAAAATGAAGATTAGTGATTATGACCAAATTAAGTTTGTAATGACTAGTTATGATACCTCATCTCAAAGAATAGTTAGTTTTGCAAATTTTCTTGACAAAAAATATAAAATTATTTTTTTTCCATCTTCTCCTCAAATGATAGATGATTTATCAACTATCAAGCTATCCAATAAAAAAAATAAATTAACAGCTTCTAGTACCGTATTTGATAAAAAAAAGAGAATGTTGAAATATGCTGATTTTTTATTAATTAATTCTAAGTTTGAATTGAATTATTGGAATAAATACATAAACGAAAAATTTATAAAGATAATTGGATTACCAATATTTTATAATATTAGCAACAGAACTTCTTTAAGAAATAAGGCGAAAGAAAAAATTATTGTAATTTCATATAATTGTGTTGAGGAAAAATTCCAGCGTAAAGAGTCTTTAAGAATTAAAGCCTACTTGAATATCTTGATAAATTTTAAAACTTTAAGAATTTTTATTAAGTTACATCCGGAAAAAACAAAAAATTATATTTTTAAATTAGTAAAAGAAATTAATTCAAAAAAAATTTTATTTACAGATAAAAATTTACTCGCATTAATTAAAAATGCTCATTTTCATCTCACAGCGACCAGAACAGCTGCAATTAGCTACTCAAATTATTTTAAAATTCCTACATTAGGATATAGATTTCTAAGTAGTTATAAATTTTTAGATAAAAATCCAAATCAAGTAAAATTAAATCTTGTAAAAGAAATCGATGATAGCAAGTCTCTTCAAATAGTATTGGAAAATCTTATGCAAAAAAAAAGTAATTTAGGAAAAATACAAAATATAAATTTTCATAAGTTATACCCAAATATTAAAGACCCAAAAAATTTTATACTAAAAATATTTAGCAGTATGAATAGTATTAATAATAGATCTTAGAATGAAAAAAATTTTTATTTCAGGATCACTACTTTCAGGAAAACAAACTTTAATTTATTTGTTAGATGGTCATAGTCAAACACTTTGTAATCCAATTCACGATCAGCTAATAAGAAGTATGAAAAGTATTATGGAAACTCAAGGTTATCCAATGTCATTAAGAAAAGATGATCTGCAAAATAAACCAAAAAAAATTATCACCTTTAAAAGTAATAATAAAAAATATGAATTATCAGTTTCTGATTATTTAAGGCATTTAAAGGCTTCTAATATTGCAAGAATTGAACATCTATCTTTTTTAAAAATAATACCAAATTATTTCTCTATGAAGAAATTGGAGTATTTGCCGTTTAATTTTAATTTTGGGAATTTTATAAAAAAAAATAAATACGATATTTTCAATAACATACATAAAGAAATAAGTAATGAAAATATTTACGATATTCATTTAAGAAATTTTTTTTTATCATGGAAGGACCAAAAAAAAATTAACAATAAAATTAAACTAGATGAAAAATTAATTATAACAAAGTTACCAAATAATTTAGATTATATTAAATTTTTAATCAAAGAAAATTATAATGCTTTAGTGATTTATGTTGATAGATCCGTAGAGGGAATTATAAAAAGTAGAACTTTAAATAACTTACAAAATAAAAATATTAAGTTGCTAAACTTTGATAAATATTTTTATGTAAACTTAAATTCAATTTTTTTAGATAAAATTAAAAAAGAAAAAGAAAAAATTCTTATTTTAAAAAAAACTTTGCCAAATAAAATATTTATCACTAGTTTAGAAAAGCTAATTTATGAAAGAAAAACAGAAATGACAAAAATCATGAAATTTTGCAATTTAAAGATAGATGAGATTTGCTACCGTCCTACTTACTGTGGCAAAAGAATGAATGAAAGAAATTTTAATATAATTAACGATGATAAATTTAATATATCAGAAAAAAACTTATTTTATTTAAAAGTTCGGATGGAAAACTTAACAATAACTGAAGTATTTAAAAATATTAAATTTATCAAAGAATTAATTTTAGGAATAATATTTAATTTTAGAAATAAGTTTTTCCTATAATTTTTAAATGCAAAGTTTGAATGAATTATTCACTTAATATTAATTATTTTATACCTAAAAATTTTAATTTTAATGAATTTCCTAGGCCAAATCATTTTAAAAAAGGTCTAATTTTTTTTTCTTTGGTCTATAATCGAACCATCACTGGAATAGGTGAAGCAAATATTGAATTTGGAACTCTTGAAGAATTCGGAAAAATATCAAAATTAATTTTCCCTTTTTTCGTAAAAAAAAAACTGGAAAATATTAACTTGCAGGACATAAAAAAAATATTAATGAGAAAAAAGCTTAATTTTAATTGCTTGAATTCATGCATAGCGGCTCTTTCTCAATGTTTAATTAATATAATTGCTGAGAAAAAGAAAATTCAAAAGCTCCAAGTCTACGATGAAACTTTGATAAAAAAAAATAAAATAGTCAATGTATATGCAAGCGGTGGAATGTTTTATGAGAGTCAAGACACTAATCTATTTCTTGAAGAGGCCCTTAAGTATAAAGAAAAAAATTTTTTTGGTTATAAATTTCGTCCTCCTTTTCCTAAAAATTTTCAATCCCATTCTTTAAGAATGCTATATCCACCTCCCATCAATTCAAAAAAAATAAAAAAAATATCAACAAATATTCGAAAAAACGTTGGAGATGAATTTCATTTAATGATTGATTTAGGTTGTAGGGTTCAAAATACTATTCAACTTAAATATCTACTATCACTGTTTAAAGAATTAAATTTTTATTTTGTCGAAGAGCCAGTTAAAAGAAATTTAAGTTTATATGAAAATTATTTAAGTAAAATCCCCAGCAAAAGTCACATAGCATCATGTGAACACATATCTGATGCTGAAGATGCTAAAAAATGGATTCAAGATAAAAATATTAAATTTGTTCAGTTTGATACAAATTCTATTGACTCTTATGAAATTTTTTTTTTAAAACATTGTATTAAAAAATCCAATAAAATATTTATACCTCATAATTGGAGTAGCTCAATAAATACTTCTTCCGCATTGAATTTATTGTTATCTCTTAATCAAGATAAAAATATTATAGAAAAAAATATTTATTATTCTCCTTTTCAAGATTTATTTATTAATAATGATTTTCAATTTGATAAAAATTTATTCAAAATGACAGATCATGTTGGTAATAGCTCCTATTTCAATAAAGATAATTTTAGTAAATTTTTTATAAAAGAAATTAATATTAAATAATAATGAAAAAAAAATTCAAAATTATCTGTATTATTTTGGCAAGGGGTGGGTCAAAAGGTTTAAAACTAAAAAATTTAAGAAAAGTTAATGGTAAACCATTAATTTACTATCCAATTAAAGATGCGTTGGCAGCAAAGAGTATTGACGATGTTATTGTATCAACGGACCACAAACTTATAGCAAAATATGCAATTAAGTTTGGTGCAAAAGTTCCGTTTTTTAGACCAAAAAGACTTTCGGGAGATTTTTCAACCACAGAATCTGCTCTTAAGCATGCTCTTATAAATTATGAAAAACAAACAAATAATATGTATGATCTTTGTGTGTTTTTAGGTGTAACTGATATTTTTAGAGATCCGAAATGGATAGAAGAAGCTATAAAGATTTTAAAAAACAATAAAAATATTGATAGTGTTTTTTCAGGACATGTTACACATAAAAATTTTTGGGAATATCAAAAAGGTGGTTGGGTAAGACTACGCAAATGGATGTCTGTTTATAGTTCTAGGCAAATTAGAAAAAAAATTATTAGAGAAGATACAGGATTAACTTGTGTTTCAAGATCTTACTTATGGAGAAAAGGAAAAAGAATTGGAAATAAAGTTAAAATTTTAGAAAATGAGGATGTTTTAACTAGTTTTGAAATTCACGATCTTAAAGATTTAAAAATTGTAAATGCAATATATAAAATGAAAGTAAAAAAAATTATTTGAACCATGCTTAGAAAAAATAAAAAAGTATCTATCATAATAAGAACCAAAAATGAAGAACAGTGGATTGAAACTTGCATTCAAAAAATTTTAGAGCAAAATTATAAAAATTACGAAATAATTGTTGTTGATAATAGCTCAACCGATAAAACTTTAGAAAAAATAAAAAAATATAGAATTAAGCACCTTAAAATAGGTAAATTTTCCCCAGGTAAAGCCATAAATGATGGAGTCAAAAGATCAAACGGCGATTACATAGTGTGCCTTTCGGCACATTGTATACCCACTTCTAAAAATTGGTTAAATTTTTTAGTGCGTGAACTATCAAAACCAAAAGTTGCTGCTGTGTATGGTAAGCAGTCGCCTTTACCTTATTCTAGTGCATATGACAAAAGAGATTTATATAATTTTTTTGGTAACGAAAAAAGAGTGCAATCTATCGACACGTTTTTTCATAATGCAAATAGTTCATTTAAAAGAAAAATCTGGAATAAAATTAAATTTGACGAAAAAGTATTACATATAGAGGATAGAATTTGGGCAAACGAGATTATAAAAAATAAATATAAAATAGTATATCAGCCAAAAGCTGAAGTTCTGCATTGGCACGGGGTAAACCATTCTCAGGATGAAAAAAGATGCACAGAAATAGTTTCTATACTAGAAAACTTAAATTATTTAAAAAGTAAAAATAAAACAGATTTAATTTCTTTTAAAAATTTAAAAATTGCTGCAATTATTCCGATGCTCGGACCAGGATTGGAATTTAAAGATGAGTTAATTGTTCAAAAAACAATCAGTCAACTAAATAAATCTAATTATATAAATGATATTTATTTATACTCAGATAATAAAAATAAAATCAATTTAAAAAAAAAAAAAAATTTAAATATATCGATTATAGAACGGGCACAAAAAAATTATAAAATTGATATTATTTCATCAATACGAAATGCCTTGTCTAATATAGAGGAAAAAAAAAAATTTTATGATTTGATAGTTGTTGTTACTGAAAAATTTCCATTAAGAAATTATCTAATTTTCGATAAAATGATTAAATTAATCATTAATAATAATTATGACGTAATATTTGCAACACAAAAATTAAAAGGTTCTGTTTTTATTCAAGAAAAAAATCAACTAAAAAATATTGTTAATGGTGTCATACCAAGTAGTTTAAATAAAAAAGCTTTTCTATCAAGAATTGGTGTTTGTACAGTAATCAAAACACCCAAATTGAGAACAGGCAACATTTTAGATGGAAAAATTGGTTTTTATAAGATTAATAACCCTTTGAGCTTTCTTGAATTCAATAAGGAGATAATTCAAAATATCCATAATGAAAATTATGTCAAACAATTATTGAATAGTGACATATAATTAAAAATCAAAAATGTATGGATAACAAATTCCCTGGAAAAGATGTAACAGAGTCTGATCTTATAAGTAAATTTCCTCTATGTGCAAAAAAAAATAAAAATCATTTTTCATCTTTCGATGTTGCTGGAGTAAAATTTGGAAAAGATTTAGTAATTTTTGCAGGGCCTAATATGGTTGAGTCTAGAGACTTGATTTTGGATGTTGCTAAAAATGTAAAAAATTCAGGAGCACATTTTTTAAGGGGTGGAGCTTTTAAGCCATTAACATTTCCATATAGAAGTGAAAAATATAATGAAACAAGAGAAGATGGAATTAAGTGGTTGGGAGAAGCAAAAGAAAAATACGGAATTCCAATTATTACAGAAATTATGGAAGAAAAATATTTAGATTTAGTTTGTGATGTCGCAGATATTCTTCAAATTGGTTCAAGAAATATGCAAAATTTTCCTTTGATTACTGCATGTGCAAAAACAAAAAAACCAATAATGATCAAAAGACATTATGGTTCCTCTTTAAGAGATTGGTTGGGAGCTGCAGAATATGTTTTGGTTGAAGGAAATGAAAAAGTAATTTTATGTGAAAGAGGGGTGTCGGTTCCACACACACATAGAGCAACTTCAAGATTTCTTCTTGATTTGCAAGTTGTACCAGCTGCGAAAGAACTTACTCATTTGCCGATAGTTGTGGACCCATCACATGCAACTTTTTGGCGACCTTGGGTTAGGGCTATGGCTTTGGCAAGTATCGCTGCAGGAGCAGACGGAATTATGTTAGAAGTACATCCTGACCCTGAAAATTCAGCAGTAGACCCATTGCAGCCAATAGACTACCAGGAATTTTCCATGCTTATGAGAGATATGAACGCATTATCAAATCAAATTAAAATTAAATAGATTTAAATAATTACAAGTTTAATGATAAAAGATTATCTATATAATTTTCATATTTTAAATCGAAAAAATTGGAAAAAAGTATTTTTTTTATTTTTCCTAATGTTTTTAACTGCTTGCTTTGATGTTCTGTCAATTGCAATAATATTTCCTCTAGTAAATATGTTATTGGATGTAAATAATACCGACTTAAATTTCTTAAAATATGATTTTATTAAAGATTTTGTTAAGAGTGATAACGCATTATTAGTTTTTTCTGTATTTATTATAGTTTTAGTTGCCTTAAAAAATGTTTTTTTATTTTTTTATCAAAAGATTTCATCAAATTATTTCTCGTATTTGACAGTTTATCATCAGGAGCAATTATTAAGAAACTACACTTTGCAGGAGTATTCTTATTTTTTGAATAAAAAGTCATCTCAATTTATTAGAGAATTTCAGTCGGAAATTAAAATGCTTAATACTAGCTTTATACAACCATTAATAATAATATTTTTTGACATAACAACTATAATTTTTTTTTTATTTTTTTTATTTTTTGTTAACCCTTATTTAACATTTTCAATTATTTTAATTTCTTTAGGATTTGTTGTAACGTTTATAATGATTTATAAAAAAAAATTTATTGATTTTGGCATCATAAGAAGAAATACAAATTTTAAATTTACAAGCATTATTAAACAAATTTTTGATGGAATAAGAGAACTTAAAATTTACAATAAAGAAACTATTTTTTTTTTAAGTTTGAAAAAGTCCCTCTTTAAACTTGCAAATATGAATGTTAGCAGATCACTTTTGTCTTTAATTCCAAAGTTGATTATAGAAACTTTGCTGGTATTCTTTTTTGTACTAAGCATTTTAATTAGCCAGGATCCAAAATTATTAATTGCAACTTTGAGTGTATTTGCAGCATCAGCCTTTAGAGTTATTCCGAGACTTAATTCTCTAACTAAAGCTTTTCAACAATTAAATTTTTCTAAAACAGTATTAAATGATTTGATTAAAATTTTTGACGCTGGAGATAAAATTGAAAAAAATCTAATTGATGAGAATATAAAGTATGAAAAAAATATTGAAATAAAAAATCTTACATTTAGCTATGATAAAAATTTTATTTTAAATGATGTTAACTTGACAATAAAAAAAAATACAATTGTCGGCTTACGAGGAGACAGTGGGTCTGGTAAGAGCACTTTTGTCGATTTATTTTCATGTTTATTGAAACCTGCTTCGGGAAAAATATATGTAGATAGTATTGAAATTAATGAATCAAGAATCAAAGCCTGGAAAAATAAAATAAGTTATATTCAACAAACTCCATTTATTTTTGATGAAAGTATATACTTTAATGTTTCCATGGAAAGTGAGTCACAAAAAGTTAACTACAAAAGAGTGAATGAAATTTTAAAATTAGTGAATTTGGATAACCTAAAAAATAAAGAATTTGGTGAATTAGGATCAAATATTTCTGGGGGTCAAGCACAAAGATTAGCAATAGCAAGGGCTCTATATAATCACTGTGAGATACTGATTTTTGACGAGTCTTTAAATAGTTTAGATGAAAAAAATAAAAATGAAATTCTGGATTTGATTTATATATTAAGAAAAAATCATACTATAATTATTATATCGCATGATAATAATGTTTTAAAAAATTGTGATTATTTATACGAAATAAATAACAAAAAAATACTTAAAGTTTAAGCATTATATGAAAAAAACTTATTTTATTACTGGTGGGACTGGTTCGTTAGCAAAAAAAATTATTGAGTTTTTGGTTAGGAACAAATTGGCAAAAAAAATTATATTGTTTAGTAGGGATGAGTTTAAACAGAGCCAATTGCATCAATTGCCTTTTGTTAAAAACAAAATTTCTATTTTTAGATTTTTTATTGGAGACGTTAGAGATATCGCAAGATTAGAATGGGCCATTGGACAAGATGTGGACGTGGCTATACATACAGCTGCACTTAAGCAAATTCCAACAACAGAATATAATCCATTTGAAACAATTAAAACAAATATTTTAGGTTCGCAAAATATAATTGAAGTTTCAATAAAAAAAAATATCGATAAAGTAGTTTTGATCAGTACTGATAAAGCTGTTTCCCCAATTAATTTATATGGTGCAACAAAATTAACTGCAGAAAAATTATTTATTTCTGCAAATCTTTTTAAAGGTAAATCAAGATCTAAATTTAGTATAATGCGCTATGGAAACGTAATGGGTAGCCGTGGCTCTGTAATTCCAATTCTTTTAAAGCAAAATAGGCTAAAAAATTCTTTTACAATAACAGACAAAAGAATGACTAGATTTAATATAACGTTAAATGAGGCCGCATCATTTGTTATAAGTTGTATTTCAAAAATGAAAGGAGAAGAAATTTTTGTCCCTAAATGTCCATCTTATAGAATTATGGATGTTTCAAAAGCTATAAATCCGAAAAATAAGATAAAGTTTGTAGGTCTAAGAGCATCAGAAAAAATACACGAAGAGTTAATAAATAAATCTGAATATTTTAATACCATAGAAAAAAAAAATTATTTTATAATTTATCCTAATGTAAAGAAAAAAAATAAAAAGTTTGAAAATAGACTTTCCTACAACAGTTTTGATAATAAAAAATATCTTACAATTGACGAGATAAAAAAATTAATTAAAAAAAATAATCTAGATTTTGAAATATAAAATCACTTAAATGATCATATCATATGGGAAACATTCTATTGATAATTCAGATATAAAAGCTGTAGTTGACGTTTTAAAGAGTGATTTTTTAACACAAGGACCTTTAGTTAATAAATTTGAAGATCAATTAAAGAAAAAATTAAATTCAAGATATGCTACTGTTGTAAATAATGGTTCATCAGCCTTGCTTACTATTGGGAAAATTCTAGATTGGAAAAAAGGAGATTTGATCGCTGTACCCCCAATTACTTTTTTGTCTACAGTAAACACTATAGAGCATTGTGGTGCTAAGCCAATTTTTATTGATATAAATTTTAATGATTATTGTATGGATCCAAATTTTTTAGAACAAGCTCTTAAAAAAGATATAAAAAATAAAATTAAAGCTGCTATTATTGTTGATTACGGAGGACAACCAGCCCAATGGGATAAGTTTTTGGAATTAAAAAGAAAATATAAAATTAAATTGATTAATGACAATTGTCACGCTTTAGGTTCATCGATCAATGGAGATATGGGGTATGCGGTAAAATATGCAGATTTTGTCTCTCTAAGTTTTCATCCGGTTAAGGCGATAACAACTGGTGAGGGTGGAGCGATATTAACTAATAATTTAAATTTTGACAGAAAAGCAAAGATTTTCCGATCTCACGGAATTGTTAGAAAAAAAAGAGAACATTGGAGGTATAGAATGGAATGCTTAGGATATAATTTCAGATTGCCAGATATAAATTGTGCACTTGGAGTTAGCCAGATAAAAAAATTGAATAATTATGTAAAAAAAAGAGAAAAAATTTCCAAAATTTATGATAATTTTTTTTCTTACAGTACAAAATTTAAAATACCTAATAAAATTTACAAAAATAGAAATTCTTTTCATTTGTATCCTTTATTATTAAATTTAGAAGAAATAAAAAAAAGTAAAGATAAAATCATAAAAGAATTTTTAAAAAAAAAAATTAAGCTTCAAGTACATTACATACCTGTAAATTCGCAACCATATTATAAAAAAAAATATGGATTTAAGGAAAAAAATTTTCAAAATTCAACCAGATTTTTTAACAATGTTATTTCTCTGCCACTGTACAACGACCTTTCTTTAAAAGATATTAATTATATTAAAAAAGTCTGCAAAAGAATATTTAAGATGTAAATAATGAAAATATTATATGATCATCAAATATTTTCAAACCAAGCATATGGTGGACCATCAAGATATTTTACCGAATTAATTAAAGAGTTAATCCAATTAAACGAAGAACCAACTATTATTGCACCTGTAAATCAAAATATATATTTAAAGGATATAAATCTAAAATTTAAAAAAGAATTTTTTTTAAAAATTAAACAAAAAGATTTTTTCACAAAAATTATTAATGATTTGTTTTCAAATTATTATTTTAGAAATTCAACATATGATTTATATCATTTAACATATTATAGCGATTGTTATCCTTCAAAAAAACCAAAAATAATTACTGTTTATGATCTAATTCATGAAAAATTTATGTCAGAGTTTAAATTAAATTCTTTACCTAAGAAAAAAATTTTTGAAAATGTTGACCATTTTCTTTGTATTTCTGAAAATACAAAAAAAGATTTGATTAATTATTATAATATAGATGATAAAAAAATTACTGTAACTTATCTAGCAAATTCATTTAAGCTAAAAGTTATTGAAAAATTTCCGCTTCATAAACCATTTTTATTATACGTGGGTTCTAGAAAAAGGTATAAGAATTTTGAATTACTTCTCAAATCATTTTCATTATGTGAGAAAATAAAAAAAGAGTATGACATCATATGTTTTGGAGGGGGGGAATTTATAATACAGGAAATAGAAAGTATGAAAAATTTATCAATTAACGTAAATTCGGTTCATAATGTACAAGGCTCAGATCAAATTTTGTCATCTCTCTACTCTTCGGCAGAAGCTCTAGTTTATCCTTCAAAATACGAGGGTTTTGGGTTACCAATTTTAGAAGCAATGTTTTTTGGTTGTCCAGTAATCGCAAGTAACACTAGTAGTTTACCTGAGGTTTGTGGTGATGCTGCCCTAACTTTTTCTCCAAACTCAACTGAGGAATTAATTAATTGTATTAACAAAATTTCTACTGATAGTAAATTTAAGAGGGAATTAATTAAAAAAGGTTATGAAAGAGAAAAATCTTTTTCATGGAAAAAATGTGCGTTAGAAACATACCATGTTTATAAAAATTTAGTTTAAATGCAGAATAAGAAAAAAGCTTTAATTCTTGAAATTACAGGACAAGACAGTTCTTTCTTATCATCAATATTGCTAAAAAAAGGATATACTATTTATGGGGTTGGAGGAGAAATTAAAAACAAGAATTTAGATAAATTGAATATCTTAAAAAAAATTAAAATTATAACTTTAAAAAATAATTATAAAAAATTAAATATTATTCTTAACAAAAATTTTGATGAAATCTATTTTTTAGGAGGGCAATCTAGTGATATCAATTCTTTTAGATATGAAGATGAGACATATTGTAGCCAAATAGATCCAATTAAATATATTTTAGAGTATATTAAAAATCAAAAATTCAAAAAATCGAAATTCTTATATGCTGCATCAAGTGAAATTTTCAGAAATCAAAAAAAAAAAAAGTTAAATGAAAATAGTTTAAAAAGTCCTCAAAGTCCTTATGGATTATCCAAATTAATAAGTTTTGAAATAATTAAATCTTATAGAGAAATGTTTAATATCCCGGTTTGTTCTGCAATTATTTTTAATCATGAGTCTTTTTTAAGAAATAATAATTATGATTTTAAGAAAATTTCTTTGAGAATAAAAAATTTTAATAATAATAAAAAAAATTCAAAAATTTTGTTACGAAATATAAATATCAAAAGAGATTGGGAGCAGGCTTCTGAGTATATGGAGGCTTGCTATAAAATATTAAACTCGGGAAAAATTTATGATCATATAATTGCGATAGGATGAAAAGTTTCATACAAAAACAGTAAAAATTATTTTTTAAAAAAATTTTGAATTGAAAAAATTTATTTAATTATTAGTAAAAAAAAAGAGATTTATGAAAATTATATCGATATTAGAAAAATTAAAAAAATATTAAATGTAGACCAGCCAGCAATTATTTAAAAGTAATTTAAAATCTTATTAAAAATGAAATATAATCCAAATTCCGAAAGTGTATTAGATGAAGGAGGTCTTCGAAAAACTGGTATCATAAAAAAAACTATTTCTTCTGACAGACCATTAATTACAATCATTACAGCCACTTTAAACAGTGAATTATATTTAGAAGAATGCATTCAAAGCTTGCATAATCAGAAGTATAAAAATTTTGAGCACATAATAATTGATGGTGGATCAACAGATAAAACTTTGCAAATAATTAAAAATTATAACTCTAAAATTGATTATTGGTGTTCTATGAAAGATAATGGAATTTATGATGCTTTTAACAAGGGAATGCAATTAGCAAATGGAGATTATTTAGGTTTTTTAAACTCCGACGATAAGTACACAAGTAATGCTTTTGATTTATTATTAAATTATATCAATAATTATCCAGAAAAAGATTTTATTTTTGGTGCTGTAAAAAAACATTGGGGTACTTTGTATGGTTACAAACCCTATAAAATTCATTGGAGTTGGGGTTTTTATTCTAGTCATTCAACAGGTTTCTTTATCAAAAGAGACTCCGCTAAAAAAGTTGGTTTATATAATTTAAAATATAAATATTCCTCTGATTATGATTTTTTTTATAGAATGATTGTTAAAAAAAGCATGCAAGGCGTAGGTACAAAAAAAGATGAAGTATTTGGAATTTTTAGAAGAGGAGGTTTTTCTAGTAGAGTTGATTTTATTTCTCATTTTTTTGAGGAAATTCAAATAAGAATTGATAATCAGCAAAATAAAATATTAATTCTTATAATTTTTATCTACAAATTTTTAAAAAATTTTAAAAAAATAGGTCAATGAATATTTTAATTACAGGAGCAGCTGGTTTTATAGGCTTTAATTTAGCCAATGGTTTATTATCTAAAAAAAAAAATAAAATTTACGGAATAGATAATTTTGATAAATTTTACTCTTTTAAACTTAAAAATAAAAGAATTAATGCTTTAAAAAAAAATAAAAATTTTAAATTTTTTAAATTTGATATAAACAATAAAAAAAATCTGAAATATTTTTTTAAAAAAAATAAAATTGATACAATCATACATTTAGCCGCCCAAGCCGGAGTAAGATATTCCCTTGTAAATCCCAAAAAGTATATTAATACAAATATTTTTGGTTTTTTAAATTTAATTATTCAGGCTAGAAAAAATAAAGTAAAAAAAATAATCTACGCATCATCTAGTTCAGTTTACGGAGAGAATAATAAGTTTCCATTGAAGGAGTCAGAAAAATTAAGCCCGAAGAATATTTATGGAGTCAGCAAAAAATTAAATGAGGATATAGCTGAATTGTATAGCAAAATATCTAATATAAATTTTATTGGGCTAAGATTTTTTACAGTATTTGGAGAGTGGGGTAGACCAGATATGTTTATAATGAAATTATTTAAAGCTCATTTTTTGAATAAAACATTTTTTTTAAATAATTATGGAAATCATTTTCGTGATTTTACCTATATAGAAGATGTGGTTAAGATTTTAAATATTTTGGTAACAAAGAAAATAAACAGACATAAGATATTCAATATATGTTCTAATAGTCCGATGAATATTTTTAATATTGTTAAAAATTTTAAAAAAAATTATTCATTAAAGTTAAAACTAATAAAAATGAATAGAGCTGATATATTAAAAACTCATGGTAGTAATAAAAAAATTATAAATTTTATTTCTTATAATTCTTTTTCAAGTTTTTACTATGCTTTTTATAAAACATTGAATTGGTATAAAAATAAAAAAATATATAGAATAGATTAAAAACTGAAAATAAATATTGTATTTGGTGCCACGGGATTAGTTGGAAAACAATTTTACTCCTTATATAAAAAAAATAATTTTTATTATTCATCAAGATCTAAATTTAAAAATTTTATTCAATGGAATTTGGATAAAAATTTGTCAGATTTTCCAATAAAAAAAGTAGATAGGTGTTTTTTTTTTTCAAGCCCTAGAATCATAAAAAAAAATTTTACAAATAAATCATTTAAAAAAGAGTTTTATTGGATTCGTAACGTTGTTAAAAATATTTTAATAAATAAAATGATATACGTTTCTTCTTCTAGTGTATTTTATAAAAAAAAAAACCAAATTTCTCGTGAAAAAATAAAATGTGAAAATTTTCTTTTAAACAACAGAAAAAAATTTAAATTTCTACAAATTTGGAGGCCATTTAATTTAATAGGTGATAATATGGGAGAGACAGACCATATTCATAATATTTTATATAGAGAAATTTTTGAAAAAAAGAAGAATATAGTAAAATTAAATATCAGTGCGAAAGAAGAGAGGGGTTATAGTGATGTAAATGATTTTGTTAAAATTTTGTATGCTAAATCAAAAAAAAACATGAGTTTTTTAAAAAATTACGGAAATAAAGATACAATTGATTTTTTACGAATTTCTAACATTTACACTTATTCGTATTATAAAATTTTTAGGAAAAGAACTAAAGTGATCTTTAAAAGTAACATTAAAAAGATAGTGTCTATTAATTCGGTTAAAAAAAATGTTATTTTTTTTAAAAAAAAATCTTTTTCAGTTTTAAAAAAATATTTGAACAGAAAATTAAATGAAAAAAAAATGTAGAATTTGTAATAATGAATTTATTGATAAAATATATTTAGGAAAACAACCTTGCGCAGACACATTTTTAAAAAGTAAAGTTCAGGCTAGATCTTTAAAAAAATATCCTTTAGTAGTGGGATTTTGCAATTGCTCTCATCTAACTGCTTTATATCCAGTTCCTCCTTATGAAAGGTATCAAAAATTTGAATATTCTTATACTTCTAGCAATTCTATTGTATCAAGATCTCATTTTAGAGACATCGCATTAAAAATATCAAGAAAATTTAAGTTAGCTTCTAATAGTTTAGTGGTCGAAGCTGGCAGTAATGATGGAACTTTTCTTTTAGAAATAAAAAATTTATGTAAATCCAAAGTTATAGGCATTGATCCTTCTAAAAACATAAATGAACTTGCAAGAAAAAAAAAAATATTTACGATTTGTGATTATTTCAATTTAAAAACATCAAAAAAAATAATTAGTAAATTTGGCTATGCTGATATTTTTTATGGTGCAAATGTTTTTAATCACGTAGATAATAATATTAATTTTTTAAAAGGTGTTTTTAATTTATTAAAAAATGATGGCATTTTAATTTTAGAAGTTCCCGATCTTAGATCTTTAATAGACACAGTTGGTTTTGACACAATATATCATGAGCATAGACATTATTATTCTGAAAATTCTCTTAATAAGATTTTGTTAAAAGAAAATTTTTTTATTTTTAAGATTGAAAAAATTAAATATATGTCAGGGTCTTTAAGGATATATGCAGCCAAGTGTAGATTAATAGCAAATAAATTAAATTTAGATTTTGTAAGCATTAAAGAATTTAAAAGATTTAAAATAAGAGTAAATATTGTTATTAAGGCAATAAAATATTTTGTAGATAAAAATATTAAAAATAATAGTGCTGTATACGGAATAGGGGCAGCCACAAAGGGGAATACTTTGTTAAATTGTTGTAATTTTGATAAAAATAAAATTAAAAATATCTTAGAAACATCAAAATATAAAGTTGGAAAGTTTACTCCTGGATCCGCTATAAAAATTGTAAATGAAAATAAACATAAGAGGAAAATAAAAGCAGTTTTAATTTTACCTTGGAATATCACATCCTATTTAAAAAAAAGATTATTTAAAAATAAAAAAATAATATATACTTCAATACAAAAAGTAGTCAGACAATTATTTCAATGATAAAGTTATTAAAAATAAATTTTAAAGATCGAAGAGGAAAAATAATTGATATTTTTGTAAAACAACCAAAAGAACATTGTTCACTTGTAACTTTTAATAAGTTTTCTGTTAGAGGAAATCACTTTCATAAGAAAACTACTCAGTATTCTTATATCTTGAATGGAAGTTTCATAATGATGACTGCAAGAGTTAATAATCAGGGAAAAATAATTGGGTCTGTGCAAAAATCTTTTTTAAAGTCAGGTCACCTAGTAACTCACAAACCTTTTTATGCTCATGCATTCAATGCATTAGAAAAATCTGATTTATTAGCATTCGCAAATGGTGTGCGAGGTGGAAAAAATTACTTATCTGATACTTTTAAAGTTATTCCAAAATTAATATAAAAGTTAAAAATAAACATTACTGCCTTATAATCACAAGCTTGAAATAATAATTTGGGAAAAATTCTATCGACTATATAAAATAATTTAACATTATTTAAATCTTGCAAATGGCCAAATAGTACTGCTTTTAACATCAGTGTTAAAGATATCAAAAAAATAATTTAATAAATAAGCTAAATCATATTGAAACATGGATTGCCTAAGGTCGCCTTGCCACACCCAGGAATATGGCATAAAAAACCAAATCAAAAATAAGATTGTTATTTCATTTTTACTAATTGTTTTTAAAAAGTTGTTATTACAAATGATATGTGTAACTAAAATAAAAAAAGAAATACAAGAATAGACTCTCGTATGGTCATCAACAATTGGTAGTATTCCAATTAAAATAATTAGTGATATTATTAAAGATATTTTATTTTTAATTTCAAAAAAATATTTTATAATTAAAAACCACCCTGTTCCTAATGAAAACCAGACTATATTATAAAAATTAAAATAAAAATTATAAATTAGATGTAGTAAATAATTCTGAAACCAATCAAATCTTCCAATAATTAAATTCGAATTAACATATATTTTGTATAAAATAATTTTTCCAATTATTAATCCAATAATATATGTTAGTATAAAAATATAATTTAAGTTAATAGTTTTTTCAACTTGTTTTTTATAAATTGCAATTTCTAAAGTTTTAGAAATAAAAAGAATAGTTACTGCCACTATTCCAATCTCAAAATGTTGTAGGCCAATACCCGTAGAGCAAAATAAAACAACAATTAATTTTCTGTTTAACAAAATAGAGATTACAAATAATAACAATGTGAGTGAATCGTATCCAATCCAAAAAAAACTAGTCATTGATACTGGAAATATAAAAAAAATAATGATTGACATTCTTTGATATTTTTTGGTCACAAATTTTTTAATTAGTAGAATAAACAAGCAAAAGAAAACAATTGAAAAAAAAAAATGAAGAAAGAAAAAAGTAATTTTTGTATTAAGTTTAAATAAATACGCTATAAATGGACTTAGCCAACTACTATAAAGATAGTACTTATTTACTTCTTCTCCAAAAACATTGAAAAAAGGGTTCTTTGCAATTTCCAGCATATTCCATAGACCAGGATGATACCAAAAACCATTTTTAAAAATTGATATGCAAATTAATAATAAAATTAATTTTTTTAAATTTGACTTTAATAGGTAATTTCCTAAATAAAACCCAAATTTTTTCATTACAAGAACATATATTTTCAATTAATATAATAAATATAAAAAAAGTATTTTAATAGACTAAATTAAGATCTTTTATAAACTTCTAATATTTCCGAACATGTTTTTTCCCAAGACAATTCTTTAATTCTTTGTAGACCATAATTTATTAAAAAATTTATATTAGACTTTGAGTATATTACATTTTGTATTTTCCGCGATATATCCTCAGGAATGTTAGGATCAAAATTATAATAATGAGGTAAATTTGTGGCTTCTAATATTGCAGTATTATTGCTTGTAATTACTGGACATCCAAAACTCATGGCCTCAAGTGGAGGAAAGCCAAACCCTTCATTTTGCGAGGGGAATATTAAAGCAGTCGCATTTAAATAATAATTTTGAAGTTTAAAGTCATTTCCAGAAACGAATAGAATATTTTCTTTATTCAATTTTAGGCTATTAATTAAATATTTTTCATACGAGTTTATATTCTCCTCGCCAAAGCAAATCAGTTTAAAATCTTGAAGAATTTGTTTGTTAATTGACAAACTTATAAGAAGATTTTTAAAGTTTTTATATTTTAATCTACTTCCTACGTATAAAAGATACTTTTCTTTATTATAATTAATTTTTTTTGTTTCTTTAAATTTATTAACTCCTTGATAAATAACAGAGGTTTTTTTAATATTAAAATCATAGTATTTTATAAGATCATTTCTTGTCTTATATGAAGAGCATATTACATGATCTGCAATCTCCAGAGAGTTTTTTTTTGGCCGCCAATCTGAGGGTTTGTTATACATGTAATGATAAATTTCGTGATTTAAATCCCATACATTTATTACTTTTTTTGCTTTTTTGAAATTATATTTATAGTCACTAAAATATGTTTTGTGAATTATATCTGGTTTCCATAAATTAAAATAAATTTCATTCAAATTGAAATTAAAACTATTTAATAATTTTTTCGTATATTTTGGAATTTTCTTTATTTTCAAAAATTTAAAAATATTTTTTTCATTTTCAATATAATTATTGAGATAAATGGGACAAAATATTTTAACATTATTTGATAATTTAATTTCTTTTTTAAGTTCTACAAAATAGCGAGAAATTCCCCCATAACTTTGTAAAAGAAAAATCATATGGTCAAATGCTATTTTCATAATTTTAATCAATGCCACCTAGATATTTTGGTAATTTTGATTTTAGATGCCAGAGAAACTGGGAAATTAGAAGATTTTTGGAATTAATACCGTTATCTATTTCAATTCTTTTTTGTCTACAATTTAAGTTAAATGATATCGCTGCAGAGCTCAAATTTGATTTAAGGTAAATGAAATGGTCGCATTTTGATAAAAGAAGCGTTTCAATAAGAGCTTCTCTGCCTAATTTATATCTATGTCTCTCGCGTGGGTAAATCTCAAAAGCATCATTTTTGTTAGATCTATAGCAACATTCTATATAAATAAGCTTGTTTAGAAATTTTTTTTTGAAAAAATCAAGATAGTTTTTTTCTTCAGTTACTAAAAATATTTTATCGATTTTTTCATTTTTAATAAGATTATTGGTTATTTTATACATTTGATTTATTGTTGCAGGAAGTGGATGACCAGGTGACCTTTTATAACTTGTGCCTCTAAAATGAATGCCCAAAACCTTATTGTTAATAAATTTTTGACTAATTTTTTTATAAGTTTTGAAGAGAGTATTATTAATTTTAATGTCATTTTGTAAAATTTTAGTAGCTTCATCGTCAAGATCTATATTATAGGTAAAAAAATTGAAAAATTTATCACTAGTTATTAGAACGTTTTTACTTTGATAAACTTCTTCTAAAGAAAATTTGTTTAGTTTTTGAAAGTAGTATTCCCAAGCATTATTTGTATTTTTAATACTTTTTCTTTCATTGTAAATTGTTTTAAAATTTTCCATATCAATTATGGGAATAAGATTATTTTTTTTACAAATCTTTAAATGATTAATTACAAAAGTTACATTTGAAAATAAACCCGTTCCTGGACTTCTTTTTATTACATAAAAAATTTTATCTTTATTCAAATCTCCAAATGATTTGAATATTATATCGGGTTCTTTTAAGTTAATTTTATTTTTAACGTTTTCTAAAAGTTTCGGGGTTTGCAATGTAAATTTTTTAATAAAGTTTTTAAAAAAAATAATCATTTTATAAAGTATCTAGCATTAATGTTATGAATATATATAACAAATTATAATTTCATGAAAACTTCATTGGTTATTACAACTATATATCATCCAAATAATAATATTAAAAAATTTGTTGATGGATGTAAAAAAAATAAATGGAGTCTTGTAATTGTAGGAGACAAGAAAACACCAGAAAATTTTTCTATCAAATATGGAAATTTTATTTCATATGATGATCAATTAAAATTAAAATTCCATTTTTCTAAAATTTGTCCAATTAATAATTATTCACGAAAAAATATTGGTTATTTAGTTTCACTTAAAAATAATTCAGACTTTGTCGTTGAAACAGATGATGATAATTCTCCAAAAAAAAGTTTTTTTAGTAGGATAAAATTAAATTATAAAGTTAATACAATTCTTAATCGAAGTTGGATTAATATATATGATTTATTTGTCAAAAGTAAGATTAAATACAAAATTTGGCCCAGAGGAATTCCCTTGGATGAGATATTTAAAAACCAGATTAAAATAAATAAAGTAAAAAAAAATAAACTTTTTTATTTACAACAGGGAGTTGCTGAAAACAATCCAGATGTTGATGCAATTTATAGATTATTGCACGATAAGATTGACGTAAAATTTAAAAATATTAAAATTTCCTTAGGTAATTCAATATCAACATTTAACAGTCAAAATACAATTTGGCATAAAACATTAGCCAAATTAATGTATCTGCCAGTAACATGTACAATGCGTTGTACTGATATTTGGAGAAGTATTATAGCTCTGCAAATACTAAAAAAAAATAAATTGGAAATACTTTTTTTTGGTACAACAATGTATCAAAATCGAAATGAGCATAATTTGATGAGCGATTTTGAGCTAGAAGTACCTATGTACCTAAATAGCAAGAAAATTTACCAATATATTAACAGTTTAAATATTAAAAAGGGAGCAAAGTGTTTCGAAGAAAATTTAATAAATATTTATAAAGGTTTAATAAAAATAAAAATATTTGAGAAAAAAGAAATTTATTATTTAAAAGCATGGCTTAAAGATTGTAATAATTTATAATTAATTAATTTTTTTTATAATATTATCAAAACAGTTGTTATTTTTAAATATCTTATTTTTTAATAATAAAATGCTCTTATCGTATTTTTTCGAATACAATTTTTTATATTTTAAAAATTTATTTAGTTCTTTAATAAGTTGATCAATATTATTTACAATCGGCCCAATATTTATTTGTTCTAAATTAAAATTCATGCCCGGATTTACTGAATAGTTTTTTAAATCTGGAGCATATAAAATTATTGGTTTATTTGTAATTAAAAAATCAAAAATTGCTCCAGAGTAATCTGATATTAACATATCACAATGATGCATAATTGCGTTTAAATCGATATCGTAATCTAGAAGAAAAAAACCTTTTAACTTACTAATTTCATTGTAAATTTTTTCTAAATTTTTATTGTATAGTTTGTGCTTATCTTCAAAAAATGAATTTGGATGTTTTTTAATTACTAATATTAGATTATGTTTATTTAAATAATTACTTAATTTTTTTAATTCAAAAATATTAATTTTATTAGGAAAGACTTCCATCCCATTAAATCTCCAAGTTGGGAAGTATCCAATAATTTTTTTTTTCGAAGCTTTAAAATAATTGCTAATTTTTTTTTCTTTATTTGTTTTAAAATAATTTAATTCTTTTATATCGTTGTTATACATAAAAATATTGCGAGGGGAATTCGACACAATTAGCTTAAATTTTTTTTTAGGAAAGTGATCTAGCAAATGTCTTGAGAAAATTTTATTAGGATAAACAATATATTTTTTAAAAAAAAAATTTGATAAATTATAAATTATTTCAGATAAATTAGTATTTTTATGTGTAGATAATTTTTTAATTAAAACACCATGCCATAAGTTGATATTATTTGATAATTTTGTTATTGGTTCATTGATATCTGCCTCTGTGCAATCATAAATATGCCATTTGGCTCTAAGTGAATAATATAACCCTGCCAAGCTATTATAATAGCAACAATTGTAACCTAATTTTTCAACAATTTTTTTAACTGAATTGCTTTTTGTTATCCAAACATATTTTTTAAGATTATTTGTCTTATTTAAGTATATAAAAAGTGACCTGGAGTTATCTCCAAAGCGTCTACCGGCTCTATGTCCAAACACAATTAAATTTTTGTCTGCCGGAAGTACAAGTTTAAGCGTAAAAATAAATAAATAAGTAAATAGTTTAAGCATTAGTAAATATTATTTAACAAATACTTGGCTTTCCTTTTTGATTGGAAATCAATTACTTTCTTTTTATAAAGAATTTTAAAATTATTATATCTTAATTTTTTTTTAAAACTTTCAAGCTCAATAAATCTTCTATAGTGCGTTGTGTATCTTTCAAAATCTGAAATTTTTATACCCTTATTGATCAGTGGGTCGTCACTAGTTCTAAATTCGCAAAAAAAAACACTATTGTTTTTTGAGGTTTTCTTTAAGTTTTTTAAAAAATTATCTTCCATTAATTCTGTTATTGCGTGAAAAAAAAATCTTATATAAAAAATATCAAATTTTTTTTTAGGCTTTAAATTTTTCTTACAATAATTTATTCTAGAAAAAAAGTTACCGACTTTTTGTTTATTGTTATTGATTACATTTTTTGATTGATCAAAACCAATTATATTAAAACCTTTTTTATGAAAAAAAACAGTGTCCCTTCCGTTCCCGCATGCAATATCTGCAATACTTAACTCTTTTTTTTTATTTAATTTTTTGAAAACGAAATTTGCAAAATTAGATTGCTTATCGTAAGTAGTTTTTTCGTAATATCTATCCCAATATTTACTTATAAAGGTGGTATTAATTTTTTTTATTTTATTGTAAGAGTTGTTCAATTAAATTTGTTTATTTTAACAATTATTTTTTTGTAAGCAAATCTTATTGAAATTTTTAATTTATAATTAGTTATTAATAAACAATTTTTTTATTTTTTCTTAATTTTATAATTTAAGTCAAGAATTTATTATAATCTTTGATCTTAAAAAAAGAGTATTTATTTTTCAGGATTTATTTAGGTCTAGCTTGATAATCTATAGATAATTTAAATTTTTTCTCTAAGGTTTACATAATAAAACTACAAAAGATATAAAATTTTTAGTTTTTATGAAATTTTTACTTTATAACTTTATTATTATATTGTTGAATTAAAATAACTTAACCTTTTGTTTATTTGAAAAAAAACATTTTATATTGGTCTCCTTTTTTAACAAACGTAGCAACAGTTAAAGCAGTTATAAATTCTGCATATTCTCTTAAAAAATATGGTGGTAATTATTATAATCCTATCATCATTAATGCTGGTGGAGAGTTTGATTTATACTCTGAACAATTTAAAAAAAAAAAAATTGAAGTGATAAACTTATGTAACTACAATTATATTAATTATTTACCTAAATATGGGTTTTTGAGAAGTAGGTTTTCTTTTTTTGTAATTTTTTTTAAATCTTTTTTTCCACTTTTAAAAATTCTTAAAAATTATAATAGCAAGAATGATTATTTGATTGTACATTTAATTTCTTTATTACCATTAATTTTATCTTTCTTTTTTAAATTTGAACTTAAATTTATATTAAGAGTTTCGGGATACCCAAAATTAAATTTTTTGAGAAAAAAGATTTGGAAGTTACTATTAAAAAAATTTTGTTTAATTACTTGCCCAACAAAACAAACATATAAATTATTAATAGACAATAGGATTGTTGAAAATAATAAAGTTTTTATTCTTTATGACCCAATTATTTATATAGAAGAGATAAAATTAAGATCAAATATAATTAATAAAGAAAAAGATTTTTTATTATCAATTGGTAGGCTTACTAAACAAAAAAATTTTATCTTTTTAGTTAATGCATTTAAAAACCCTATTTTTTTTAAAAAGAAATTATTAATTATAGGTGATGGAGAAGATAAGAATAAATTAGTAAATCTAATTTTAAAACTTGGAATTAGTCATAATATAGATCTATTAGGATACAAAAATAATGTTTTTGATTATTTATCAAGTGCTGAATGTTTTGTGCTTTCATCACTATGGGAGGATCCTGGTTTTGTATTAGTAGAGGCTGCTTATTCAAGAACTCCAATAATTTCATCAGATTGCCCCAACGGCCCTAGTGAATTCTTAGATAATGGCAATAATGGATACTTGTATAAAACTAATAATCTTGATGATTTTGTATTAACTTATAGTAGATTTATTAATGATGATTATAAAAACATTCATTTAAAGTTACTGAGAGCACTTAAGTCAGTTAAAAATTATACTCTTTTTAGACATTATAAAAATTTATCTAAATTATTAAATTAGAATTAATTAGTTTCTCGTTTTAAGTTTTGAAAAAGTATTAGTTATTGCAAAGCTAATTAATTAAAACTATATTGCAAAATTTAGATCATCATATCGCGGGGTGGAGCAGTCTGGTAGCTCGTCAGGCTCATAACCTGAAGGTCCTTGGTTCAAATCCAAGCCCCGCAACCAATTATAATTATTTTTTTATTATATATCTGTAAGTATAATAAACCCTATACATCCAAATTTTTTGACCTTTAAAGAATTCATCCGCAACTTTTTTCATTCCTTAACAATGCCCATAGTCATCAATGTGCAAAACTCCTCCGCTAACTAATCTAGGATATAATATCTCTAAATTTAATTTAGTTGTTTTATACAAATTTGTATCCATCCTTAGAAAAGATATATTTTCTGGGTAATTTTTTTTTAGGAAAGTTTCCATTATATTTTCCTTAACTAATTTTGGATAAAATTTGTCTATGATTGAAAATTTTTTTATAATTTCAAGAACTTGTAGAGTTGTATAATAAAAATGTTCAGGATTGTCAAAATTTTTTAAATTTAAATCTTTACCTTTGGAGTTCTTATCAAATGTACTAAATTCGTTAATCAAAAAACCATCTTCAAAAGTAGCATATCCCCAAATTTTACAATTTATATTTAATTTTTGAGCATAAAACATAGTAAAGACAAAACACACCCTCTAAATATTCCGCATTCGACAATATCTCCATCGATTTTATTATTTTTAATATATTTCAGAGATTGAATTATAGACCAAAGATTCACTCTGAAAGCTGAGAAAATTCTTCAATTTTATTAATTAATGTGAATTCTAAATTTGTAGCCTCAACAATTAGATTGGATCTATTGTATATAAAGTTATTATTTCTTAAAATTTAAAAAAAACAACAACTTCTCTAAATAGCTTAATTTTTTTTTAAAAAATAACTGAGCTAATTTATGAACTAGTCATAATTTAATAAATTGAAATTAGCATTATTATTTTTATTTGTTTAAAATCTTATTATTATACAATAGATAAGTAAAACCAAATACAGTCCAAAATAAAGTTTGAAAAGAATTAGAAAAAAAACTTCCAGTAGGTATTAAGGGTAAAAAATTAGAAATTAAAAAACAAAGTGGGAATAATATTAAGTTTTTTTTCTTATTTTTGCAGTATTTGTAAAAATTATAAAATATTAAGAACAACATGGATAAAATAGCTAAACTGCCAATAAACCCATGTTCAGACAGAAGTTCTAAATAAATTTGGTGCGGGTGAGTTGAGCATGCTCTATAATATGAAAATACCTGATATCCATCTCCGGTGTACTTTTGATTTGAGCATAAGACTCTAAAATTTTTATTTCCTACACCAAACCATTTATTATCAATAAATATATTATACGCGGTTACAAAATGACCATAATGATTACTCGTTTCAGTAAAATTATGTTTAAATTGTTTAAAACTAAAGGTGTCTTGAGAGTCAAATAATTGGTAAATATATCTTATTCTAGTTTTTTCATTTAAGATTAATGTTGATGTGAAAATTAATATAATTGAAGAAAATATAATTAGTTTTTTTTTAAATTCTAAATTTATAAGAAATAATATTAAAGTTATTGTAAATAATATTCTTAAAAAAGGTGCTCTTCCGCCTGATATAAAACAGTTAAATATGATTAAACTTATAATTGCTAATATAATGAAATTTTTTTTATTTTTTTTAAATAAAAAAAACAGACTGATAAATAGAAAGCTTCCAATGAATGTAGAGGCGTTTTCTTTTCTAAAAAATCCGTTAAATCTTAAAGGATCCCTATCTTGAAAACCAAAAAAATCTTTTCCAAAGACCCACTGGTAATATATGTTCGCTACAGCAACAATGATAATAACTGACCATGCAAGAGTAATTATATTAAATTTTTTTTTGTTATTTATGCAGTGTTTTATGGCTGCAATAAAAAGAATGTACTTGAAAAAAAAGATATTTCTTAAAAAAGATAAATAAAAATTGTCAGAAAAAAATAGATTAATTAATAAAAATATATAGATAATAAATAAGTATTTAATAATTTTGTCTTTAAGAAAACTCCAGTCATTATATAAATAATTTTTAGTTAAAAATAGTACACATATTAAAAATATTATTATTTCACTAAACACAGGTGAGATTATTATTGCTAATGGCAGTATCAATAATAAATTAAAATTTAAATTTAAAATTACATCTTCTTTTGTTTTAATATTTATCATTCTACATTTTTTTTATTTCAATTATAATTCTAATAATTCTCTTAAATTTATATTATAATTTAAAGTATAGTTATATAGACGCTTTAAAAATAATAAAATCTAAGAAATTTTTTATGAGAGATTTAGTTTCAGTAATTATGCCTTATTATAAAAAAAGGCAATTTATCGAAAAATCAATACATTCTGTTTTAAATCAATCCTATAAAAATTTAGAATTAATAATTGTTTATGATGATGAAACAACGGATGATCTTTTTTATATTAAAGAGATCATAGCTAAAAGTGATCGAGTGAAACTTATAGTAAATAAAAAAAATATGGGCGTTGCCTATTCAAGAAATTTAGCTTTAAATCAATCAAAAGGAAATTTTATAACCTTTTTAGACTCAGATGATTACTGGAAAAAAAATAAGGTCTCTTTGCAATTGAAATTTATGAAAAATAACAAGATTCTTTTTTCTCATACTTCTTACGAAATAATTAGTGAAAATAAATTTGTAAAGGTTAGAAAAGCAAAAGATCTAATAACTTATCAAGATTTAATAAAATCTTGTGATATTTGTCTTTCGACTGTTATGATTAGTAGAAAATTAATTTTACTGAAATCATTTCCTAATTTAAAGACAAAAGAAGACTACGCCTTGTGGTTAAAATACGCAAAAAAAAATGTTAAGATTTTTGGTTATAATAAATGTTTAACAATATGGAGAAAAACAGCTAGCTCATTATCCTCAAACGTATTGCAGAAATTAATTGATGCATTCAGGATTTATTATAATTATGAAAAGATGAATTTTTTTAAATCTATAAAATCTACTTTGGTACTTTCTCTTAATTATGTAAAAAAAAATATATGAAAAAAATAGCTTTAATTACTGGAGTTACAGGACAGGATGGATCTTATCTAGCGGATTTTTTGTTAAAAAAAAATTACACTGTTCATGGAATTAAGCGCAAATCATCTTCATTCAATACTAAAAGAATAGATCACTTATATGTTGATCCACATTATAAAACTAATTTTTTTTTACACTATGGTGATTTAATTGATTCCAATAGTATTTTTAGCATAGTTAATTCGATAAAACCTAATGAAATTTATCATCTAGGAGCTCAAAGCCACGTTGGCGTCTCATTTGAGAATCCAGAATATACCTCGCAAGTAACAGCCTTAGGCACGCTAAGAATTTTAGAAGCAATTAGATTTTTAAAATTAAAAAAAATTAAATTTTACCAAGCTAGCACATCAGAATTATTTGGTGAAGTTAATAAAAAAATGATTTTTAATGAAAAGTCCTTGATGGCGCCAAAATCTCCATATGGAGTATCAAAACTTTATGCTTACTGGATGACAAGACTTTATAGAGAGTCTTATGGAATATTTGCGAGTAATGGAATTTTATTTAATCATGAAAGTCCAAGAAGAGGAGAAACTTTTGTTACTAGAAAAATTACCCGCTTCTTAGTAAGAAAAAAATTAGGAGCAGAAGGTTTTTTGTATTTAGGTAATATAAATTCAAAAAGAGACTGGGGTCATGCAAAAGATTACGTTGAAATGCAATGGAAAATATTACAAAGAAATAAACCTGATGATTATATAATTGCCACAGGTATAGCGCATAGTGTTAAAGATTTTATAGAGGAATGTTGCAAATATTTACAAATGAAAATTATTTGGATAGGCAAAGGAATGAAAGAAAAAGGGTATTGGATTAATAATGGAAAAAAAAAATTAATCATAAAAGTAGATAAAAAATATTTTAGACCAGTAGATATTGATTATTTAAAAGGTGATCCAACAAAAGCTTTTAAAGAACTTAATTTTAAACTAAAATATTCATTTAAAATGTTAGTCAAAGATATGTTAGATTCAGATTTGGTAGAAGCAAAAAATGAACTTTCCTCTAAAAATTTATTTTAATTTATATAGTGCTTAAGAAAAGTTGCTCAATATTTTTAGCTGGGCACAAAGGATTAGTAGGAAGTGCTACTTTAAAAAAATTAAAAAAAAAGGGTTACTATAATATTTTAACCGTTGACCGCAAAAAATTGGATCTTCAAAATTTCATTAAAGTTGAAAAATATTTTAAAAAAAAAAAAATTGATGTTTTAATAATGGCTGCTGCAAGAGCAGGAGGAATCTTGGCTAATAACTCATTTCAAAAAGATTTTTTTTTACAAAATATTGAAATTCAAAACTCTCTTTTAAAATTGGCTCTTAAAAAAAATGTAAAAAAAGTCATATTTTTGGGAACGTCTTGCATTTATCCAAAATATGCAAAAAACCCAATAACAGAGGACAAATTACTTACTGGAGATTTAGAAAAAACTAACCAATGTTATGCCATAGCAAAAATTGCAGGTATTAAGCTTTGTGAAGCATTATTTTATAATCATAATTTAAATGTAGTATGTTTAATGCCAACAAATATTTACGGCATTAACGATAATTTTGATCGTAATTACGGCCATGTAATTCCTGCTATGATTGAAAAATTTTTGCATGCAAAAAAAAAAAATCTAAAAAAAGTAATCTTATTTGGAACCGGGAAACCAATCAGAGAGTTCTTGTTTTCGGAGGATTTAGCAAGTGCAATTATTAAAATTATCAGTACACCAAAAAAAAAAATTTTAAGAATAACTAAAAATAAATTTCCGATAATTAATGTTGGAAGCAATGAAAGTTTATCAATTAAAAAATTATCAGAGTTAATAAAAAAATTAACAGATTATAAAGGACAGATTTATTTTGATAAGAATTATCCTGACGGCACATTTAAAAAAAATTTGGACTCTAGTAAGATGAGAAAGCTAAACTGGAAGCCAAAAGTAAATTTATTGTCTGGTTTAAAGGCTGTAATAAATTACAGGAAGAATTTTTGATAAATTATATTTTTCTTTCAATTTTTTTAGTTATAATCAATTATTTTTTTATAAGGGAAAAATTTCTTTTAGACTCTATAAATAATCAACCTCATAAGAAATTTTCTCGTTTGAAAGAAGTTGATAAAGTACCCCTGTCCGGTGGATTTTTTATATACGTATGTCTCATAATATTTTTAAAAAATGATTATGTTTTTTTATTTTTCTCTACACTTATTTTATTGATTGGAATTTTTTCTGATCTAAATGTTTTAAAAAAACCTTCTTTTCGACTATACTTGCAGATTATAGTTATTATTCTTTATGTTTTTTTGGACAATTTATATATAAAAAATATAAGAATAGAGTACATAGATAAAAATTTATTATCAGTTGATTTTATATCGTTCTTTTTTGCTGCTTTTTGTATTTTGATCTTAATTAATGGTACAAATTTTATTGATGGCTTAAATACTCTTGCTTCTGGATATTTTATTTCATTATTTTTTATATTAATTTATCTTTCAAATTTAACAAATCTTTTTATTGATTTTCATTTAATTAAAAATTTTACTTTTGCATTACTAATATTTTTATTATTTAATTTTTTTGGAAAATGTTACTTGGGTGATAGTGGCTCCTATCTTTTAGCGCTTTTTGCTTCCAAAATCTTAATTAATTTCGTTAATAGCAATCAATCTGTATCTCCGTATTTTGTGATTTTAATTTTATGGTATCCAGCATTAGAAAATTTTTTTTCAATAACGAGAAAAATTTTTTTTAAAAAATCACCTTTCAAACCAGACATTCTCCATCTTCATCAACTATTATATAACTTTTTTCTTAAAAAAAATTTAATTCCTAAATATTTTTTAAATAGTTTAGTTGGGGTTATTATTAATACTTATAATTTAATAATAATGTATATTGGCTGCAACTATTATACAAAAACAAATAAAATTGTTCTATTAATATTTTTTAACATTATTTGTTATTTTATTACCTATTATTTTTTTTATAAGATGAATAAAAATTTGAAAAGTTATGAATGATTATTTATATAAGCTTAAGCAATTTTTATATGATGATTTGATCAAAATTGAAAAACCTAGTATTTTAGAGTTTGGAGTTAGAAAAGGGATATCAACTAAATTGTTTTTAGAAATTGCAAAAGCAAAGAATGGCAAGGTTTTTTCTGTAGATATACAAGATTGTTCAAAACTTTTTGATGATAAAAATTGGAAATTTTTTAAGGCACGAGACGATAATTTTAATTACATAAAAAAAAAAATTCCACACGAATTAGATCTAATATATCTGGATACTGTTCATGAAGCAAAACACGTTGAAAATATTTTTTACAATTATTTTAATTTTTTAAAAGTTGGCAGATATTTCATTATTGACGATACATCACATCTCCCGTACTTAAAAAATGAACAAAGAAACAATTTTTTTAACGAAATAAATAATCAAGAAACTTTTGAAAAAATTCTAGAGATTTATAATTTCAATTATAATAATTTTGATTTATATTTTTCGTTTATAGCTTCAGGTCTGGCAAAAATAATTAAAAAAAAGAATTCAAAATTAAATAAATGTAAAAAAATTATATCCAGAAAACATTCACTTAAAAATTTCGTAAGAAGACTATTTTTGTAAAAATTTAGTAATTCGAAATAAAAGAATACTGGTTACTTTTATAAAAAATTTTTTAAAATGTTTGCAAAAAGAAAAAAAAGACTTGTAATTTTTACAACTACCAAATTGATTTTTTTAGAAAAAAAATTATTCATATTGAATTGAAACAAAAGTGGTATTAATATCATAATTAATGGCTCATAATAATTATGATAAGTAGAAGTTTGAGGATGTAATAAAAATAATATTAAAAATAAAATAATATTACTTGTATTAAAATTTTTTTTTAGAATTTGATCTAAAGCAAATAATGATAAAATAGATGTTACAAAAAAAAAAATTCCACTATTCAATTTGTATGAAATGTTTAGAAAGACTCCTCCACCCCTTAAATTGTCATATATAGTTTTATAATCAAAATTAAGATAGAAAATGCAAGTTAATAAGGTTAGTATTATAAATCTTAATATATTTTTTTTTAATTCAAATTTTTTTTTTATCTCTTCAAAAAAAAAATAACCAAAACTTATAAAATGAAAAAAAATTATATTAGTTATAATTAGAATTTTATTTGATAAATTATTTATAGATATTATATCGACACCCACATAAGAACTTCCTGTAGGAATTAAAAAGTTTATTTTTAATACAAATAAAAAATAAAAAGCTGGAAGTGCAAGAAGTAAATTTATTAAAGAAATAAAAAAAAAGTTTAAAACAGATTTATAATAACTTACAAACTTGTAAAAAAAAAAAATTGAAAACAATGCAAAATTAGGTGTTATGTATGCAGATATTGCTAAAAATATAATATTAATAAAAACATAAGTTAGTTTGCGTTTGTTTGTTATTTTGAATTTTATATAAGAATAAATTGAAAGAGTTAAGAATAAAATTGAATATATATAGCTATCCGGCCATATAGCTGAAGATCTAAAAGATGGTGATAAAAAGATTAAACTCGAAAAAAAAAGTAATTTATTATTTTCTACTTTTATGAAAATTAATTTTAATGTCTTATAAAAAAAAAAGATAAGTATTAAACATAAATGCAAGTTTATAAATCTGTATAACGTCTCGTTTATACCTAATTTTATGAAAAACGATTGCCAAATGAGAAAAATTGGTGAATGTCTGTGACCACTTAAATGGTAAGTTTTAATTGTATCTTTTAAATTATTCGAGAATTCTCCTGATTTTCTCCAGAATTCTGCAAAGTCTGAAATTGCCCCCCCTACGGTATTTTCGTTAAATACAAAACCTATTATTAAGCTTAAATATAAAAAAAAAATATAATAATAGATATTTTTTAAAATTTTATTAATAATTGACTCTAAAAAATTAACCTTATCAATAATCACTTTACAAGAATTTTTTTATAGAGTTCAAGTATTTATCGCAATTAGCTTCTAAGTCATATTTTTTTAAGCTTAAATAAGCTGTATTAATTCGATTGCTAATTATATTTTTTCTTATTTTATAACTATTTAATAAATTATATATTTTTTTATAATCACCAACTTTTACAAGATCTCCATACTTTCCATTATTTAAAATTTCTTTTGGACCCGTAGGACAATCAGTAGATATAATGTATTTTTTTAATAACATAGCTTCTAATAGAACATTAGGAAGGCCTTCATATTTAGAAGTTAACACAAATATATTTGCCCATTTTATGTAGCCATAAGGATTTTGCACATTTGTAATTAGTTTTACATTTTTTTTTAACTCATTTTCGTTAATAAAATTTTTTATATTATTTTTTTCATGTCCCCTTCCAATAATAATTAAAAATGCTTTATTATTTTTTTGCATAAGTAGTTTAAAAGCTCTTAGGAGGGTTAAATGATCTTTTTGTTCTGTAAATCTTGCAATATTTAGAATTTTAAGTTTTGAATTATTAAAATTATTGATTTTCTTTGATTGTAAGATTTCTTCCTTATTCAAGGGATTATAAATTAATTTTGTTTTTACTCTAAAGATATTTCTCATTTGTCTTTGAAAGACTAAGCTATTTACAATAATTAAATCAGAAAATTTAATAATAAATTTGTAAATTTTTTTTTTTAAAAAATTTTGTGACCAGCCTTTTGGAGAAGTATTTGATCTTGTAATAATTTTTAGTCTTAAAAGTTTACATAATATAATAGCGTAAATATTTGCCTGGAATGCAAAAACAATAATCTGCTTATTCTTACAAAATTCTAAAAACAATAGAATTAAACAGAAAAAATACTTTATATATTTTTTCTTTTTTGTAAAAAAATTGTTATTTATTGATATAATTTTAATATTTTTATTAAGTTTTTTCGTATATTTTTTACTAGAGGTTATTAATTTAACTTTAATTCCTTTTTTTTGTAAATAATTTGCTATTAAAAACAAATTTTTTTCAACTCCTCCAATTTCAATTGAGGGCATAAATAAAACTAAGTCTTTCATTTACGACAAGATTATATATCGGTTTAAAAACCTTTAAATACTAACATGCTTGCTAATTAAAAAACATTTTTTACAATTAACTATTAACTATTTATAGATTTTATAATACTAATTCTAACGTTTTATGATTAAATTGATTTTTTTATTTTATTTCTTCTTTACATCCAAAAGTTTTGCTTATTTAGATCCTGGAACCGGAAGTATACTATTACAAGTTTTAATTGGTTTTTTCGCTGCTTTTTTTAGTTGGCTGCTTATTTTTTGGACAAAAATCAAATTTTTTTTTGTTAAACTAAAATTTTTTTTTTTTAAAAAAAAAAATAAGTAATGCAAATAGTTGATGGATCTTTTCGAGATCCTCAAGCAAACATTTATATTTCGGATAATCGAATTTTTAGAGTTGTTAACGAGATTGGTAAAAAAAAACTTGATTTTTTAACTAATTCTACAATTGTAAAAAAAAGTATAGAAAATAACTATTTAGTAGATACTTGGATACCAAAAAAAACTACTTTACCTGATTTTATAAAAGAAAAGAATATTATCGAACATCGCAAAATTCCATTTATTTCTTATCCTTACGAATGGTCATTTAGTCAGTTAAAAGATGCCGCCTTACATCATTTAAATTTTCAAATATTTCTTTTAGAAAACAACATTCAATTAATAGACTCTAGCGCTTATAATATTCAATTTACCGGATGTAAGCCAATTTTTATAGATTATTTTTCTTTAGATCCCTATAAAGATGGCGATTTTTGGTATGGTCAGAAACAATTTTATGAACAATTTTTAAACCCACTGCTACTTTCATCTTTAAAAAATATTACGTTCAATAATTGGTATAGAGGTAGTCTAGAAGGAATAAGAAATAATGAAATTTTATCATTATTAAATTTTTTTGAAAAATTCTGTCCTTCTGTATTTTTTCATACTTTCTTACCTTCTTTTTTAGAAAAAAAAATTAACCGAAATATCATTAATAATAAAAATTATTTAAGTAAGAATAAATTTAAAAAAAGTAATTATTTATGGATTTTAAATAATTTAAAAAAAACTATTTTGAGATTAAAGAAACCCAAACTTGACTCATATTGGGAGTCTTATGAAAAAACTTCTTCTTATCAAGACAAAGATACTTTGATTAAATCTGAAATAGTTAAGGAGTTTATAACAAGAGTAAAGCCAGCTATCTTGGCTGACCTTGGATGTAATACAGGTTATTACTCAGAATTATGCTTAAATAATGGATGTAAATACGTTGTAGGGTTAGACAATGACATTGCCTCTGTAGAAAAAAGTTATGTTCGATCAGTAGAAAAAAATCTAAATTTTTTGCCAATATTTCTTGACGCCGTAAATCCCTCATCCTCTATTGGATGGTTTGAAAATGAAAGATTAGGTTTCTTAAAAAGAGCAAAATTTGATGCTTCATTATTACTTGCTTTTGAACATCATTTAATCGTTGGAAAAAATATTCCAATGGAGTCATTTATTAAATGGACAACTTTAATAGGTTCTAAAGGTCTAATAGAATTTGTTCCAAAAACTGACAAAATGGTCAAAGTTATGTTAAATCTAAAAAAAGATATATTTCCCGATTATAATGAAGAAAATTTTTTAAATGTTTTAAAAAAATATTCAAAAATTATTAAAATAAATGAAATAGGATCGATGGGAAGAAAGATTATTGAATTTGATGCTTATTAATTTTTTATATTTTTTTTCATTATTTCCATTATGGGTTTTCCATTCTGATATTAATTATTTAAATAAGTTTTTTTTTTTTACTCCTTTCTTATTAATTTTTATATTCATAAAATTAATTGAATTTAAAATAAAAAAGTTTGATTACTATTATTTAGTTCTATCCATAGTTATAGTTTTTGGTTTAGATCAGAATTTATATTTTTATAAAAATATAATTAAGCCGAATTTAGGTTTCATAAATGAAATATTTAAAATTGTTTATTTTTTTGAATTTTTATTTTTATTAATATTAGTTGTAATCTTTTTTTTTCTATTAAAAAAAATAAAATATAAAATATTAAATTATTTAAAAATATACATCTCATTTATTGGAGCAATTTTTATTTTTAATTTTTTTAGTATAATAAGTTATTCAGAAGATAAAAATATTGTAAATTATAAAAAAAATTCATTTAATAAAAAAACATTAGTTTTAATTTTTGATGAAATGAGTGGAATTAGTAGTTTCGAAACAAATTATGAATATGGTGGAGAATTTAAAACAACGTTAATTGATTTTGCAAAAAAATATAATTTTACGTTATATTTAAATAGTTATTCAGTTTCAGATAATACAGCAAATTCTATTTCAAATCTTTTAAATTCTGTCAAAAATCAAAAAAGAAATAATGATACTATAAAAAAAATACGAGAAGAGTCCTTAGTAAAAAGTTATTCACAAAATTATGAGTATGATCTAATTAAAAATAATTTTTTTGATAAATATAAGAGCATCTCTGTATTACAAAATATTCATTTAAATTATTGCGTAAATAAGAATGTAAAAAAATGTTATAAATTTAATCCTTATTTAAGTAATGATTCAAAATATTTAGATGGATTTAAATTAAATTATTTTTCTGAATTTTTTTCACTATGGAAAATTAATGGTTCAATAGTCTCAAGATTGTTCTGGAAAACAATGCTAATATTAAATTTTGGAAATAGTTTGATAGAACCTGAGGTGCATAAAGCTTTGATCTTAGATTTATTAGATATCGTTAAGAGAGATATTATAAGCAATGATTTTGATTTAGTTTACGCTCATATTCTAGCCCCCCATTTTCCTTACGCTTGGACTAAAAATTGTAAATATGACGGTAAATTAGTAAACTTCGGAAATTTTATGAATTATGAAGATAAAATTGTTCAACATAATATTGAGAGGAAATGTATTTTTAATTTTTTAAATAATTTTTTTGATGATTTATCCGTTTCAAACAACTTTAAAAATTTAGAAATTATTATATTATCAGACCATGGATCTAGAATTGGTAAAAATTTTCATCAATCTTATTCTACAATTTTATTAACTAAGAAAAACACTCCTTACAAAATAATAAAAGAGAAATTTTTAATTCAAGATTTATTTTTGAAATAAAAATGTCAAAAAAAAAAATTTCCATTTTGATATCTAATTATAATAAAGGAAAGTATATAAATGAATGCCTAAGATCATGTTTCTCACAAAATTATTCAAATTTAGAAGTTATAGTTTCTGATAACTTTTCTAATGATATTTCTTTAAATATTGTTCGAAAATATGACAAAGTTTCTTTGTATAAAAAAAAAAAAAAATCACCATATCCAGCGGTAAATCAATTAAATCTTTTAATTTCCGCATTTAAAGTAAGTAAAGGTGAAATAATACTTCTTTTAGACAGCGATGATTTTTTTTTTAAGAATAAAATTCAAAAAATCCTTAATTTTTTTGACACTAATTGCGATAAAAATTTTTTATTAGATTACCCTACTATTTTAGATATTAATAAAAAAAAAGATTTTTTAATTAAAAGAAGTTCTTTTTCGACAAGCATTTGGCCGACTATATTTCCTACTAGTTCAATATCTTTTAGAAGAGATTTTTTTACTAAAAATGAAAAATTCTTACTAAAAAATGAATATCCATTGTTAGAAATAGATTTTAGATTGATTGTAATTAACTCTATTGTAAACAAAGATTTTTATTACCTGCCCTGTAAGAATAAATTGACATTGTACAGGAAAGTAAATGATGGAATAACCTCAAATAATAAAAAATTTTCGCCTAACTGGTGGGTCAAAAGATTACAAGCTTTTAATTTTTTTCAAGACATTCTTCTTAAAAATAATTTGAAATTTAATATGAGTGCAGATTTTTTGTTCACTAAACTTATTAATAAAATCTTGATTAAATAATTAACTCTCTTTTACAGAATTATAATTTTGACAATTTTCACTTTTTTTAATATTAATGCATTGCCTGGTGATTATTGCAAAGGGGTAACACCCGATCCCATTCCGAACTCGGCAGTTAAGCCCTTCAGCGCCAATGGTACTTTGTCTTAAGGCACGGAAGAGTAGGTTGTTGCCAGGCTTAATCAGAGAAATATGAAAGTAGTAAGCTCATTAAAGTCCTTAAAAAAAAGAGATATCAACTGCAAAGTTGTAAGACGTAGAGGAAAGATCTACGTAATAAATAAAAAAAATCCAAAGTTTAAAGCAAGACAAGGTTAATAAGGATATTTTACCTCAAAAGGAAATGTGGACTGTATTTAAAAAACTTACAGTCTATGCAAAAAGTATCTAATAAATTTATGTTAAAGACTTTTTGAATATCTTTTTTTGAAACTACAATTGAAGTTTATTTACAACAATCAATGATTAAATCAGATTTCTGAATCTTATAAAGATTTTTTTTTAAAATAATTATTATAAATTTTTGATGCCAATTTTTTAATCTTTGACTATTAAAAAAGACTTTTCTTAAAAGATTAGCAACTGAAAATAAAGTATAATTTTTTTATGAAAATATTCTGATAAATAAGATCAGACAAAACCACATTTGCTAGTTATAAGTATAGATTTATGTTTCATGACATTTATAAATGACTAAACATAAATATTTAATTTATAAATAAATAGTTTTTAAGAAATTTTCTATATGAGTTTATCTATTATTATACCTTGTCGGGATGAAGAAAATAGCATTGTTAATACAGTTAATTATTTTCAAAATTATTTAAAGAAAATAAAATTTGAAATTATTTTAATAAATGATTTTAGTTCTGATTCTACTTTAAAAAAATTTAGACTCCTTAAAAAAAAATTTAGAAATGTTAAATATAAAAATAATTTAAGAGAAGGTTTGGGTGGAGCTATTCAATTAGGAATTCTTGCTTCTAAGTATAAATATATTTGTATTACTATGGCGGATAAAGCTGATTTTGTTGAGGATTTAATAAAATATTATACTTTAATAAGTTCCAAAAAATATCATGCTGTTTTTGGGTCCAGGTTTATTAGAAGATCAAGATTAATTAATTATCCTTTCGTTAAATTAATTTATAACAGAATCTTTAATTATTTTACTTCTTTATTATTCCTGGTGAAATATAACGATTTTACAAATGCTTTTAAAATTTATCAAAAAGATATTTTGTTAAAAATTTTTCCAATAGTCTCAGAAAATTTTAATGTGTTTCTAGAACTACCACTAAAAATTATTAATAGAGGTTATACTTTTAAAATTATTCCTGTAGGCTGGATTAATAGAAAAAAAGGCAGATCTAAATTTAAAATTAAAGAATTAGGTTCTAAATATATTTTTACCTTACTATATTGTTGGATTGAAAATTTATTATTAAAAAAAAAAAACTAAGTTTTTTGTATATTTTAAGATAATAAGTGTTTTTAGAGCCTAATTACGTTTATCCCAGAAAATGTAAACTATCAATCAAAGAAGATTATTTATTTAGTGGAAATATTGAATACACAAATGAACCTTATGCATTTAAATAATAACGTCATCAGATAGAAAGCTCAAATTAAGTTAAGAGATTGTACTAAGAATTTTTAAATGTAAGATTTTAACTTCTCTTTACAAAATATTATTAAATATATAGAAAAACCTTATGCAGGTTGTCAGTTCACTAAAATCTCTTAAAAAAATAAGTGTACATTGTAAAGTTGTAAGAAGAAGAGGTAAAATCTATGTAATTAATAAAAAAAAACAAAATTTTAAGCACGCTTAGGTAAGTATGGATATTTTACCTCAAAAAGAAATGTGGGCTATTTTTAAAAAACTTTCGATTTACGCAATTATTGCAATAATAATTGTACTAGTTTTGTTAATTTTTATTACTTTTTAAATTTAAAATTTTTAAATGATTATTGGTTCTATTTTAGAGGAGGATTTTTTTGAAAAAAGAGCACTTCTTACACCTGATACTATAAAGAAATTAATAAATCTTGGATTTAAGGTAAATGTTGAAAATAATTTTGGAAAGTATTTAAACCTAAAAGATGAGGATTTCAAGAACATAGGCGCAAGCTGTCTTGATAGAAATGAAATAATCAAATCATCTGACATATTATTAAAAATAAATTGTCCAACTCATGATAAAATATCTTTACTTAAAGAAAATACTATTTTGATTGGAAGTTTTTTTCCCCATCTTAATAAAGAAATTATTAATAAGTTAATAAATAAAAAAATTAAAATTCTTTCCCTAGAACTGCTCCCAAGAATAACAAGAGCACAGTCAATGGATATATTATCCTCGCAAGCAAACATTGCAGGTTATAAAGCTGTAGTTGATAGTATTTATGAATTTAATAAAGCAGTTCCAATGATGATGACCGCAGCAGGAACAATAACTCCTGCAAAGTTTTTTGTAATAGGCGCTGGAGTTGCCGGACTACAAGCCATAGCAACTGCTAAACGTCTTGGAGGTGTGGTAAGTGCAACGGATGTAAGATTAGCATCTAAAGAACAAGTGGAAAGTTTGGGTGGCAAATTTGTTTTTGTAGAAGACTCACAGAATTTAGAAACAGCAGGAGGTTATGCAAAAGAGGTTGGGGAGGATTACAAAAAAAAACAAGAAGGGCTATTAAAAAAAACATTGGCACTACAAGATATAGTAATTTGTACTGCATTAATCCCCGGAAAAAAAGCACCGAGAATAATTAATGAAGAAATGCTAAGTCTTATGAAGAAAGGATCGATTATTTTTGATTTAGCTGTTGAACAAGGTGGAAACTGTGTTTATTCTGAAAGTGGAAAAATTGTTGAAAAATTTGGAATAAAAATTTTAGGTTACAAAAATGTTCCAAGTAGAATATCTGAAACAGCATCTAACTTACTTTCTCGCAATATATATAATTTTATAAGTTCAATTTACGATAAAAATAGCAAATCATTAAAAATTGATGAAAATGACGAAATAATTAAAAGTATTTATATTAAGGATGTATTAAACTAATGGAAATCGATCCTACCATATTTCGTTTTTCTATTTTTATACTTTCAATATTTGTAGGTTACTATGTAGTTTGGAGTGTAACACCCGCACTTCACACCCCTCTGATGTCTGTAACAAATGCAATATCTTCAGTAATCATTGTTGGTGCTTTAGTTGCTATAATTTTTTCAAGTAAAGAAAGTTCTTTTTTATCAAAACTTCCTGGAATGATTGCAATATTTCTTGCATCTATAAATATTTTTGGTGGTTTCCTAGTGACGCAGCGGATGCTTAGTATGTATAAAAAAAAGGATAAGAAATGATCTCTGCAAATATTACGGCCTTTCTTTATTTACTTACAGGAATACTTTTTATTACGGCCTTAAGAGGTCTTTCATCTCCTGAGACATCAAGAGGAGGAAATGTATTTGGAATTATAGGGATGATTCTTGCTGTAGTTGTCACATTATTATCGTTTAAAAATTTAGATCAAATAAAAGATAATATTTCATACATATTAATTCCAATTATTCTTGGAGGTTTGGTTGGTGGCTTTATTGCTAATAAAATTGCAATGACAGCTATGCCGCAACTTGTTGCTGGCTTTCATAGTTTAGTTGGACTTGCTGCGGTTCTTGTAGGGGTTGTTGCATTTAATAATCCCTCATCATTTGGAATTGGAGAGATTGGGAGTATTAAGACACTAAGTTTAATTGAAATGTCTCTAGGCGTAGCAATCGGAGCAATAACGTTTTCTGGGTCTTGTATAGCCTTTTTAAAGCTTCAAGGACTTATGTCTGGATCACCCATTGTCTTTAAAGGTCAACATAAAATAAATTTATTACTAGGATTATTTATAATTCTTATAATTGTTTATTTTACAATAAATCAAAATGAATTTCTTTTTTGGACGATAATCTTTTTGTCAACACTTATAGGTTTTTTAATTATTATTCCAATTGGTGGAGCTGATATGCCAGTAGTTGTCTCCATGTTAAATTCTTATTCTGGATGGGCGGCAGCAGGTATAGGTTTTACTTTAGAAAATATTGCTCTTATTATAACTGGAGCACTTGTAGGATCCTCTGGAGCGATACTTTCTTACATTATGTGTAAGGGAATGAATCGTTCTTTGTTTAACGTAATTTTAGGAGGATTTGGTGGAGAAAGTATTTTGCTAAGTAAAGATCAGACAAAAAAACCAATCAAACAAGGCGGAGCAGATGACGCTGCTTTTTTAATGAAGAATGCTTCGTCAGTCATCATTGTACCAGGTTATGGAATGGCAGTTGCACAGGCGCAGCATGCCCTTAGAGAAATGGCAGATAAACTTAAAGAGTTAGGTGTTAAAGTATCCTATGCAATACATCCCGTTGCAGGAAGAATGCCTGGTCATATGAATGTACTATTGGCTGAGGCAAATGTACCGTATGATGAAGTTTTTGAGTTAGAGAACATAAATAACGATTTTTCAAACACTGATGTTTCGTTTGTAATAGGTGCAAACGATGTTACAAATCCTGCAGCTAAAACAGATAAAACTAGCCCAATATATGGAATGCCAATTTTAGATGTTGAAAAATCTAAGACAGTGCTTTTTGTAAAGAGAGGAATGTCAGCAGGTTACGCAGGGGTTGATAATGAATTATTTTATAGAGATAATACTCTGATGCTTTTTTCTGATGCCAAAAAAATGGTTGAAGAAATTATTAAAAATCTCTAAAGTCTAGCCTTAAGTTTTCTAAGCTTCTTTACTCTTCTTGTATTTTCGTCTTTTTCTCTCTTCTTTTTTTCAGATGGTTTTTCGTAGTGACTTTTTATTTTAAGCTGTCTGAACACACCTTCTCTTTGTAGTTTTTTTTTTAAAGCTCTTAGAGCTTGTTCAACGTTATCGTTTTTTACTTCTATTTTAATTGTTTTTTTCCTCCAAAA
>Ga0194133_10000782_pt1 | contig 60707 bp, 54 predicted proteins | sample TA2KigOf40mmetaG_FD_155448 | JGI IMG/M metagenome (GOLD analysis project Ga0194133, IMG submission 155448) | Freshwater microbial communities from Lake Tanganyika, Tanzania - TA2015055 Kigoma Offshore 40m | ecosystem: Environmental > Aquatic > Freshwater > Lake | place: Tanzania: Lake... | reverse complement strand
GTGTTCAGCACCCGGTCGTTGTCGCGCTGGTGCAGGCCGATGCTCGGCTCATCGAGCACGTAGAGCACGCCGGTGAGGCCGGCGCCGATCTGGGTGGCCAGGCGGATGCGCTGGGCCTCGCCACCGCTCAGCGTCATCGCCGGACGATCGAGGCTGAGGTAGTCGAGCCCCACATCGAGCAGGAAGCGCAGGCGCATGCGGATCTCCCGCAGCACCAGCTCGCCGATCTGGATCTGACGGGCACTGAGCAGGGGTTCGGCCCCCTCGCTCTCGCCCACCCCCATCAGCTGCTCGATCCGCCGCAGGCTCTCGCCCACGCTGCTGCTGGTGAGCTCGTGGATGCGGTAAGGCCCCACCCGCACGGCCAGGGCTTCGGGCTTGAGCCGCAGCCCCTGGCAGCTGGCACAGGGCACCAGCTCCAGGTATTTCTCCAGCTTCTGGCGCATCGATTCACCGCTGGCGTCGCGCAGCTGGCGCTCCAGGATCGGCAGGATCCCCTCGAACGGCCGCACGTAGGTCTGGGATTTGCGGTAGCGGCTGTCGGCCTGGATGGCGATCGGCTCGCGCGAGCCGTTCAGCAGCACGTCCTGCTGCTCGGCCGTGAGCTGGTTCCAGGGGGTCTTGATCTCGAAGCCGAAGGCCTCCCCCACCGAATAGAGCAGGGAGAAGTAGTAGGAGTTGTCCTTCTCCGCCCAGGGGGCCACCGCCGCATACACCGGCAGGCTGGGATCGGGGATCACCCGCTCCTCGGTGAACTTGCGCAGGTGGCCGATGCCATGGCAGTCGGCGCAGGCGCCGTAGGGGCTGTTGAAGGAGAACAGCCGCGGCGAGAGCTCCTCCATCACGGCGCCATGCACCGGGCAGGCGAAGTTTTCCGAGTAGAGACGCTCCTGTTCCACCCCCTCCGGCAGCTCCTCGTCCGCCTTGGGCACAACCTCCACCAGGGCCAGGCCGTCACCGCGCTTGAGGGCCGTGCGCAGGGAATCGGTGAGCCGCTCCTGAATGCCCTCGCGCGACACGAGGCGATCCACCACCACCTCGATGTTGTGGGCGTGGTTTTTATCCAGCTCGATGTTGTCGGCCAGCTCGCGCACCTCGCCGTTCACCCGCACCCGGGCGAAGCCCTCGGCCACCAGGCCGCTGAGCAGCTTCACGTGGGTGCCCTTCTTGCCGCGCACCACCGGTGCCAGCAGCTGGTAGCGCGTACCCTCCGGCAGCTTGAGGATCTGATCGACCATCTCGTCGATCGATTGGGGCCGGATCGAACGGTCGCAATCCGGGCAGTGGGGTTCCCCGGCGCGACCGAACAGCAGGCGCAGGTAGTCCTGGATCTCGGTGACGGTGCCGACCGTGGAGCGCGGGTTGTGGCTGGTCGACTTCTGATCGATCGAGATGGCCGGTGACAGCCCCTCGATCGCATCCACGTCGGGCTTGTCCACCTGGCCGAGGAACTGGCGCGCGTAGGCCGACAGGCTCTCCACGTAGCGGCGCTGGCCTTCGGCAAAGATCGTGTCGAAGGCCAGCGAGCTCTTGCCGCTGCCGCTCACCCCGGTGAACACCACCAGGCGGTTGCGGGGGATGGTGACGTCGACGTTCTTGAGGTTGTGCTGGCGGGCGCCGCGCACACGGATCACCTCCTCCAGCGAGCCGCCATTGTGGGCCTGCAGCGTCGCTTTCTCGGACACGCTCTGGGCGAGGGCGCGGGGCATGCAGCCGGCTCGGGAGCTGGAGAGTCTACGGGGGTTGGGAGGGGTTCAGGCGGCCCGTTCCCGCTCCAGCAGGCTGGCGGCGTAGCGGCGGGCCTCGCCGGAATCGCCGCCGGCCAGTTCCACCAATTCGGCCTGACGGGCCTGGGCATCCCGCAGTTGGGACACTCGCGTGTGGGTGCTGCCGCCCATCACCTCCTTGGCCACGCGGTAGTGGTGATCGGCGGCGGCCGCCACCAGCGGCTGGTGGGTGACGCAGAACACTTGGCGCTGCTCGGCCAGCCTGCGCAGCAGCTCGGCCATGGCACCGCTGACGCGGCCGCTCACACCGGCGTCGATCTCATCGAACAGCAGGGTCACATGCGGATCGGCCGCCGCCAGGCAGGTTTTCAGGGCCAGCAGGAAACGGCTCATCTCACCGCCGGAGGCCACCTCCGCCAGCGGCGCCAGCGGCTGGCCGGGGTTGGCGGAAAACAGGAACTGCACCGCATCGGCCCCCTCCTCCGCCGGTGCAGCCGGTTCGATCGCCACGCTGAAGCGCACGTTGGCCAGGCCCATCGGCCGCAACGCCGCCATCAGCTGCTGCTCCAGCTGCCGGGCAGCGGTGTGGCGAGCGGCGCTGAGGGCCGCGTTGGCCTGGTCGCGGCTGGCGGCGGCGGCGGCCTCCTGGGCCTCCAGGGCCACCAGGCTGGCCTCCACCCCACCGGGTGCCAACTGCTCGCGCAGGGCATCGCGCCAGGCGATCAAGGCCGCCAGGTCCTTGCCGTGGCGGCACTCCAGGGCCTTGAGCTGGGCGATCCGCTCCTGCAGCTCCGCCAGGCTGTCTGGATCGCTCTCCAGGGCTGTGCCGTAGCGATCGAGATCGCGAGCCAGATCCTGCAGCTGCGCCAGGGCATCGCTGCAGCGTCCCGCCAGCTCGGCCGCCTCGGGATCGAGCTGCTGCATCTGAGCCAGCTCCTGCTCGCACACCCCCAGGTGATCCAGCACCGAAGGAGCCTCCTCCGCGCCGTCCACAAGCCGCCCCAGCAGGGTCATCACCCCCTGCTGCAGCCGCACCCCATGGGCCAGGCGGTTCTCCTCCGCCTGCAGCCGCTCGCGCTCAGCCGGATCCTGCAGCCGCGCCGCCTCCAGATCCTCCAGCAGCTGCTCCTGGCGTTCGCGCTCCCGCTGCAGCTGTTCGGCATTGGCCCGGGCCGCCTGCAGTGCTGCAGCGGCCTGGCGCCAGGCGCGATAGGCGGCCTGCACCGGCGGCAGCAGCGATTGCAGCGGGTCACCGGCGAAGCGATCCAGCCAGCGACGCTGCTGCCCCGGCCGTGCCAGCTGCTGCGTCTGCCCTTGCACCGTGAGATCGAGCAGCAGCGGCCGCAACTCCTGGATCTGGCTGCGGTTCACGGCCACACCATTCAGGCGATGGCGGCTGGCCAGGCGCCCCTCGTTCAACCGCCACTCCCGGCTGATCAGGATCTCCCCCTCCTCCGGCTCCAGCTGCTGCTGCTCCAGCCAGGCCTGCAGCGGCGGGCTCAGGCTGAAGCTGGCCTCGATCAAGCCGCGATTGGCCCCCTGGCGCAGCAGCCGCGGCCCGGAGGCGGCACCGGTGCTGCCGGCCAGCAGGGCATCGAGCGCATCCAGCAGGATCGATTTACCCGCACCGGTTTCCCCGGTGAGCACCGTGAGGCCGCCCGAGAAGCTGAGCTCAAGCCGCTCGATCAGGGCGATGTTCTCCAGCGTCAGGCCGGTGAGCACACGCGCCCCTGAGTGAAACGGATGTACTGGAGAGCATAGCGGCCCTGGCCCGCCGGCGCCAGGGGCTCACGCCAGCCGAGTTGGAGAGCACCGCCGGAAACGATCGATCTCCAGGTCCAGAACGCCAGCACCAATCCCGAGGGCCTCAGCCAGGGAACGCAGGAGGCGATCCTCTTGAGGCTCTATTTCGCCATCGGAGCAGGCCACCCGAAAGGCAGATTCCAGGATCAGCTCGCGGGCGTTGTCGTCGAGCAGGGGTCTGTCGCAGCGAAGCTGGCGCAGCAGAACATCAACCGGATCAGCAGCAGCGACCTGAGCAACCATGGAGCCAGCCAACCGCCGAAGCTCATCACGATCCAGAGGCGCACCCATGAGCTCGGTATAAATGCAAGCCATGGCCTCGATTTCAGGATCCTCGATCTCTCCATCAGCGAGAGTAATCGCAAGCATGCTGTTCAACATGCGCTCCCGCACCAGCAAGGCGGTGCGATCCCCACATTGTGCACCCCATCGCAGATCACTGAGATCACGCTTCTTGCGATTCGTCTGTGATTCACGCGGATCGCGCTTACAGCCACTGCGCCCACCGGAGAGACTGTCGTACATGTGAAAGGTGAAGCGATCAACCAATTCACGACAGAATCCAACCCCCCGAACGGAATTACCATAGGCATCCAGCCGAGGGGAAAAGGTGGCGATCCCCATCAGATTAGGAACCACAACCATCACAGCACCGGCAACACCCGACTTCGCAGGCAGGCCAACCTCAATGGTAAAGGAGCCTGCATTGTCATACATGCCTGCAGCCTGCATCACCGAAAGAGTGCGCTTGACGACCTCAGTGTCCAGAACCTGGACACCACTGATGGGACATACTCCACCGTTGGCGAGGGTTGCAGCAGCAACTGAAAACATGCGGGCCGTCATTTCAATACTGCAGCAGGATAGGTAAACATCCATCATCAAGTGCAGATCAACACCCCGGGGCAAACCCATGCGACCACGCAGCAAATAGGCAATAGCAAAATTAGTATCAGCCGTTTCCCGTTCAGAGAGCATCGTTTCCTCGCTGAAGCGCACATCGCCAAGACCACCACAGAGATCACTCCAGAGATCCATCAGTTTCTGTGTGATCTGGCGTGAGTTCAGGCCTGGCGTGGCCGACGCCACAATGCCTGCAACAATAATGGCACCAGCATTCACGCAAGGGTTGTAGGGGCGTTGATCAGGCAGGAGCTCCAGAGAATTGAATGGCCGGCCAGAAGGCTCCACACCAACGAACTGATGCGTGAAGCCAACACCCTCTGTGGCGAGGGAATAAGCATAGGTCAACGGCTTGGAAACAGATTGAATAGAATGATAAATATCAACATCACCAATCGCCAGGCGTTGGCCATCCACACTACACACAGCCACACCCCAGGGTTCTGAATCAGCATCACGGAGAATCGGGATATAGTCGGCATTCGCACCGCTGCGGTCAGGGGCGACGGATTTGTAGATAGCGTGAATGTCGGCGCAGAAGTCCTGCCACTCTGGAATCACGAGCTGGCTGTTAAAAGCCCGCTTCAGCATCAAGGCTTCATCACACACAATTCGGCCGAATGTTTGACCATCAATCGGGCCATCACCCATCTCAGCCAACCGGGCCATGGTGATCTGCAGGCGCCGATCATCGAGCCGCAGGCCACTCGCCTCAATCCGCTCTTGAATCCGGCCAGCCGTTGTACTTCCCTGATCAGCTACGGAATCAAACAGCCCTTGCAAAACCTCTTGCACAACGCGCCTAAGCATGAAGGCCAAGGCTCCGATCTCCTGAGGGCGCCAGACTGTCGCGCTTGATACGGTTCGAACTGATCAAAGGGGCAGCATGGAGGCAAGCAATCAGCTACAGCCCAATCAGCCAACGAGAATGGCGTAGGCAATAATGACAGCGTTGATCACCACGTAACTGGCCGAAAAGATCGGCAAATACACACGCCGATCCAAAGCCTGAGCACGATCAGCTTGATCGCGCTCGCAACGGAGATAACTGACAATCGCCAGAACCGTGGAAATGAGAATAAAGAGAATAGCTACAATGTGGATCTGATCGGTGAGCGTGACATCCTCTGACGCACCCAGGGTTGATTCAGCTTGCTGTAGATTAACAATAGCAGCAAATAGACAGCCCACGCAAAGACCAGTGCGGCCGCTAACGAGATCCGGCTCACGCGGATCCATGAAGAAAGCCATCGCTGAGATCATCGCAGCTGCATAGACACCTGTACACATTTTCAGGAAACTGGTGATGCGTGCTCGCCTCAGCTCCAACGTGGCACTGATGCTGCTGATGGCACTACCTCGACCCACTGCCAGCGACGGATTTCCGAAATTACTGCCGAGATCGACAGGGATTTCATTCACACGGAAGTTTGAAACCAGCCAGTCGCCCCGACCTATGCGAGGATTGAATCCCGAACTCTGGAAATCAGGGCTGATCAGAAACTTGCCCTGGCTAACACCACGCGGCACGATATCAAAACTGATGCGGTGGCGATCAAAGGGAAAGTTCTGGGCCGACCAGGGATAGAAAAAACTACCTGTGACGCCCAGATCAGACCAATACAGCCCTTTCGTGCCAGGAAATGCCCGTGAGTTGTTGGATTCATAGCGGGTCATCACCTCACCCATCGTGATCTCATTGGCATTGGTGATCTCCAGATCCTCAAGCGGTTTAATCACCGCTGTGGGACAGACGCTCCAGAGCCTCAGTGAGGCATACAGCGATTTCTCACTGAAGTTGAAATCACGCATATCCTCGATGAACACACCCATGCGGCAGGTGGCCAGGGCTGTGTCGACCGACGCCGGAACCACCGCAGGTGCAGCAAGGCCCCGGCCCAGCAGCAGGGCAGCCAACAGGCTCAGCAGACCCAGGAACAGGACGACACCTCGGCCGACGCCAGGCATCCAAAGCCGACGGAGGCTCATCGCTGCCTCCGCTGGCGCAGGCGCTCGAGCCGGCGGATCTGACGCTCGGCCTCCTGAAGGCGACCCAGAGCAACGGCCAGATCCACCGCCAGTTCAAGCGCCTCGTGGCACCCGGGGTCGAGGTAAAGGCAGCGACGCGCCGCCGCCAGAGCCTCCTCGGCCTGACCTCCCTGACTCAGTCGCCGTGCCTCAACAAGATGATCTGCCGGCTCCAGGATGGCGCATGCGGGTGTCGGCAACACAGGTCGATCCACGGGCCTCGGAGCTGCATCGGCAGGCTCAACGGCGATCGGGCGGATGGGTGCAAAGGCAGAGCCGTGCCCTCCCGGCAAGCTGCAAAAGCGATCCAGAGGCACCATCGGCGCCTCAGCTGCCGCCACCAGAAGCATCCCCTGCGGCTCCAGCCGCGCAGCGATCGCCATCAGTAGATCCAGGCGGGCCTGATCCTCCAAGTACAACATCACATTGCGGCAGAACACCACATGCCAAGGGCCTGGCAGCTGAACGAGCTGCTGCTGAAGTGTGCCCTGGTGAAACCGCACCGCGGCCCTGATCTGCGGGCGCAACCGCCAGTGCCGGGTGCTGCGGCCTGGCTCCCGCTGAAAGTGACGCTCGAGCAGGCCTGGCTCCAGCCCTCGCAGGGCATGAGCGCCGTAGAGCCCTTCAGCGGCTTTGGCCAGGGCCACAGCGCTGATGTCGATCGCCTCCACCTGCAGCTGGGCGAGGGGTATCCCCGCCTCCAGCAGAGCGATCACAACCGAATACGGCTCTTCGCCACTGGAGCAGCCACAACTGAGCACCCGCAATGGCCGTTGACGCAACCGCACGGTGAGCTGATGCAGCTGCTCGAAGGAGCGAGGCTCGCGCAGGAACCAACTCTCACCCACAACGAGGTGCTCGATCAGCTTCTGCTGTTCAGGCCGATCGTGGGGCAGGCGCTGGGCATAGTGCCTGATGCTGGTACAGCCGCTCGGGATCAGGCGCTGCTTTACGGCCCGAGCCAGGCGGGAAGAGCCGAGCCGATCCGCCCGCAGCCCCGTGCTCTGAAGCAACCAAAGGCTTAGGGGTTCCAGATCAGACCCTGCCATTGCCGCCGTCGGCTGCAGGGTCGGCCAGGTCGGTGGCGTTCAGCCCGGTGAGGCCAGCGGCAGCAAGGCGATCACAGAGCAACAACTGAATCAGCCCCCGCTCATCCAGGGCAACACCACCCAGGAAGGGGCGCTGGGCTGCAGCACCCTCAGCCGGGCGGAAACTGGCAAGGGGCTTGAGCAGGGTGTCGGTAACACGCTCAGCCAGAAGCCCAAGGAGCGCGGCTTGGCCATCACTGCCGGTATTGCGGATCATGATGATCCGGCTGCTCAGGTACGCAGCACACGGTTCACCGGCGATCAGCTGAGTCACATCCACCACCGGTACCACCCGGCCGCGGAAATTGAAGACACCCCGCAGATGATCAGGCGCACCGCTCAGCGGCCGCAGCAGCACCTGGGGGATCACCTCAACCACGGCCTCTGTCGGAATGGCGTACAGCTGCTCGCCGGCCGCGAGCAGCAGAAGCAGACGCGGCTCCAGGGCTGAATCGTCTGCCTCAGGTTGCTGGGAGGTTGCAAAGGGTTCCGGCATGAAGGCCTGGTGCGCAGACAGAGGCAACCGCAGCGGGTCCACCTTGCTCTCTTCCTGGCGTCGCGGCAAGCCGAAAGCCGGCACGGTGTGTGTGGATCCCGCAGTCCTGCAGCTTGTCAGCAGCGCCTGGGCTGCGTCAGAAAGGGCGCAGCCCAGTCCAAACAACCGCCCCATGGCCCGCAATCAGTCGATGGAGGCCCGCCTCCGCTATGCCTTCCTGGCCATGGGCGGGTTGTCGCTGCTGTTGGCCATCTTTGCAATGGTCACGGCCCGAGGACTGGGAAGCCGGATCAAGGAACTCTCAGAGAACCGATTGCCCAGCGTGGACGGCCTCTGGAAGATCAACGAGGGGCATACCCAGGTGCAGTCGGCCCAGCGACTGCTGATCGAACCGGAGGAAACCACAAGCGATCGCCAGATTGAACTGGGACGTATCGATGCCGCCTGGAAGCAGATCGAAGAGGGCCGACATCAGTACGAAGCCACTGAGGCGGATGCCGAAGAGACGGCCTTGTATGCGCGCTTCCGCGACCGCTGGCAGGCCTGGCAGGACAGCCACCGCCAACTGATGCGCCGGATCAGCGACAACATGCTGGCCCCCGGCGCCAAGGCGGGTCCGGATCTGCGCGCTGCACTGAAGCAGCAGAGCGCCTCGTACCAGGCTGCTGAGGAAGCCCTGCTGGCAGTGATCCGGTTCAACCAGGATGTGGCCTCCAAAGAAGCGGCTGCCGCTGAAGCCAGCGTGAACCAGGCCCAGTTCTGGTCGCTCGTGATGATCGTGCTTTCCCCCGCCATCGCCCTGGGAGCCAGCAGCTATTTCACCCGCACGATCGCCCGCCCACTCGGCAGCCGGATCGCCGTCGTGGTGGACGCCGCCGAGCAGATCGCTGGCGGCGACCTACGCAACAACCTGCCGGACACCGATGCCGTTGATGAATTGGGTCAGCTGCAGAACGCCTTCCATCGCATGGGCGGCAACCTGACCCGACTGGTGAGCGAAATCCAGCGCTCCGGTGTACAGATCAACACTGCCGCCACCCAGATCGCCTCCGCCGGCCGGCAACTCGAGGCCACCGTGGCGGAACAGTTGGCCAGCACCAATGAGGTGAGCGCCACCAGCCAGGAGATCGCCGCCACCTCACGCGCCCTGGTGCAGACGATGGGTGAGGTGGACCGCCAGGCCAGCGACACCGCCGGCGCCGCAGCCCGCAGCCAGGACGATCTCAACCGGATGGAGGCGATGATGCGCGGCCTAGCAGCCTCCACAGCTGAAATCTCCGCCAGGCTCGACACGATGAATGAGCGGGCCAGCAGCATCGGCAGCGTGGTGTCCACCATCACCAAGGTGGCGGACCAGACCAATCTGCTATCGCTGAACGCGGCCATCGAAGCCGAAAAGGCCGGTGAATACGGCGCTGGCTTTGCCGTGGTAGCCCGCGAGATCCGCCGCCTGGCTGACCAGACCGCCGTCGCCACCCTCGAAATCGAGCAGATGGTGCGTGAGATGCAGGCGGCCGTGACTGGTGGTGTGATGGAGATGAATCGCTTCAGTTCCACCGTGGCGACATCCGTGGACGATGTGGTGCGGGTGAGCGATCAGGTCGAGGCCGTGATCCAACAGGTGCAAGGACTTGGACCCAAGTTCCAGCAGGTGGGTGAAGCGGTGCAGCAGCAATCGGAGGGTGCCCAGCAGATCAGCGAGGCGATGGGCCAGCTCAGCGAAGCGGCCCAGCAAACTTCCGACGCCATCAGCGACACCAATTCCAGCCTGGTTCAACTGGAGGATTCGGCCCAGGTGTTGCGCCGGGAACTCTCCCAGTTCCAAGTGACGGGCTGATCGGTCATGCACGACTGCTGGAATCAGATCGGCGTTGGCGGCGACCGCTCCTGCGCCACCCTGAACGATGTGGTGCACTGCCACAACTGCGCCGTTTACTCCTCAGCGGGGCGCAGCCTGCTGGAGCGCCAACCGCCGGCCGACTACCTCCCGGGCTGGACCTCCGTACTCGCCGATGGCAGCGGCGCAGAGCGGGTGGTGACAGGCCAGCAGGCCCTGAACCTGATGGTGTTCCGCATCGGCGAAGAGGTGCTGGCCCTGCCGCTGGAGCTGCTCCAGGAGGTAACCCCACCGAGCGACATCCACAGCGTTCCGCACCGAAGCAACGGCACCTTTCTCGGGCTGGTGAACATTCGCGGCGAGATCCTGCTGGCCGCCTCATTGCGGCGGCTGCTTGACCTGCCAGCCGCCAGCACGCCCCCTGCCGCAGGTCAACGCATGGCCGTCACCGCAGCCGGGGAGGAGCAGTGGGTGATCGCCATCGATGAAGTGCTGGGTATTCACCTCTGCAGTCCGGACGACCTGGAACCCCCTCCGGTGGTCCACAGCGCCGCCGACGCCCTCACCCAAGCCCTGTTCGCCTGGAAGGATCGGCGGGTGGCACTGCTCGATGGGCCACGACTGTTGAACAGCCTGCGCCGGCAGGTCAGCCAGCCATGAATGCCGCCGAAGAGCAACGGCGAAATCTCGAGCTGTTCGCCGAAGAGCTGGCGGATCAGCTGACCCTCCTCAGCACAAGCCTGTTGCAGCTGGAGAACGATGCGAACAGCCCCGGCTGCCGCGAGAACCTGATGCGAGCTGCCCACACGGTGAAGGGTGCAGCACGAATGGTTGGTCTTCAGCCGATTGAAGCCCTGGCCCACGCGATCGAAGAACTGCTCACGAGCCCGGCCATTGAGCTGGCAGGCCAGGCCCTGGATCCGGAGATGGTGACGCTCCTGCTGCGGGCCTTTGATGAGCTGGCAACCGTGGGGCAGGGCAAGCCGGAGCTCTTGCCGGTTCGCCTTGATCAGCAGGCTCAGCAGCTCGAGAGCCTTCGCGGCGCCTTGCTGGCTCGGGCTAGGGGGTCCACCGCGGATCCCTCGGCCCCTGAAGCTGGACTTGAACCAGCCCCCGCTCCACCAACGGCAACACCGGAGCGGGTTGTGAAGGTGGACGCCCAGCAACTGAATCGCATCGCTGCCCTGGCCGGTGAGTCGATGGTGGCGGTGCGTTGGCTGCAACCCTTCGCCGATGGCCTGCAGCAGCTGCGGAGCCGGCAGCGGGAACTGGACCAGCTGCTCGCCCGCTGGCAACCGCAGCCAGGGCACGAGAACCAGCTGGCCATGATCCTGGAGAAACAGCAGCAGTGCCAGCAACTTCTGCTGCACCAACTCGACGAGCTCGAAGCGTTCGCCCGCCGCTCAAACACCATCGCCCATCGGCTTTATGGCGAGGTGCTCAACGCCAACATGCGCCCCTTCCACGAGGGATTGGTGGGTCTGCCCAGGCTGGTACGGGATCTGGCAAGCAGCCTGGGCAAACGCGTACGGCTCGAGCTTGTAGGCCGATCCACCCTGGTGGATCGCGACATCCTGCGGCGGCTTGAAGCACCGATCAACCATGCCGTACGCAATGCCATCGACCATGGCCTCGAAACACCGCAAGGTCGCCGCTCCGCCGGCAAACCCGAGCAGGGCCTGCTGCGACTGGAGGCCCTGCATCGGGGCGGCATGCTCAGCATCACCATCCGCGACGACGGCGCCGGAGTGGATCTCGCTGCCGTGCGTGAGCGGGCGATTGAGCGGGGGCTGATCGACAAGGGCTGCGTCGATGACCTCGACGAGGCCGAGCTGCTGGAGCTGTTGCTGCGTCCCGGCTTCTCCACAGCCCGCCAGGTGAGTGAGGTATCAGGTCGCGGCGTGGGCCTGGATGTAGTGCAGACCATGGTGCGCGAGGTGGGCGGCTCCCTGCGCCTGAGCAGCACCACCGGAGGTGGGACCAGCCTGCACTTTCAGCTGCCACTGACACTCTCGGTGGTCCGCACCCTGTTGGTGCAGATCGGTGGTGAAACCTATGCGGTGCCACTGGCCCGACTTGATCGGATCGTGGCCATCCCGGCAACCGCCATTGATCGCCATGAAGGGAAAGCAAGCCTGCAGTGGAACGGGCGGGCCATCGGGCTGATTCCCTCGCAGCCCCTGCTGGGACTGCCCCTGCCTGGCGGATTGGCCGATCCCCTGCCGGTGCTTGTGCTGAGCGACCAGGGCCAAAGCTATGGGCTCGTGGTGGAGCAGGTTCTGGGGGAGCAGGATCTGGTGGTACGCCCCCTTGACCAACGCCTGGGTGCGGTGCCTGGGCTGGCCTCAGCAGCCCTGCTGGGGGACGGCGCACCGATCCTGGTTCTCGATGTGGGCGACCTCTTGCGACTGGTGCAGGAGGCTTTGGCGAGTGGAGCCCTGCCACCACTCCCTCAGCGAGAGGGCGCACCAACCTCCACTCCGACGATCACCACACCCACGGCAACGCCGTCACACCAGCCGAGAACGGTGCTGGTGGTGGATGACAGCCGCATGGTGCGTGAGTCCCTGGGACGCACACTGGAGGGGCAGGGCTACCGGGTGGCCAAGGCAGTCGATGGTCAGGACGCGCTGGAACAGCTACAGAGCGGTGGCTTCGACCTGGTCGTGAGCGATGTGGAGATGCCCCGCCTCGATGGCTTCAATCTGGTGCGCCGCCTTCGGGCGCTGGACCAACCGCTGGCCTCGCTACCGGTGCTGATCCTGTCATCGCGAGACCAAGAGTCCGACCGGATCACAGGAATGGAGGCGGGGGCCGATCGCTACCTGGCGAAGGGAGGCTTCAGTGAGGACAGCCTGCTGAAGGCAGTTCAGGATCTGATCGGACCACCCTGAGCGCTGCAGCAGGCCATGCGGATCGCCCTGGTGAACGACACCGCCGTGGCCCTGGAGGCCCTGAAGCGCGTGCTGGCCACCGCACCGACACACACCGTGGCCTGGTGCGCCCGCAATGGGGAGGAGGCGGTGCGGCGTGCAGCACTGGACCGGCCCGATCTGATCCTCATGGATCTGCTCATGCCAGGCATCAACGGGGTGGAGGCAACGCGCCGGATCATGGCCACAACCCCCTGCCCGATCCTGGTGGTCACCGCCAGCGTGGGCTCCAGGTCGGCTCTGGTGTACGAAGCCCTGGGGGCCGGTGCGCTCGACGCCATCCGCACGCCATCACTGGTGGCCCCCGCCGCCCAGGCGGGGGCTGATCTGCTGCAACGCATCCGCCGGCTCGAGCGGCTCACACGGCCGCTGACCAGCCCTGCCGCTTCAGCAACGCCACCGCTTGTAGCCATTGGATCCTCCACCGGCGGCCCAGCAGCCTTGGTGAGATGTCTGGGGCAGTTACCGGTGGATCTCGGCGCCGCTGTGCTGGTGGCTCAACACATCGAAGCCCAGTTCGCACCCGGGCTGGCCCGCTGGCTCAACGACCAGATCCCGCTGCCCGTGCAGATCGTGCATGAAGGGGATCCGCTCCAGAGCGGGGTGGTGCAGCTGGCTGCCACGAACCACCATATTGTGCTCAAGCCCGATGGACGGCTCGGCTACAGCCCGGAGCCACGTCAGGAGCCCTACCGACCGTCGGTGGATGCTCTGTTCCGCAGCCTGCTGCAACCCTGGTTGAAACCGGGACATGCAGTGCTGCTCACCGGCATGGGCCGCGATGGCGGTCAAGGCCTGCTCGACCTGCGCCGGGCGGGATGGCACACCATCGCCCAGGACGAGGACAGCTGCGCTGTGTACGGCATGCCGAAAACGGCCGTGGAGCTTGGAGGAGCCATCGAGGTGCTGCCCCCGGAAGCCATCGGCCGTCGCTTGCGAAGCCTGATCGCTCCTCGCCGGTCGCCGCAGCAACTACCGCGGCAGCAGGAAGCGGCCCCTTAGCTTTACCAACTGTCAAAGCCCGTCGAGCGGATGCCGGCCATCACCCCCGCGGAACAGGCTCTGGCCGCCATGCGCGCCGCCGTGTTCGGCACCGATCCGATGGCACCACCACCACCGGTGGAACCCACGATCAGCGCCCCGGAACGCCCGTCCGCCCCGGTGCATGCCAATCCCGCCGGCAACGCCGCCGAACTCAGCGATTTCATCGAAGCCGCCGGCCTGTTGGAGTACGACCCGGCGGCCATCACCCGCATCTATTCCGGCCACCCGGGGCGCCTGCTGCGCCGGATCTCGCAGACGCTCGTGCCGATCGGCCTCTACCTGCTGGGCGTGGGCCTCGACTGGCTGACCCAGCGCCTCAAGAACCCCGACCATGCCCGGGCCCGGGCCCGGGAAGCGGCCGACCTGGTGGCCTCCCTCGGCCCCGCCTTCATCAAGGCCGGCCAGGCCCTCTCCACCCGGCCCGACATCGTGCCGCCCCTGCTGCTGGAGGAGCTGGCCCAGCTGCAGGACCAGCTGCCGGGCTTCGATCCGGCCCTGGCAATGGCCTGCATCGAGGAGGACCTGGGCCAGCCGGTGGAGGCGATCTACGCCCAGCTCGACCGCGAGCCGATATCGGCGGCGTCGCTCGGACAGGTGCACAAGGGGGTGCTCAGAAACGGCGACAAGGTGGCCGTGAAGGTGCAGCGGCCGGGGCTGCGCGAGCAGATCACGCTCGATCTCTACATCGTGCGCAACATCGCCGCCTGGCTCAACCGCAACATCGGCCTGATCCGCTCCGACCTGGTGGCCCTGATCGACGAGCTGGGCAAGCGGGTGTTCGAGGAGATGGACTACTGCAATGAAGCCGACAACGCCGAGGCCTTCGCCAGGCTCCACGCCCACAACGCGCGCATCGCCGTGCCCCGCATCTACCGGGAGGCCACCAGCCGCCGGGTGCTGACGATGGAGTGGATCGACGGCGTCAAGCTCACCAACCTGGCGGCGGTGCGAGGGCTGGGGGTGGATCCGGACGATCTCGTGCAGGTGGGGGTGAACTGCTCCCTGCAACAGCTGCTCGAGCACGGCTTCTTTCACGCCGATCCCCACCCCGGCAACCTGCTGGCCCTGGCGGATGGCCGCCTGGCCTACCTCGATTTCGGCATGATGAGCGAGGTGAGCCGCGAGAGTCGCACCGGCCTGATCCAGGCGGTGGTGCACCTGGTGAACCGCAACTTCGGCAAGCTCTCCAAGGATTTTGTGGCCCTCGGCTTTCTGGCCGAGGACGTGAACCTCGAGCCGATCGTGCCGGCGTTCGAGAGCGTGTTCGGCCAGGCCCTGGAGATGGGGGTGAGCCGGATGGACTTCAAGGCCGTCACCGACGACCTCAGCGGGGTGATGTACCGCTTCCCCTTCCGGGTGCCGCCCTACTACGCCCTTATCATCCGCTCCCTGGTGACCCTCGAGGGCATTGCCCTGAGCGTGGATCCCGACTTCAAGATCCTGGGCGCCGCCTACCCCTACTTCGCCCGCCGGCTGATGGAGGATCCGGATCCCAGCCTGCGGAACAGCCTCAAGGAAATGCTGTTCGACGGCGAGGTGTTCCGCTGGCAGCGGCTCGACAACCTGATCGCCAGCGCCGCCCAGGGCAGCCAGCTGGATCTTGATGGCCTGCTCGATCAGGTGCTCGATTTCCTGTTCTCGGCCAATGGAGGGCTGCTGCGCCAGCAACTGGTGGAGGCCCTGGTGCAACGCATCGACGGGCTGGCCTGGCAGACCACCCTGCGACTGGGCAAGCGCCTGCCGGAGCGGCTGCAGCCCCCGGGGCTGCGGCGCCGGCGCCTGGAGCCCGCCGGCGATCCCCTGCTGGAACTGGAGCCGATCCGCCAGCTGCTCACCATCCTGCAGGCCCTGCCGGGGTTCGAGCCCCAGCTGCTGCTCAAGCGGCTGCCGCGGCTGGTGGGCGAACCGGAACTGCGGCGGATGGGGGCCGAGCTGGCCCGGGGCCTGGCCGAACGCAGCCTGGTGCGCCTGCTGCGCGACGTGCTCGTCGACCCCGACCTGCAGAACCGGCCGGCGGTGGCCAGCGCCTGAATTGCCCCTAGGGTTGGGCCCATGAAGCGACGCTCCCGACGCCAGCGCCTGCTGGCCTCCCTCTCCGGCCTGATGCTCGGTCTGGGCCTGGGCCTCAGCAGCCCGGCGGCCCTGGCGGCGGAGAACCTGGTGTTCGTGAGCGGCGCCTTCCGCCGCTCGATCGCCGTGGCCGACCTGGAACTGCTGGCCAAGACCGGTGAAGCGCGGGGCCTGCTGATCGACGTGCTGCGGTTCAGCCGCCAGGACCCGGCGGAAATGGCCCGGTTGCTCAACCAGTCGATCAGCCTGCCGGTGACGCTGGTGAGCCGCCTGCTGAACACCCGCATCGGCGAAGCCCTGCTGGAGCGGCTTGCCCAGGTGGTCTATCCCCTGCGCGCTCCCGGGGTGGGGCTGCCCGCCCTGCGCTCCGCCGTGGTGATGGGGCTGGCCAACAACCAGGGCTCGATTTCGGCCATCTCCTTCCTGCGGGCCTACCCCGCCCAGGAGCTGGAGGTGAACATCCCCGCCCTGCTGGCCGTCGTGCAGAAAGCGAGCTCGGTCACCGAGCTGGTGCGCTTCTTCTCCGAGTCGCCCCTCGACGGACTGCGCAAGAATGGGGACGAACCCACGCCGTAGATTCGGCCCAGCCACCCCATCCGCCCCCTTGCCACTGCTCCAATCCCTGCGGCGCCTGGGCTTGGGGCCTGGCTCTGCCAAGCCCACGATGCAGGACTGGCCGGGTCTGATTGAGGCCTACCGCTCGTGGCTGCCGGTGAGTGAGCGCACGCCGGTGATCAGCCTGCGGGAGGGTGCCACACCGCTGATCCCTGCCCAGGCCATCGCCGCGCGCATCGGCCGGGGCGTGAAGGTCTACCTGAAATACGACGGCCTCAACCCCACGGGCTCCTTCAAGGACCGGGGCATGACGATGGCCATCTCCAAGGCGAAAGAGGCCGGCTCCGAGGCGGTGATCTGCGCCAGCACCGGCAACACCTCGGCAGCGGCGGCGGCCTATGCCCGCCGCGGCGGCATGCGCGCCTTCGTGCTGATCCCCGACGGCTACGTGGCCCAGGGGAAGCTGGCCCAGGCCCTGCTCTACGGCGCCGAGGTGATCGCCATCCAGGGCAACTTCGACCGGGCCCTGGCGATCGTGCGCGAGGTGGCCGAGCAGTACCCGGTCACCCTGGTGAATTCCGTGAACCCCTACCGGCTCCAGGGGCAGAAGACCGCCGCCTTCGAGGTGGTCGACGCCCTCGGGGAAGCCCCTGACTGGCTCTGCATCCCCGTGGGCAATGCGGGCAACATCAGCGCCTACTGGATGGGCTTTCAGGAGTACCGCCAGGCCGGCCACAGCCGCCGCCTGCCCAGGATGATGGGTTTTCAGGCGGCCGGCTCCGCCCCCCTGGTGGTGGGCCACACGGTGGAGCAGCCCGACACCATCGCCACCGCCATCCGCATCGGCAATCCGGTGAACCGGGACAACGCCCTGCGGGTGCGTGCGGAGAGCGGCGGTGACTTCATGGCCGTGACCGATGCCGAGATCATCGAGGCCTACAAGCTGCTGGGCAGCGAGGAGGGGGTGTTCTGCGAGCCCGCCAGTGCCGCCTCGGTGGCAGGGCTGCTCAAGCGGCATGCGGAGGTACCGAACGGCGCCACCGTGGTCTGCGTGCTCACGGGCAACGGCCTGAAAGACCCCACCACGGCGATCGAGCACAACGATGCCCGCTTCCACACCGGGCTGGAGGCCGATACGGCCAGGGTGGCACAGGTGATGGGGTTCTGATCTGAAGCCGGCCCCCTGATCCCCCTGAATCGATTGCCCGCCGCCTCCCGCCCAGGGGGGCTTTTTTGTGGACATGGGCGGCCTGCAGCCCCGCCAGAACCCTGATCCGATCCACAAAGCGTCTGCCGAGAAGGCTGGGAAAAACCTGCCGAAACCGGGGATTGCCGCCGTTCCGTCGACAGCCGCCAATCTCCCAGCTTTTCCTCAGGCGCGGGATTCGGTGGAAAACGGGCAGCAGCCCCCAATCCAGCCAGCCCATTCCACAAGCCTGTGCAGAGCAGAACGCCTGGTAGTCAGGGGATCAGGGACGATTTCCCCACTCTCCCCAGCCCCTACGGCTACGGATTGGGATTTGAATTCCTTTTGATTTGATCCGATAAGCGGAAGGTCGGCGGGCGGGCGGTTCACCGGCGTTGCGCAATCCGCCGGGCTGTGGAAGCGTGGTGAGCCCGTTCGGACCGCTCAGGCCCCCCAGCACGCACCATGAAGCTGGTCTGCTCCCAGTCGGAACTCAGCGCCAGCCTCCAGCTGGTGAGCCGGGCCGTTGCCGCACGCCCCACCCACCCGGTGCTCGCCAACGTGCTGCTCACGGCCGATGCCGGCACGGGCCGGTTGAGTCTCACGGGCTTCGACCTGAGCCTGGGCATCCAGACGAGCATTGCCGCCGAGGTGGAGGCCAGCGGCGCCATCACCCTGCCGGCCCGGCTGTTCGGCGAGATCGTCGCCCGTCTCTCCGCCGACAGCCCGATCACCCTGCACTGCGCCGAAGGTGGCGAGCAGGTGGAGCTCACCAGCATCTCCGGCGCTTACCAGATGCGGGGGATGCCGGCCGAGGACTTCCCCGACCTTCCTCTGGTGCAGACCGGCCAGCCGATCCGCCTGGAGGCCGAGGCCCTGGTGAAAGGGTTGCGCGCCACCCTGTTCGCCAGCAGCAGCGATGAAGCCAAGCAGCTGCTCACCGGTGTGCACCTGCGCCTCAGTGGCCATGGCCTCGAATGTGCCGCCACCGACGGCCACCGCCTCGCCGTGCTCCGCCTCAGCCATGGTGCCCAGGTCGGCGAGCCAGACACCGATGATCAGGAACCCTTTGCCGTGACGGTGCCGGCCCGCTCCCTGCGGGAGCTCGAGCGCCTGCTCTCCGGCCGCCCCTCGGTCGATCCCCTCAGCCTGTTCTGCGACCGCGGCCAGGTGGTCTTTCTCTGGTCGGATCAGGTGCTCACCAGTCGCAGCCTCGACGGCACCTACCCCAACTACAGCCAGTTGATCCCCGAGAGTTTCAGCCGCAGCATCAGCGTCGATCGCCGGGCCCTGGTGGCGGCGCTGGAGCGGGTGGCCGTGCTGGCCGATCAGCACAACAACGTGGTGAAACTCACCACCGAAGCCGGTAGCGGCCAGCTCCAGGTGCAGGCGGATGCCCAGGATGTGGGCCGCGGTTCCGAGGCGCTGGCCGCCGAGGTGCAGGGGGATCCGATCCAGATCGCCTTCAACGTGCGCTACCTGCTCGATGGCCTCAAGGTGATGGCCTCCGACCAGGTGGTGCTGCACTGCAATGCGCCCACCACCCCCGCGGTGCTGCGCCCCCTCGATGAAGCCGACTTCACCTATCTGGTGATGCCGGTGCAGATCCGGGTCTGATCCCTTGGCGCTTCCCGAGCAGCTGCTGCTCAGTGATCTGCTCCGCCGCCAGGTGCGCTGTGAGCAGGGTCTGGAGCGGGGCCCCGGTCTGATGGTCTGGATGCACCCGCCGGTGCACCGCGTGCTCGGCTGGGCCAGTCGACCTTCCCTGTTCGGCAGCCGCCGCCTCGTCTGGCGCCTCGACCAGCTGCGGGGCCTGCTCGACCTCGAGGCCCTCGTGAAGGGGGAGCCGGCGGAGAGCGATCAGGAGACCCTGGAGCAACTGCCCACCCTGCTGGAGGCGGCCCTGCTCGACCGCGACCAGGAGCCGATCGGCACCCTGGCGGACGTGGCCTTCGAGCCGGCCACCGGCCGGATCCGCCACTACCTCGTGAGCCGCAGCGACCCCCGCCTCCCCGGCAGCAGCCGCTGGCGCCTGAGCCCGGAGCGGATCGTTGATCAGCAGCCGGGCCGCGTGCTCACGGCCCTCAGCGGACTGGATGACCTTCCCCTGGCCCGCGCCAGCGTGCGTCAGGAGTTCCTGCGCCGCTCCCGGCGCTGGCGCGACCAGGTGCAGCAGGCCGGCGAGCATTACCAGTCGCGCTTGGAGGGCTGGTTGGAGGAGCCTCCCTGGGATGCCCCCGACCCGGATCGTGACCCCGCGGGCTGGTCGCAGGAGCGCGCGGAGGCACCGGGTGCAGAGCCCTGGGATCGGGAGGACTGGCCAGAGCAGCGGGAAAGGTCCCGCCAGGGTCGCGGTCGCGATGAGGAGGATCCCTGGGTTTAGGGCCTTCAGCCACACTGGATGGATCCGAAAGCCCGGCCGTGGTTGCAGCCTCCCAGAGCACCAGTCAGTTCAGTGCCCCGGGCTACGACGTGGCCGCCGCCCTCAAGAAGGAGAACCTCAGCCAGTCCGATTACGACGAGATCTGCCGGCGCCTGGGCCGCGCCCCCAACCGCGCCGAGCTGGGCATGTTCGGGGTGATGTGGTCGGAGCACTGTTGCTACCGCAACTCACGGCCGCTGCTGCAGGGCTTCCCCACCACCGGCCCGCGCATCCTGGTGGGTCCCGGCGAGAACGCCGGTGTGGTGGATCTGGGCGAAGGCCAGCGCCTCGCCTTCAAGATCGAAAGCCACAACCACCCCTCGGCGGTGGAGCCGTTCCAGGGAGCGGCCACGGGCGTGGGCGGCATCCTGCGCGACATCTTCACCATGGGCGCCCGGCCCATCGCCCTGCTCAATGCCCTGCGCTTCGGGCCCCTGGAGGATGAGCGCAATGTGGGCCTGATGGAGGGCGTGGTGGCCGGCATCGCCCACTACGGCAACTGCGTGGGCGTGCCCACCGTGGGCGGTGAGGTGGCCTTCGACCCCAGCTACTCCGGCAACCCGCTGGTGAACGCCATGGCCCTCGGGCTGATGGAAACCGAAGACATCGTCTGCTCTGGCGCCGAGGGCGTGGGGTACCCCGTCGTGTACGTGGGCAGCACCACCGGCCGCGACGGCATGGGCGGCGCCAGCTTCGCCTCGGCCGAGCTCACCGAAGCCTCCCTGGATGATCGCCCCGCCGTGCAGGTGGGCGATCCCTTCCTGGAGAAGGGCCTGATCGAGGCCTGCCTCGAAGCCTTCCAGAGCGGTGATGTGGTGGCGGCGCAGGACATGGGCGCCGCCGGCCTCACCTGCAGCTGCTCGGAGATGGCCGCCAAGGGGGGTCTGGGCATCGAGCTGGATCTCGATCGCGTGCCCGCCCGCGAGGCCGGCATGACCCCCTACGAGTTCCTGCTGAGCGAATCCCAGGAACGGATGCTGTTCGTGGTGAAGCCCGGCCGCGAGCAGGCCCTGATGCAGAGCTTCACCCGCTGGGGCCTGCAGGCTGCGGTGGTGGGCCGCGTGCTGGAAGACAACATCGTGCGCGTGCTCCAGCACGGCGAAGTGGCGGCCGAGGTTCCCGCCAGCGCCCTGGCGGACGACACCCCGATCAACCGCCACGAACTGATCAGTGAGCCGCCGGCCGAGATCCAGGCCCACTGGCGCTGGAGCGAAGCCGAGCTTCCCGCCGCTGGTGCCTCCGGCATCACCCCCGCCGCCGGCCCCCGCGCCGGCCAACCCACCAGCTGGAACGCGGTCCTGCTGGAGCTGCTCGACGACCCCACCATCGCCTCCAAGCGCTGGGTGTACCGCCAGTACGACCACCAGGTGCAGGCCAACACCGTGGTGCCACCCGGCGGCGCCGATGCGGCTGTGGTGCGCCTGCGCCCCCAGCAGGGTGAGGGCTCCCTGGCGCCAGCCAGCCGCGGCGTCGCAGCCGTGGTGGATTGCCCCAACCGCTGGGTCGCCCTCGACCCCAAGCGCGGCGGCATGGCGGCGGTGGCCGAGGCGGCCCGCAACCTGAGCTGCGTGGGCGCCGAGCCCCTGGCCGTCACCGACAACCTCAACTTCCCCTCACCGGAAACCCCCACCGGCTACTGGCAGCTGGCCCTGGCCTGCCGAGGCCTGTCGGCCGCCTGCTCGGCGCTCGACACGCCGGTGACCGGCGGCAACGTCTCCCTCTACAACGAGACCCGTCTGCCGGACGGCCGCATGCAGCCGATCCACCCCACGCCGGTGGTGGGCATGGTGGGCCTGGTGCACGACCTCGAGCACGTGCGCGGCCAGGCCTGGCGGGAAGCCGGCGATGCCATCTGGCTGCTGGGGGTGCCGCTGGAAACGGGTGAGGCTCCCGCCGATCCCCGCCTGGGCCTGGCCGGCAGCAGCTATCTGGAGCGGATCCATGGAGCCGTCACGGGCCGTCCGCCCGAGATCGATCTGGCGCTGGAGCGCTCCGTTCAGGGCTTCCTGCGCCAGGCGATCGCCCAGGGCCTCGTGGCCTCTGCCCACGACCTCAGCGATGGCGGCCTGGCGGTGGCCGCGGCCGAGTGCTGCATGGCCACGGCCGCGGCGGTTCCAGGACCAGCTGGCCAGACCCTCGGCGCCAGGTTCGAGCTGCCCGCCAGCAGCGCCCGCCTCGACCGGCTGCTGTTTGCCGAGGGCGGCGCCCGCCTCCTGGTGAGCGTGCCGGCTGAGCGGGCGTCAGCCTGGCAGCAGGCCCTGGAAGCGGCCAATGCTGCTGCCCCTGGGTCGGTGCCTGCCCAGCGCCTCGGCGTGGTCACGGCCCCCGGCGGCACGGCTGCTGCCGAGCTCGAGATCCATCAGGCGGGCCAGGCGGACCCACTGCTGCACCTGCCTGTGGCCCAGCTGGCCGAGAGCTTCGAGCAGGCGATCCCTCGGCGCATGGGGGTTGATCTTCCCCCCACCGTGTGATCAGGCCTGATGCACAATGATGAAGCAACTGAAAAATTGATCGGGCCTGTGCTGAACGAGCAGCTGCTGCCGGAGCACCGGCCCGACAAGCCCGAAGAGGCCTGCGGTGTCTATGCCGTGATGGCCTCCAGCCAGCCCGTTGCCAACCTGGCCTACTTCGGTCTCTACGCCCTGCAGCACCGCGGCCAGGAGTCGGCCGGGATCGCCGTGTTTGACGGCGACGAGCAGGTGCGCCTGCACAAGGACATGGGCCTGGTGAGCCAGGTGTTCGACCAGGACGTGCTCGAGCGCCTGCCCGGGCAGCTGGCCATCGGTCACAACCGCTATTCCACCACCGGCAGCAGCAAGGTCTGCAACGCCCAGCCGGTGCTCCTCAACACCAGTCGGGGCCCCTTCGCCCTCGCCCACAACGGCAACCTGGTGAATGCGGCGGATCTGCGCCACGACCTGGCCCATCTGGCCAGTGAACTCACCTCCACCACCGACTCCGAACTGATCGCCTTTGCCTTGCAGGAGGCGGTGAACGCCGGCCTCGACTGGGATCGGGCGATACGTCAGGCCGCCGCCCGCTGCCGCGGGGCGTTCAGTCTGGTGATCGGCACCCCTGACGGCCTGTTTGCCCTGCGGGATGGCCATGGCATCCGCCCGCTGGTCTTCGGCCACCTCGGGGATCGGGAGCAGGCCCAGTGGGTGGTGAGCAGCGAGACCTGCGGGCTCGACATCATCGGCGCCACCTTCGATGGCGATGTGCTGCCCGGCGAGATCATCCATTTCCGCCATGGCGATGCCAACCCCGAGCGCAGCCGCTGGATCGAGGAGCCGGCCAAGCTGTGCGTCTTCGAGATGATCTATTTCGCCCGGCCTGACAGCCGGTTCTTCGGCGAGTCGCTCTACAGCTACCGGGTGCGCATCGGCGAAGTGCTGGCCCGCGAGACGCCGGTGGAGGCCGACATCGTGATCGGTGTGCCCGATTCCGGCATTCCTGCGGCCATCGGCTACTCCCAGGTGAGCGGCATCCCCTTCGGCGATGGCCTGATCAAGAACCGCTACGTGGGCCGCACCTTCATCCAGCCCACCCAGGCGATGCGCGAGGCCGGCATCCGCGTGAAGCTCAACCCCCTCCCCGACGTGCTCGCCGGTAAGCGGGTGGTGGTGATCGACGACTCGATCGTGCGCGGCACCACCAGTCGCAAGCTGGTGGCGGCCCTGCGGGACGCCGGTGCCACCGAGGTGCACATGCGCATCAGCTCGCCGCCGGTCACCCACCCCTGCTTCTACGGCATCGACACCGACACCCAGGACCAGCTGATCGCCGCCCGTCTCACCCTGGAGGAGATCGCCGCCCACCTGGGCGTGGATTCCCTGGCCTACCTCAGCAAGGAGGGCATGGTGGAGGCGGCCCAGTCCCATTCCGAGCATTTCTGCACCGCCTGCTTCGACGGTGCCTATCCGATCGAGATGGACGAGAGCCTGCGCAACAGCAAACTGATGCTTGAGCCCGCCGGCCTGGCCGCCCGCAGCCGTTAGGCCGGTCTGACGGGCTTCAGCTCTGGAGCAGCAGGGGCACCAGGGCCGCCAGTGTGTCCTGAGCGCGCAGATCCAGCTGGATACCGCTGCCGCTGCTGGCGCTCTCCAGTTCGAGCGCGGCAGGCGCCAGCCGGGCGCTGCGACCCTCGCCCACCAGGGCCGCCACCAGGGGGCTGTCCCCGGTGCACAGGGCCACCAGGGCGTCGTCCCGCTGTTGGAAGCGTATGCCGATCTGACCCAGATCGCCCCGCTGGCAGCTGCGCAGGGACGCCACCTCCAGCCGTTTCACGTGTCCGAGGCGGCTTCCCAGCAGCACAGAGCCCTTGGCGTCCACACAGGCTGCCCCCACCACGGTTTCACCGGGCAGCAACCGCAGCAGCATCGGCCCCTGGGCTGCGCGGCCCATCAGGGGCAGATGGCTGTCCTGCACCTGCAGGCGCAGCACCCGGCCGGTGCTGCTGGCCACCACCAGCTCCTGGCCTTCCCGGCAGCACACCACCTGGCATAGGTTCACGCCGTCCTTGAGTTTGAGCACCGTGGCGGCGCGGCCGGAGAGCTCCTGAAACTCCTCCAGCGGCAGCCGCTTGAAGCGGCCATCACTGCTGAGCAGGCCGAGGGTCAGGCCTTCGGCTGCCGTGCCCTCGGGCAGCGGCAATACCTGCACCACCCGGCAACCATCCAGGCTGTCGGGCAGAAAGCGCTCCAGCAGGCCGGGTTGCTGGCCGGCAAACTCCCAGCGCAGCAGGGCAACCCGACCATCACCGGTGAAGGCCAGCACCTGGGGTTGGCTCTGCACCGGCAGGATCAGCCGGGCTGGGGCGGGATGGTCCCCCAGGGCCACTGCCTCGTCCAGATGCAGGCGTCCCAGCACCTGGGGGGTGACGATCTTCACCGCTCCATCGCTCTGAACCAGCAGCCGGCTGTCGCTCCCGAGGGCCGCAAAAGCCTGCTGGCGCTGCAGCTCTGCATTGGGCCGCTGGGCCGCGCTGCGCTGGGCCACCAGCTCATCCCCCCCCTCCACCAGGCGGGTGCGGCGCGGTGTGGCGTAGCGCTTCTTGAGCGCTTTGAACTCCGCCACCATCGCTTCGAGCAGGGCACTGCGGTCATCGAGCAGATGCCGCAGGCGGCTGCGTTCCTGGCGGAGGTCCTCCGCTTCCTGGCGCAGGCTCTCCTGTTCCAGGCCGGTGAGCCGTCGCAGCGGCATGGCGAGCACCGCATCCGCCTGGCGTTCGCTCAGATCCAGGTGCACCTGCAGGCTGGCCCGGGCGCTGGCGGCATCGCGGGCCTGCTGGATCATCTCGATCACCCGGCGCAGGTCGTCGAGCGCCTTGATCAGGCCCTCCACCACCTCCAGGCGATCTTCCGCCTTCCTGAGGGCATGGCGTGTGCGCCGGATGAGGGTGTGTTCCCGGTAGTCGAGGAATTCCTGCAACAGCCGCCGCAGGTTCAGCTGTACCGGCTGGCCATTCACCAGCGCCAGCAGGATGGCGCCGAAGTTGCTCTGCAGGGCCGTGCGCCGCTGCAGTTCGGCGAGCACCTTGGGGGGATCGGCATCCCGGCGCAGCTCCACCACCACCCGCATGCCATCGCGGTCGGATTCGTCGCGGATGTCGGCGATGCCGCCGATCTTGCCGTCGTTCACCAGTTCCGCCAGCTTCTCGATCCAGCCCGCCTTGCTCAGCTGATAGGGCAGCTCGGTGATCACCACGGCGCCGCGGCGGTGCCGGCCCTTGCCAGGCTGCACCTCCTCGATATGGGCCACGCCCCGCATCGGGATGCTGCCCCGGCCCGTCAGGTAGGTGTCGCGCACGCCGCTGCCGATCAGCACTTCGCCGCCGGTGGGGAAGTCGGGCCCGGGCACCAGCTCCAGCAGCTTCTCGTCCGGCAGTTCCGGCCTGCGGATCAGGGCGATCAGGGCATCCACCACCTCCCCCAGGTTGTGGGGCGGAATGCTGGTGGCCATGCCCACCGCAATGCCGCTGCAGCCGTTGAGCAGCAGGAAGGGCAGCTGGGCCGGCAGCACGGTCGGCTCCTGCTGGGAGCCGTCGAAGTTGGCGGCGAAATCGACGGTGTCATCGCCGATCTCATCGAGCATCGCCTCGTTGGCGATCGGCGCCAGGCGCGTTTCGGTGTACCGCATGGCGGCCGGTGGATCGTCGTCCACCGAGCCGAAGTTGCCGTGGCCATCCAGCAGCGGATGGCGGCTGGCGAAGGTCTGCACCAGGCGCACGAGGGCGTCGTAGACCGCCTGGTCGCCGTGGGGGTGGTACTTGCCGAGCACATCGCCCACCACGCGGGCGCACTTGCGGTAGGGCCGATCCGGGGTGAGCCCCAGCTCGTGCATGGCGTAGAGGATGCGCCGCTGCACCGGCTTGAGGCCGTCGCGCACATCCGGCAGGGCCCGGCCCACGATCACGCTCATGGCGTATTCGAGGTACGAGCGCTGCATCTCCTGATGCAGGGCGATCGGCTGAACCCGCAGGTCTTCGGGTTGCTCTCTTGGACGCTCCTCGGCCATCCGGTGCTTGGAACTGAGGGCGGCAGGTGCGGCTCAGCCTACTGATGCCGGCCGGTTCCTTCCCGGCTCAGCTGTTGTCCTGGTCGAGGTCGCCGGGATTGGCGTTGGCCTGGGCCCGGTCGACCTCCGCTTTCAGTTCAGGCTGCAGCAGCAGCAACTGGGTGCTGCTGCGCAGCTTGGGTCCCCACAGCTGCTCCTTCTGGTAGCTCTCGAGCACGTAGTTGGGATCGCTGTTCAGGGCTTTGCCGGCCCGCTGAAGGGCCTCCTCTCGGTTGGCGCCACCGCGGGGGAAGAGGGCTGCCGCCAGGGCCAGATTCGGTTCGGCCGCATCGGGCTTGATCTCCAGCACCCGCCGCCAGTGCTCGATGGCCCGGCCCACGTCGCCCTGTTCGTAGAGCACCAGAGCCTGGTTGTTGATCGCCTCCCAGAAATCGCGCCGCAGGCGTGCCGCCCGTTCGAAGGCCTTCAGGGCCTCGCCGCTCTGGCCCTGCAGGATGTGGGCATTGCCCAGGTCGAAGTAGGCACTGGCATTGCGGGGGTCCCGCTGCAGGCCCTGCTGCAGCAACCCCACCGCTTCCTCGGGCCGGCCGTCACGCAGGGCCAGGGATCCCTCGGCGAACCAGATGCCCGCATTGGTCGGATCCAGTTCCTTGGCCCGGGCCAGTGACACCGCCGCCTCCTTCAGCTGCCGGCTGCGCAGCTGGGCCTCCGCCAGCAGCACCCATCCCCGGGGATCCGCCGGCAACAGCTGCACCGTCAGTGCCGCCAGCCGGGCCGCATCCTCGGCCTGGCCCAGCTGCAGCAAGCGAGCTGCCGCCTGGGCGATGCCCAGCCCGGCACCCTCGAGCTCCCGGCGCTCGGGCACATACACGTAGGGCACCAACGCCCGGGCTGGAGGGAGGCCAGCGAGGAGGCCCGCGCCCAGGGCCAGCAGCGAAAGGGCGCGCAGCCAGCGCGGAGCCATCACAACGTCACGGTTCAGCTCAGCCTAGGGATCCCGCCGGGATGGGCCAATGGCGGCCCGGATGTTGCGCCGCCACATCCAGGGCTTGATCCGGCGCAGGGCCGAGGCCTGGAGCTTCTGATCCCATTCGGCATCGGTCCAGCCCAGGGCTTCCTCGCCGTCCAGCGCCAGCCACCAGGGCCGGGGTTGCACGGCCGGATCGCTGCTCTCTGCCAGGGGCTGCTGGTTCCAGGGGCAGGCCTCCTGGCAGAGATCACAGCCCGCCACCCAGCCCTGCAGCGCCGTGGCGATGGTCGGCGGCAGGGCGGCATCGCGGTTCTCGATGGTGTGGAAGGCGATGCAGCGCCGGCTGTCCACCACGAACGGCTCGGGGATCGCCCCGGTGGGACAGGCCGGCAGGCAGCGGCTGCAGCTGCCGCAGAGTGGCTGGGCCGGGGTGTCGGCCGGCAGCTCCAGGGTGGTGAGCAGGTGCCCGAGCAGCAGCCAGGACCCCCGCTGGCGGTGAATCAGGTTGCCGTGCTTGCCGATCCAGCCCAGACCGGCTTCCTCCGCCCAGGCCTTGTCCATCAGTGGAGCGCTGTCGACACAGGCGCGCCAGCCCAGCCCCGGGGCCCGGCTCTCGAGCCAGCGCCCCAGCTGGCGCAGCCGCTGGTCGATCACCCGGTGGTAATCCCGCCCCCAGCCGTAGCGGGCCACCCGCAGGCTCCCGGGCCGCGGCCGTGCCGATACGTGGTGGCTGAGGCCCACGGCCAGCAGGCTGCGCACCCCCGGCAGCAGCAGCTCCACCTCCCGTCGCCGCCGATCCGCCATCCAGGCCATCCCGGCCTGGTGCCCGGCCGCCAGCCAGCGCTCCAGCGCCGCCGTGCGCAGGGCCAGGCGATCGCTGCCCGGCACGGCGGCGATGCCCACCGGATCGAAGCCCAGGCGCTGGGCCTCCTGTTTCAGCTCCCGGGTCAGCTGGCTGGCGGGGCCGGTGATCACTCGTACAGTTGCGCCACTCCTTCAGTCTGCAGCGCCCGCCCGTGAGTTCCACCCCATCCGGCCGCCTGGCCCCTCTGCTGCGCTGGCTCGGCCTCACCCTGGTGGTGCTGATGGGCCTCCAGCTGTTCGGGCTCCTCCTCAGCTGGAACTGGGACCTCGAGCCGTTCCGGCAGCTCTTCATTGACCGGCTGGTGGGCGAAGCGCCGATGGCGCTGGTGGGTCTGCTGCTGATGCTCACAGCCCAGCGCCTCGAGGATGGCGCCGGCCGCTCCCCCTTCCGCTGGCTGGTGGGTGTGCTGGCTGCCCTGCTGGCCCTGGCGATGGTGGCGGCTGTGCCCCTGTCGATCAGTGCCGAGAACGCCCTGGTGGAGCAGGCCCAGCAGCAGGATGCCGCCATTTCCCAGCAGGCGGCCCAGCTGGAGATGCAGCGCCAGCAGGTGGAGAGTCCTGCCTTTGTCGATCAGCTGATCGCCGAGGCGGAAAAGGAAGGCCGCATCCCCGCCACGGCCTCCGCCGAGGAGAAAAATCAGAAGGCCCGCGAATTCATTGACACCCAGATCCGGCCGCAGCTGAAGCAGGCGGAGCAGCAGCTCGCCCAGGCCCGTCTCGGTCGCGACCTGGCGGTGCAGCAGCGCCGCTTCGGCGGCACGGGTCGGGCTGTGGTGCTGGCGATCGCCTTCGTGCTCCTCACCCTGGTCGCCCTGGTCTGAGATCCGGCGGGGCCCGACGGCTGGCTAAGTTGCAAGTGGTAGCTGTCGGCCGGATTTCCGGGTTCTCCCCTTGGTTCAATCCAGTCCCAGACCCGATCAGCCCCTGGGTGATCGGCTCCAGCAGGATCTGAAGAACGACCTGATTGCGGGTCTGCTGGTGGTCATCCCCCTGGCCACCACCATCTGGCTTGCCACGACGGTGAGCCGCTTCGTGCTGGCTTTTCTCACCTCGATCCCCAAACAGTTCAACCCCTTCAACACCCTCAACCCCCTGTTGCAGGAGTTGATCAATCTGGGGGTGGGGTTGCTGGTGCCCCTGCTCGGCATCCTGCTGATCGGCCTGATGGCCCGCAACATCGTCGGGCGCTGGCTGCTGGAGTTCGGCGAGGGAACGCTGCTGCGCATCCCCCTGGCCGGTTCGGTCTACAAGACCCTCAAGCAGCTGCTGGAGACCTTTCTCCAGGGGAACTCCAGCCGCTTCCGCCGCGTGGTGCTGGTGGAATACCCCCGCGAGGGCCTCTATGCCCTCGGTTTCGTCACCGGGGTGCTCGGCACCGCCCTCCAGGCTGGTTTCAGCGAGCCCATGCTCAGCGTCTTCATCCCCACCGCGCCCAATCCCACCACCGGCTGGTACACCGTGGTGCCGGAGCGTGCGGTGAAGGACCTCGACCTCTCGGTGGAGGATGCTTTCCGCACGATCATCTCGGCCGGGATCGTCAGTCCCGACGAGCGTGAAGCCCCGTCCAACCGCAGCTTCTCCAGCCTGCTGGCCCAGCTGCGTGCCCCCCAGATGTCCTGAATGCAGAGCCGCAGTCTTTCCCGTGAACTGGCCCTGCTGATGCTCGGCCAGGTCAGCGACCGTGCCGACGCTGCCCCCAAGGCCGGGCAGGAGCCTGCTGGCGCGCCTGCGGAGCTGCCTCTGCAGGCTCTGCTGCAGCAAGCGCTCACCAGCCTCAGCCAGCATGTGCGCGAGGCCCTCGATCGCTCCGCCGCCGACCTGCAGACCGCCCAGCAGCAGCTGCTCGACAGTGAGCTGCAGGAGCAGGGGGCCGATCAGCTGCCGCGGGTTCGCCAGCACCTCCACGAGGGGTTGGGTGCGGCTGAGCAGGCCCTCAATCGGCTCTCCGCCAGTCTCGAGTTGCCCCGCCTGTTGCTCCTGGCCGACCAGGAGGAAGTGCGGCGTGGCGCCCTGGCCCGGGCCAGGGCCGTGCTCGCCGATCGCCCCGCCATCGATCAGCGGCTCGATGCCGTGATGGAGGGCTGGCGGCTGGGCCGGCTTCCCCGCATCGACCGCGACATCCTGCGCCTGGCCGTGGTGGATCTCGACAGCTTCGGCACGCCCGCTGCCGTTGCCTGCAATGAGGCCGTGGAGCTGGCCAACCGCTACAGCGACGAGCAGGGCCGCCGCATGATCAATGGTGTGCTGCGTCGCTTCACCACCACCGAGAGGTCCCGGGCCTGATGGTCTTCGACTGGTTCAAGCGCAATCCCACTCCTGAGGCCCCGCCCACCGCGGATCCGCAGCCTGAAGCTGCGCCAGCGGAGGCTCCCTCGCCTGAAGAGCCGAGCTCGGCCTCGGCGGACGGCCCGTCCACGTCTTCACCATCCGGCGCCGTGCCTGCTGCCTCGGCAGATGGGGATGGGGATGCGGACGCCCTCGCCTGGGCCCGCGAGGCCTATGCCCGTCTCAAGGCCCAGCAGGAGGCGGAGCGCCAGGGGGCGCCCGCCGGGTCCGCCCTGGTGGAGGCAGTCGCCGCGTCGGCTGAGCTGATGGCTGTCGCTCCTGAGCCCGTGGTCGCTCCTGAGCCCGCGGTGTCCTCTGCGTCTGCGGCCGTTCCAGAGCCGCCGCCGTCTGGTCGTTCCCTTCTCGAGCAGGCGGCCGCCGAGCGCGCTGAGCGCCAGCAAAGCCTGACGCTGGCCTCGCCTGAGCCGGTCGCCCCGCCCGCGCCGGTGGCGGAGGAGCCCGAGCTGGGAGCCTTCGATGACAGCTTCACCTGGAGCGCCGAGGTGCTGGCGGCCCAGGGCAAGCGGGCGGATCAGGTCTCCCTGGAGGAGATCGACTGGCTCGGTCGCCTGCGCCAGGGCCTGGAGAAGACCCGCCGCGGGTTCGTCACCCAACTGCTCGACAACCTCGGCGACGACCCCCTCACCCCGGAGGTGCTCGATGACCTGGAATCGACCCTGCTGCGCGCGGATGTGGGGGTGAGGGCCACCGATCAGGTCCTCGAGGCCCTGCGCCAGCGGCTCAACCAGGAGGTGGTCGATCCCTCCGAGGGGATTCGCTTTCTCAAGGAGCAGCTGCGCACCATCCTCGAGGCCCCGATTGCCCAGAGCGGCATGCCGGTGCTGGCGCCCGAGAAGGGTCGCCTCAATGTGTGGCTGATGGTGGGGGTGAACGGCGTGGGCAAGACCACCACCCTCGGCAAGCTGGCCAACCTGGCCGTGCGCAGCGGCTACAGCTGTCTGATCGCCGCCGCCGACACCTTCCGCGCCGCCGCCGTGCAGCAGGTGCAGGTGTGGGGGGAGCGCAGCGCCGTGCCGGTGATCGCCAATCCCAGCGCCAACGCCGACCCGGCGGCGGTCGTCTACGACGCCATCGGCGCCGCCCAGGCCCACGGCACCGAGCTGGTGCTGGTGGACACGGCCGGTCGCCTGCAGACCAAGCACAACCTGATGGAGGAGCTGGCCAAGGTGCGTCGCATCGTCGACAAGCTGGCCCCGGAGGCCGTGGTGCAGTCGCTGCTGGTGCTGGATGCCAGCCAGGGTCAGAACGGTCTCAAGCAGGCCATGGCCTTTGCCAGTGCCGCCGGCCTTACGGGCGTGGTGATCACCAAGCTCGATGGCAGTGCCCGGGGCGGTGTGGCCCTGGCGGTGGCTTCGGAAACGGGCCTGCCGATCCGCTTCATCGGCGCCGGTGAGGGCATCCGCGATCTCCGCCCCTTCAACAGCTTCGAGTTCGTGGAGGCCCTGCTGGCCAGCTGAGCGCTCCCCGGGCAGGGGCACCCAGGCTGGCTATCTTGCGGGCTCTCTGCGGTCGCACGGTGCGCCATCGGTGAGCCAGACGCCGCCTGCCGCAGCCCCCTCCTCCCTGTCGGCCACGGCCGCCATGCGGCAGCTGCTCGACAGTCTCAGCCGGGAACAGCGTCGCAATCAGGAGCTGCTGGCCTCCCTGGGCTTTCTGCTGCGCAGTTTCACGAACCTCAGCCGCCTGCTGGAGCTGGTTCCCCTGGTGGCCGCCCGGCTGGTGGGGGCCGAATCCGCTGTGCTGGTGGTCCTGCGGCCGGATGGTCGCCCCTGGCGGGAACAGCTCCAGGCGACGCCGTCTGGCCAGGGGGCCGCGTTGGTGCACCAGTTGGCGGCCGTGCCCGACAGCGAGTGGCTCACCCCGGCGCTGCAGGGTCCCGAGGCGGAGCTGGAGCGGGCTGCCCGTCTGGATCAGCGGGTGCGGCAGCTGCTGGGATCGGCCGATCTGTTCGCCACCTCGGTGGTGGCCCGCGGCCAGGTCTGGGGACGGCTGTATGTGTTCAGCGATCCGCTGGGGTTCAGCTGGAGCGAGGTGCACCGGCGCCACGTGCAGCTGGTGGCTGATCTCACGGCCGTGGCTCTGGAGATCGACGGTCTCCAGCAGGACCAGCGCCGCCACGAACGGGTCGATCGGCAGCTCAGTATCGGGGCGGAGATCCAGGCCCAGCTGGTGCCCGATCACTGCCCGGTGATCGAGGGGGTGGACCTGGCGGCCCGCTGCAGGCCGGCCTTCCAGGTGGGCGGTGACTATTACGACTTCATTCCCACCCGCCCCCGCCAGCTGGGGCGCCGCCGGGAGCGCGGCCGCTGGGCCCTGGTGGTGGGCGACGTGATGGGGAAGGGGGTGCCGGCCGGTCTGCTGATGACCCTGCTGCGGGGCATGTTGCGGGCCGAAGCCCTCAGCGGCCATGCCCCCGAGCGCATCCTGCACGACCTCAACCAGCTCGCCCAGGAGGACCTGGCCCAGTCACACCGCTTTGTGACGCTCTTTTATTCCGACTATGATCCGCTCACGCGGCTGCTGCGTTACGCCAACGCGGCACACAATCCTCCCTTGCTCTGGCGTCGGCTGCGCAACCGGGTGGAGCGGCTGGATGCGCCGGGACTGCTGATCGGTCTGCAGAGCGAGGCCACTTATCACAGCGCCTCCACCGTGCTTGATCCCGGCGACGTCGTCCTCTATTACACCGATGGCGTGACGGAGGCCAGCGGCCTCAACGGCGAGCGCTATGACGAGGAGCGGCTGGTGACCAGCCTGCAGCTGGCCTGCCGGGCCGGCCTTGGGGCCCAGGGCATTCTCGACCAGCTCTTCGCCCGGCTGGATCGCTTCGTGGGAGCGGATCGTCAGCTGGAAGACGATGCCTCGATGGTGGTCTTCAAGCTGCACGAGGACCTGATGCTGCCTCCCCTGCCCCAGGCTGCTGCTGCCCGCTCGCCACGGAGCTGAGTGGCAAGCTGATCGCCAGCCCTGCTGTCTGTGCCGTCTCTGCCATGGCCGTTGAGTCTTCCTCCAGCACCTGGAGCCAGCGCTTTGAGCAGGGTCTGCATCCGGCGGTGGAGCGTTTCAATGCCTCGATCGGCTTCGATATCGCCCTGCTGCAGGAGGACCTCGACGGCTCGATCGCCCACGCCCGCATGCTGGGCCGCTGCGGTGTGATGACCGAAGCGGAGGCTGAACAGCTGATCGCCGGCCTCGAGCAGGTGCGCGCCGAGGCGGCCGCCGGCCAGTTCAACCCCGGTCTGGAGGCCGAAGACGTGCATTTCGCCGTGGAGCGGCGCCTGATCGAGCTGCTCGGCCCCCTGGGCAAGAAGCTGCACACCGGCCGCTCCCGCAACGACCAGGTGGGCACCGACATCCGCCTGTGGCTGCGCCGTCAGATCGATGCCATCGATGCCGCCCTGGTGCGCTTCCAGCGGGCCCTGCTCGATCAGGCCGAGTGCCACGCCGACACCCTGATCCCCGGCTACACCCACCTGCAGCGGGCCCAGCCCCTCTGTCTGGCCCACCATCTGCTGGCCTACATCGAGATGGCCGACCGCGATCGCCAGCGCCTGGCCGACGTGCGCCGACGGGTGAACATCTGCCCCCTGGGGGCGGCGGCCCTGGCGGGCACACCGGTGCCGATCGATCGCCGCGCCACCGCCGAGGAGCTGGGTTTTGAGGCGATCTATGCCAACAGTCTCGATGCCGTCAGCGATCGGGATTTTGCCGTGGAATTCATGGCGGCCGGCTCCTTGGTGCTGGCCCACCTCAGCCGTCTCAGCGAGGAGGTGATCCTCTGGGCGAGTGAGGAGTTCGGTTTTGTCGCCCTCAGCGATCGCTGCGCCACCGGCAGCAGCCTCATGCCCCAGAAGAAGAACCCTGATGTTCCTGAGCTGGTGCGGGGCAAGAGCGGTCGGGTGTTCGGCCACCTGATGGGCCTGCTCACGCTGATCAAGGGCCTGCCTCTGGCCTACAACAAGGACTTTCAGGAAGACAAGGAGGCCCTGTTCGATGGGGTGAAGACGGTGCTCGATTGTCTGGAGGCGATGGCGATCCTGTTTGAGGAGGGCCTCGAGTTCCGGACCCAGCGGCTGGAGGCGGCGGTGGGTTGCGACTTCTCCAACGCAACCGATGTGGCCGATTACCTGGTGGCCCGCGGTGTGCCCTTCCGCGAGGCCTATCAATTGGTGGGTGGTCTCGTGAAGACCTGTCTGGCCGAGGGGCTCCTGCTGCGCCAGTTGCCGTTGGAGCGCTGGCAGCAGCTCCATCCCGCCTTCGGGGCCGACATCTTTGCCGCGATCGAGCCCCGCCAGGTGGTGGCGGCCCGCCGCAGCGAGGGCGGCACAGGTTTTGAGCAGGTGCGGGCCCAGTTGCAGCGTCAGCGTGCCCACCTCGGCCGTGCAACAGGGCAGTGCTGAACGCGGCAGTGCCGAACGGCGGCCCTAGGCTGGCCCAGTGATCGGACCTTGAGCCTGACCCGTTCGTGAGCATTTTCGTTGGCAATCTGCCCTTCCGTGCCGAACAGGACGATGTGGCAGAGCTGTTTGCCCCCTACGGGGAGGTGGTGAGCTGCGTGCTGCCGCTCGAGCGCGACACCGGTCGCAAGCGCGGTTTCGCCTTCGTTGAAATGGCCGATCCCGCGATGGAGACCCGGGCGATCGAAGCCCTCCAGGGAACCGAGCTGATGGGCCGGCCTCTGCGCATCAACCAGGCCGAACCCCGTGGCAGTGCCCCACGCCGCGGCGGCGGCTATGGAAGTGGTTCCGGAGGTGGGGGGTATGGCGGCGGTGGCTCTGGAGGCGGCTACGGAGGCGGTGGCTATGGGGGTGGGAGCCGCTCCTCCGGTGGCGGCGAGCGCGGTTCCGGGGCCCGGGGCTGGGAAGATCGCAGCTATGGATCCGGGGCCACGGACGGTGGCTTCGAGGCTGGCCGCACCCGCCGCCGCCGCAGCGGCAGCGGTGGTGGTGACTACCCCTCGGCCCCCGAGGCTGGCAGCGAGGGCTGAGCCTCCTCCAGCTGCCGCGCTGCCCGTTCCAGCACCTCCGCACCGGCCTGGCGGTCACCGGCCGCCAGGCTGAGCTGGTGGCGCCACTGCCGCGCTCCGGGCACCCCTTCCACGACCTTCACCAGGTGGCGGGCGATCGGCCAGAGCCGGTCTCCGCGGCTGCACCAGCGTTCGGCATACGGCACCAGACCCCGCATCACCCGCGCCTCCAGGGCCAGGGTCGCGGTCGGTTCCAGGGCCAGGGGGTCGCCATGGATCAGCCGGTCCACCCCCCGCCAGCGCAGGGGATGCTCGTAGACCGCGCGCCCCACCATCACCCCATCCACCCGCTCCAGCTGGGCGAGGCAGTCGTCCAGGCTCTGCAGGCCTCCGTTGATCTCGATCGTGAGCGCGGGGCGATCGGTCTTGAGGCGGTGCACCAGGTCGTGGCGCAGGGGTGGAATCGTGCGGTTCTGCTTGGGGTCGAGCCCCTCCAGCCACGCTTTGCGGGCATGCACGGCGAAGCGGCGGCAACCTGCCGCGGCCACCGTGTCCACAAAAGCCAGCAGCTCGGCGTAGGAGTCACGGTCGTCGATGCCGATCCGGTTTTTCACCGTGACCGGCAGGGGGCTGGCGGCGGCCATCGCCGCCACGCAGCGGGCCACCTGGTCGGGTTCGGCCATCAGGCAAGCCCCGAAACGCCCCTTCTGCACCTTTTCACTTGGGCAGCCCACATTCAGGTTGATCTCGTCGTAGCCCCAATCGGCCGCCAGCCGCGCCGCATCCGCGAGCAGCGCCGGATCATCGCCGCCCACCTGCAGGGCCAGGGGCCGCTCGCAGGGATCGAAGCCGATCAACCGCTCCAGCCGCCCGCCAGGCTTGTCGGCTCCCGGCTCCCGGCGCGCGTGGTGCAGGGCCTGGGCCACCACCATCTCGGTGTAGAGCAGGCTGTGGGTGGTGATCTGGCGCATCAACACCCGGAAATGCCGGTCGGTGTAGTCGAGCATCGGCGCCACACTGAAGCGATGGCTGGCCGGCCGTGGCCGCCGCTGATCCCCCTCCTGCCCGCCCTGTTCGTTGTCCAGCCGTTCCTCCATGGCTCCATCCTGCCCAGTTGCCCTGCCGGAGCGGTTACCCGTGCTGGTGGCCGGAGGCGGTCCCGCGGGGTTCATGGCGGCGATCTCTGCGGCGGAGGCCGGGGTCGCCGGCGTGCATCTGCTGGAGGCCACCCCGGAGCTGCTGCACAAGGTGCGCATCAGCGGTGGCGGGCGCTGCAATGTCACCCACGCCTGCTGGGATCCCCGCGAACTCGTGGGCCATTACCCCCGCGGCAGCCGGGCCCTGCGGGGCCCCTTCTCCCGCTTCGCTGCCGGCGATGCAGTGGCCTGGTTCAACGACCACGGCCTGGAGCTGGTGGAGGAGGCCGATGGCCGGCTCTTCCCCCGGGCCAACCGCTCCACGGCGGTGATCGATTGCCTGCGGCGGGCGGCCGCGGCTGCTGGGGTTCAGGTGCACACCGGCATGGCCCTGCAGGCGGCAGCCCCTGCAGCGGCGGGGGGCTTCCTGCTGCAGGTGCGGCTGCAGAGCGGCCCCGATCCGGCGGTCGGCCGCGGGCCGGTGCAGATCCAGAGCGACCGCCTTGTGCTGGCCACCGGCAGCCATCCCAGCGGCCGCCGGCTGGCCGCCGGCTTCGGCCACACCCTGGTGCCGCCGGTGCCCTCGCTGTTCACCCTCGCCCTGGCCGGGGATCCCCTGCTGGCGCTGGCCGGGGTGAGCATGGATCCGGTCGCCCTCTGCCTGGAGCTCCCGGACGGCAGCCGGCTACGCCAGCAGGGGCCGGTGCTGATCACCCACTGGGGCCTGAGCGGCCCGGCCACCCTGCGCCTCACGGCCTTCGCCGCCCGAGACCTGCAGGCCTGTGGCTACCGGGCCGAGCTCGTGATCGACTGGAGCGGTGGCCGCAGCGCCGAGGAGCTCAGGGCCTGGTTCCAGCGGGCCCGCCACGACCAGGCCCGCCGTCTGCTGGCCAACTGGCGCCCCTGGCCCGAGCTCAGCCGCCGCCTCTGGCAGCACCTGCTGGAGGCGGCCGGGGTGGAACCGAGCCGGCGCTGGGCCGATCTCACCAAGGCTCAGGAGCAGTGTCTGCTCGCCGACCTGCGGGGATCCCGCCATCGCGTGTCCGGTCGAGGCCCCTTCGGCGAGGAATTCGTCACCGCCGGTGGCGTCGCCCTGGGGGAGGTGGATCTGGCCCGGATGGAGAGCCGCCTGCATCCGGGTCTGCATCTCCTCGGGGAGCTGCTGGATGTGGACGGAGTCACCGGTGGCTTCAATTTCCAGCACTGCTGGACCTCGGGCTGGCTCACGGGCCAGGCCCTCAGCCAGCCGCTCGCTATTTGATCTGATCAAACACCGAGAACATCGGCAGATACATGGCGATCAGGATCGAGGCCACGATGCCGCCCACAAGCACGATCATCGCCGGCTCCAGCATGGAGGTGAGGGCCTTGACGGCAGCCTCCACCTCATCCTCGTAGAAGTCGGCCACCTTGGAGAGCATGGCATCCATTTCACCGGTTTCCTCGCCGATCGAGAGCATGCTGATGGCCATCTCCGGAAAAACATTGAGGCGGCCAAGTGCCAGGCTCAGAGGGATGCCCTGAAGCACCGATTCCCGGCTCATGCTGATGGAATCCGACATGATCGAGTTGCCGGTGATCTCGCGCACGATCTCCAGGGAGAGGAGGATCGGCACGCCAGCGCGGGTGAGGGAACTGAAGGTGCGGCAGAACTGGGCGGTGGTGGTCTTCTGAATCAGGTCACCGAAGATCGGCAGCTTGAGCACCAGCGCATCCACCCGGCGACGGCCAATCGGGGTTTGGTAGAACTTCACGAACAGGAAGGCAGCGGCTGCCAGAGCTGCTACCAGCACCAGGGCAAAGGGTGAACGCAGCAGGTTGCTCAGATCCACCATCATCTGGGTGAACCAGGGTAGTTCGGAGCCGAGATCATCAAAGATGCCGGCGAAGGTGGGAATGACGAAGATCGTCATCCCCAAAAACACGGCGATGGCGATCACGAACACCGCCACCGGATAGCCCATGGCGCCCTTGATCTGGTTCTGGAGTTTGGCGTTGCCTTCCAGCAATTTCGCCAGACGGCGCAGCGACTCGTCGAGCACACCGCCGGCTTCACCGGCCTCCACCATGGCGATGGTGAGGCGGTCGAACACCTGGGGCCAGCGGCGCAGGGCCTGGCCCAGGCTGATGCCTTGGTTCACCTCCAGGCTGATCGATTCCAGGGCCCGTTTGAACAGCGGCATCTTCTGCTGGGAGGCCATCAGATCGATGCTGCGCACGATCGGCACGCCCGCATTTACCAGCGCCGACATCTTGCTGGCGAACACCGCCTTCTGCTTGATGCCCGGTTTCGCCTCCAGCAGGCTGCTGAGGCTGGAGCGCTTCAGCTTCTGGCCCAGTTCCTCGCTGGCCTTGGTGGCTGTGGCCGACTGCTTGGCCTTGGCCTTGACCTCCACCACCCGGATCCCACGCAGGCGCAGCTTGCGTTTCGCCTGCAGGGCATCCGGTGCCTCCACCTCCATGGTGGCGGCATTGCCCCGGCTGTCGGTGTAGCTGGCGGAAAAGATCGGCATGGTGGGGAGGCTCAGCTCAGCTGGGTCACGAGACGCTTGAGCTCCTCAGGCTTGCTGGTCTTGGAGAGCGCTTCTTCCAGGGTGATCTGGTTGGTCATGGCGAGATCGGCCAAGGCCTTTTCCAGGGTCTGCATCGCCATTTGGCCACCCGTCTGAATCTGGGAGTAGAGCTGGGCCGTCTTGCCCTCCCGGATCAGGTTGGCGGTGGCCGGGGTGTTGATCATGATCTCCTGGGCCATCACCCGCCCGAACTGCCCTGGGGCGGGATTGTGGCGCTTGCAGAGGGTCTGGGCGAACACCGCCACCAGACTGCTGCTGAGCTGCACGCGGATCTGGGTCTGCTGGCCTGGGGGGAACACATCCACCATCCGGTCAACCGTCTGGGCGGCGGAACTGGTGTGCAGGGTGCCGAACACCAGGTGGCCTGTTTCCGCAGCGGTGATCGCCAGCTGGATGGTCTCCAGGTCGCGCATCTCCCCCACCAGAATCACATCCGGATCTTCCCGCAGGGCGGCCCGCAGGGCATTGGCGAAGCTGCGGGTGTCGTCATTGAGCTGGCGCTGGTGTACCACACTCTTTGAAGACTTGTAGGTGAACTCGATTGGATCTTCAATGGTGAGAATATGTTCGGCCCGCGTTTTATTGATGTTGTCGAGAATGGCGGCCAGGGTGGTGGTCTTGCCGGAGCCCGTTGGTCCCGTCACCAGCACCAGTCCCTTGGGTATGCGGCTGATTTCCTCCACGATCGGGGGAAGGCCCAGCAGTTCCAGATCGGGAATGGAGTTGCCAAGGGCGCGCAGGCAGGCCGCGTAGGTGCCGCGCTGGCGGTAGACGTTCACCCGGAAGCGGGCCACCCCCTTGAGCCCGTAGGAACAGTCGAGCTCCCAGGTCTGCTCCAGCTGCTTGCGCTGGGCATTGTTCAACATCGAGAAGATCAGCTTGTTGCAGTCTTCCTCTTCGAGTTTCTCCTCCACGATCGGCCGCAGCTGACCGTTAAATCGTCCGTAGGGCGGTAGACCGGCACTGAGATGCAGGTCGCTGCCGCCATCAGCAACGAGCTGAGTCATCAGGTCTTCGATCATCACGGCCATGGTGATCCTCAGGTGGGGAGAGCTGAACGGGGGTCTACGGGTGAATCATGCCTGAAGCGTTGCAGCCAGCCCAGGGCTAACGGCTCGTGAGGCAATAGGGGCACTCGAGCCATTCCTCTTGCAAGCCTGCGCCGCAGTTGGTGCAGGTGAGTGTGCTCAGGGAGCGCGACCGACGCTCGCTTTCAAGGCTCGAGTCGGTGAGGAGCATCCGCTCCACTTCGGCCAGGGTGGTGTGGCCTTCGCGCACCAGCTGCAGGCCGTAACCCAGCAAGGTCTTCATGCCGTTTTCCAGGGCGAGCCGGCGGATCACGTCGGTGGTCTGGCGCTTGGCCACGGCCGCGGCGATGGTGTCGGTCATGCGCAGGATCTCGTAGACGCCGACCCGCCCCTTGTAGCCGGTGCCATTGCAGGCGGGGCAGCAGTCCTCCACGCCCGTGCCGGTGGTGTTGGCCCGGTAGAAGGTCACCCCGGTCTCCTGGCTGGCGACCATGCCGAAGCGGCTGAGATCCTCCGGTTTCGGCTGATAGCTGATCCGGCAACTGGTGCACACCCGTCGCACCAGGCGCTGGGAAATGATGCCCAGCAGGGAGGCGCTCACCATGAACGGCTCCACCCCCATCTCGTCGAGGCGGGCGATGGCGCTGGCCGCATCGTTGCAGTGCAGGGTCGTCATCACCAGGTGTCCGGTGAGGGCGGCCTCGATCGCCGTCTTGGCGGTCTCCAGGTCGCGGGTTTCCCCCACCAGCAGCACATCCGGGTCCTGGCGCATGAAGGCCCGCAGCGCGGTGGAGAAATCGAGCCCCTTGTCGCGGTTCACCTGGGTCTGGGTGATGCCGTGCAGGGTGTATTCGATCGGATCTTCCACCGTGGAGATGTTGATCCCCGGGTCGTTGCGTTCCGCCAGCAGGGCGTAGAGGGTGGTCGATTTACCGGATCCGGTCGGGCCCGTCACCAGCAACATGCCGTAGGGCTTGGAACCCAGATCCCGGAGCGTGCGCCGCGCATCGGCATCGGTGATCAGGGTGTCGAGCCCTAGCTGGGTGGCGCCGCTGTCGAGCAGGCGCATCACCACCTTCTCGCCATTGCGGCTGGGCAGGGTGCTCACCCGGAAGTCCATCTTCCGGCCGCGGAACATCCGCCGGATCCGGCCGTCCTGGGGCATGCGCCGCTCGGCGATGTCCAGGTCGGCCATGATCTTCAGGCGCGAGGTCACCGCCGGGGTCAGGCCCTTGGGCAGATCCTCGAAGTGCTTCTGGAGCACGCCGTCGAGGCGGAAGCGGATCTCCAGGGCGTTGTCCTGGGGTTCGATGTGAATGTCGCTCGCCCCGCTTGTGAGGGCCTCGATCAGGATCCGGTCAACCAGGCTGACGATTGGCGAGGCGTTGGCGCTGGAGCTGGCCTCCGCGGCGCTGATCTCCAGATCCTCGAGGTCATTCACCTCCTGCAGTTCGACCGTGGCCGTGGGCAGTCCCAGGTCCTTGGTGAGGGAGCGGGGCTGGCTGGGGGGAGCTGGCCGCGGCCGTGGGGTCGTGCCCTGGGCTGGTTTGGCGCTGCCGCTCGACGGCGTAGGAGGCGTGAGGGCCTGGCTCAGGGCCGTGGTGATGTCCTGGGGCAGGGCCAGTTGCAGCTGGGGTTTGAGGCCCTCGGCTTCGAGGGCCTGCAACAGCTCCTGCTTGCGCTCAGGAGGGCAGTCAGAGCTGATGGCCACCGCAACCCTGCCGTCCAGCGGATCAGCGGTGGGGCAGGCCCCCAGCTCCCGCCAGCGCTCCAGGGGCCAGACCGTCTGCCCCAGCAGTTCCGGCCGCAGCTGATCCCGGCCCAGCACGGGTTCCCCCAGCAGCAGTTCCAGTTCCAGGCGTTGCTGTTCGGGGGTGGTGGCCGCCGGGACCGGTCGGGACGGGGTGATGGTCATGGGCCGGAGGTGCGGGCTTCCGCCGCTTGTGGGGGGCGGGCCTGGAGTTCCAACATGTCTAAAGCCAAAGCGACGCGTTGTCAGCCATGAGTGGAGCACCTGCGGTGGGGCCCGAGTCCGGCGACGCTGCGCCCCAGCAGCCTCCGTTCCCTGCCGAGGGGGTGGCCGACGCTGCGGGCGCAGCTCAGCAGCCGGAAGGAGCGGTTGCCAACGGCGCCGACCCGGGCCCGGAATCCCCTGCCGGCGTTGCGGCACCCGAGGGGGACGACCGGGCCGCCCAGCTTGAGGGCGAACTGGCTGCCCTGCGGGCCCAGCACGAGAATCTCAACTCCCAGTACATGCGGCTGGCGGCTGATTTCGATAACTTCCGCAAGCGCCAGAGCCGCGACAGCGACGACCTGCGCATGCAGATCACCTGCAGCACCCTGAGCGAGATCCTGCCGGTCGTCGACAACTTCGAGCGGGCCCGCCAGCAGCTCAATCCTCAGCACGAGGAGGCCCAGACACTCCACCGCAGCTACCAGGGGCTCTACAAGCAGCTGGTGGAGGTGTTCAAGCAGCTCGGGGTCTCGCCCATGCGGGTCGAGGGAGAGCCGTTCGACCCCAACCTGCATGAGGCGGTGCTGCGGGAGGAGAGCCACGAGCATGCCGAAGATGTGATCGTGGAGGAGCTGCAACGGGGCTACCAGCTGCAGGGCCGGGTGTTGCGGCATGCCTTGGTGAAGGTGTCGATGGGACCGGGTCCCGGCCCGCTGCAGGAGGGTGGGGCAGGCGACGCGGATCCCGCCGCTCCCCCCTCCGAGGCCTGATCCATGGCCGACTACTACGACCTGCTGGGCGTCAGCCGGGATGTCGATGCGGACACCCTCAAGCGGGCTTACCGCCGCCTGGCCCGCCAGTACCACCCCGACATCAACAAGGATCCCGGCGCCGAGGACAAGTTCAAGGAGATCGGCCGGGCCTACGAGGTGCTAAGCGACCCCCAGACCAGGGCGCGCTACGACCAGTTCGGGGAGGCGGGCCTCGGCGGTGGTGGCGGTATGCCCGACATGGGCGACATGGGCGGTTTCGCCGACCTCTTCGAGACCTTCTTCAGCGGTTTCGGGGGTGCCGGCGGACCCGGCGCTGGTCCCCGCCGCCGGGGTCCCCGTCAGGGCGACGACCTGCGCCTGGATCTGACGATCACATTCCAGGAGGCCGTGTTCGGCGCGGAGAAGGAGGTGCAGATCCGACACCTGGAGACCTGCAGCACCTGCCAGGGGACCGGCGCCAAGGCCGGCTCAGGCCCCACCACCTGCGGCACCTGTGGAGGGGCAGGCCAGGTGCGCCGCGCCACCCGCACCCCCTTCGGCAGCTTCACCCAGCTGGCGGTCTGTCCCAGCTGCGAGGGCACCGGCCAGGTGATCGCCGACCCCTGCGGTGCCTGTGGCGGCCAGGGTCTGCAGCAGGTGCGCAAGAAGCTGCGGATCAACATCCCCGCCGGCGTGGACTCGGGCACGCGCCTGCGGGTCGCCAATGAGGGCAACGCCGGCCTGCGCGGTGGTCCGGCAGGGGATCTCTACGTGTTCCTCAATGCCCAGCCCCACGGCACCCTGCGGCGCGACGGCACCAACATTCAGTCGGAGGTGACGCTCAACTACCTGCAGGCGATCCTCGGCGACACCATCGAGGTGGAGACCGTCGACGGCCATGAGCAGCTGGAGATTCCCGCCGGCACCCAACCCGGTGCGGTGATCACCCTGCAGGGCAAGGGCGTGCCGCGGCTCGGTAATCCCGTGGCCCGGGGCAATCACCTGTTCACGGTGAATGTGCAGCTCCCGACCCGTCTGAATGACCAGGAGCGCGATCTCCTCGAGCAGCTGGCCGGCCACCACACCAGCAAGGGCCACAAGCATCCCCACAAAAGCGGGCTGTTCGGTGGCCTGTTCGGTCACCGCGACTGAGCCGGCGTGGCCCTTCCTGACCCCCCTGCCAGCGCCCGCCAGCTCGACCTGCGCCGCACTCCCTGTCCGCTCAACCTGATCCGGGCCCGTCTCAGCCTTGAGACCCTGGCCCCCGGAGCCTGGCTCCAGCTCGATCTGGATCCCGGGGAGCCGGAAGAGAGCGTGGCCGCAGGGCTGCGCCAGGCCGGCCACGCCGTTCGGCCGCTTCCCCATCCGGAGGCTCCCGCCGCGGTGCGTCTGCTGGTTCAGCGCGATGGCGGCTGAAGGCGGAGCCGCCCCGGCAGCGCTCCAGCCCGGGCTGGTGGTGGCCCTCCAGGCCAACTACTGCTGGGTTCTGCTTGATCGACCCGGTCCTGCCGGAGCCACTCGCCTGCTCTGCACCCGCCGCACCCGCCTCGCCAAGAGCGGCCAGATGATCTGCGTGGGGGATCGGGTGGGGGTGGATGGCATCGACTGGGGCTCGGCCCGCGGCGCCGTGGCCGCCCTGGAGCCCCGCGCCGGTCTGCTGGAGCGACCAGCGGTCGCCAATGTGTCGCTGGTGGTGGTGGTGGTGGCCCTCGCCGAGCCTGCCCTCGATCCCCTCCAGCTCACCCGGTTCCTGATCACCGCCGAGACCACGGGCCAGCCTGTGCAGCTGGTGTTCTCCAAGGCGGATCTGTTGCCTGCGGCGGAGGTGGAGGCCTGGTGCCGACGCGTTTCCGACTGGGGCTATCCCGCTCTGGCCATCTCCACCCACCGGCGCCAGGGTCTCGAGGAGCTGCGCCAGAGGCTGAGCCAGCCGGGCCTGGCGGTGATCTGCGGACCCTCCGGCGTCGGCAAGACCAGCCTCCTGAATGCCCTCTGCCCGGAGCTGGGCCTGCGGGTGGCGGCCGTGTCCGGTCGGCTCCAGCGCGGCCGCCACACCACGCGCCATGTGGAGCTGTTTCCCCTGGCTCCTGGAGCCCTGGTGGCCGATACCCCCGGGTTCAACCGCCCGGAACTTCCGGGGGATCCGGCCCTGCTGCCGGCGTTGTTTCCGGAAGTGCGGCAACGGCTGGCCGCCGCGAGCTGTCGCTTCAGCGACTGCCTCCACCAGGGTGAACCCGGCTGTGTGGTGGGTTGCGACTGGGAGCGCCATGGCTGGTACAGCACCTGCCTGGCCGGCATCCGCGACCACGTGGAGCGCCAGGAGCGGCTGGGAACCCGCCCGGCCCAGCCCGGTCTGCGCAGGCGGGGGGATCGGCTGGAACCCCGTCTGGATCCCCAGTTGCGCCAGGCCTCCCGGCGCCGGCAGCGTCAGCAGGCCTGGCAGGAGAGCCGGGAGGAGGAGCAGCTCGGTTCCCTCAGCCCCCCAGACCCGGCAGGTTGAGGTTGAGGCCGCCGGTGAGCTCTTCCATGCGGCTCTTCATCGTGCCGGTGGAGGTTTCATAGGCCGCCTGCAGGGCCTCCAGCACGGCTGCCTCACAGGCGCCTGCCCCTTCGGCCACCAGGGCGGGATCCAGCCGCACCTTCAGGGGCTGCTGGTTCCCCGACAGCCAGATGCTGGCCCGCCCGTCACCGCTGCGGCCTTCCAGTTCCATGCTGTCGAGCTCCTCCTGCAGCTTCTGGGCGTTCTGCTGCAGTTCCTGGGCCTTCTTGAAGGCTTCGGTGAGCTGACCGAAATTGGGAAGTCCGAAGCCGGCCATGCCAGGGGTTGAGTCTGGGCGCAGGCTACGTGCTGGTCGGTGAGGGGAAGCCCAGCCGCTTCACCTCCGGGTGCAGGGTGATGCCATGGCTTGCCACCACTCGCTCCTGCACGCTGCGGATCAGGCCGTCGATGTCGTCGGCGGTGGCGCTGCCAGTGTTCACGATGAAGTTGGCATGCACGGGCGACACCTCCGCTCCGCCCCGCCGCAGCCCTTTGAGCCCGAGGGCTTCGATCAGGCGACCCGCCTTCTCCGGTTCCGGGTTGCGGAACACGCTGCCGCAGCTGGGTTGCTGGTAGGGCTGGGTGCTGGTGCGGCTGTGCAGGTTGGCACTGGTGCGGGCCGTGACCGCGGTGGGGTCATGGCCTGCCGCGAGGCGAAAGCGAGCCGACAGCACCACCAGCGGCTCCTGTTGCAGGCGGCTGTGCCGATAGGCGAAAGCGAGGGCGCCGGCGCTGAGCTCGAAGGGCTGATCCGGCCGTCGCCGATCCACCACCTGCACGGAATGCAGCCATTCAGCCGTGCAGCCCCCCTGGGCCCCCGCATTCATCACCACGGCACCGCCCACGGTGCCCGGGATGCCCACGGCCCATTCCAGGCCGCTGAGGCCGGCCCGGGCGGCCTTGCGGGCCAGGGTGGGAATCGGTTCCCCGGCGGCGGCCTCCACCCAGCCCTCCGTGCGGTCGAGCTGGCTGCCCTGCAGGCGTCGCAGACAGACACTCAGGCCCGGTAGCCCGGCATCGGCGATCAGCAGGTTCGAGCCGGCGCCGATGCAGTGCAGGGGCAGGCCCAGGCTCTCGCCCCAGTGCAGCAGGGCCAGCAGTTCCGCCGTCGTGGCTGGTTCGGCAAACCATTCCGCCGGCCCACCCACTTTCCAGGTGGTGAAGTCCTGCAGCCTGATCGCCTGGCGGAGGCCGGCCGGTGGGGGGGCTGCGTGGTCGGTGGTGGGGGCGCCGGAGACAGCCATCGGGGTGCTCAGGCCACCAGCTCCCGGGCGTCATCGGTGAGTTCGGCGAGCCGTTCCCACAGGCCGTTCACATCCCCGGCTCCCATCGCCAGCACCAGATCACCGGCGGCACTCACCCTGGCCACCTGGTGGGCCAGGTCCTGCAGGCTGCTCGCGACCAGCACCTCGAGGCCGGGCGTGAGGGACCGGATCGTCGCGCCGAGGGCCTGGCTGTCGACCCCTTCGATCGGACTCTCGCCTGCGGCGTAGAGGGGAGCCAGCAGCACCACATCGGCCTGGGTGAGGGCCTCGGCGAAGCCTTCGAGGAACTGGGCGGTGCGGCTGTAGCGGTGCGGCTGGAACACCGCCAGCACCCGCTGGGGCACGGAGGGCAACGGGCTGCGGCCGCTCTCCAGCATCAGCCGCGCCATGCGCAGGGTCGCCTCCACCTCACTCGGGTGGTGGGCGTAGTCATCCACCACCAGACGGCCGTTCCAGTCACCGCGGAAGTCGAATCGGCGCCCCGGAGGCCGCAGGTTGGCCACCGCTTCCGCCAGATCGGCGAAGGGCACCCCCTCCAGCCGGCAGGCGGCCAGGGCTGCGGTGGCATTGCTGAGGTTGTGGCGGCCTGGCAGGGGCAGTTCGAGCTGGCCCACCAGGTCGCCGCCCTCGTAGAAGGCGGCGCGGGTGCCGTCACCCCGCTCCTCCAGGGCGATGGCGGCGAAATCCACCCCCTGGCTCGACTCGATCGACCACCAGTGGGCGGCCTCGAAGTGCTCCCGCAGGATCGGGCAGTCGCGGTTGGCCAGCAGCCGTGCAGACCCGCCGGCGAAGCGGTTGAGGGTGGTGATCAGGGCGTCCAGATCCCCGTAGTGATCGGTGTGGTCCAGCTCCACGTTGGTGAGCACCCCGAGCCGCGGACGGAACTTCACCAGGGAGCCATCGGATTCATCCGCTTCGGCCACCAGCAGACGGCCCTGGCCGTGACGCCCGTTGCTGCCGAAGGCCGGCACCACGCCGCCGATCACGGCGGTCGGGTCATGGCCGGTCCCCGCCAGCAGGGTGGCGATCAGAGTGCTGGTGGTGGTTTTGCCGTGACTGCCGGCCACGGCGATCGAGGCCTGGGCGTTGATCAGGGCAGCCAGCACGTCGGAGCGGTGGCAGATGGACAGCCCGACCCGCCGGGCCTCCATCAGCTCCGGGTTGGTCTCGGGTACGGCGGTGCTGGTCACCACCAGGGGGGCGTGGGAGGTGCCGCTGCGGATGGCGGAGATGGTGGCTGCGTTCTGTTCCCGGAACACCCGCACCCCCAGTTGGCGCAGCCGATCCACCACCGGCCCGGAGCGGGGATCCGAGCCGCTCACGCTGTGGCCGCGCTCCGCCAGGATTGCTGCCAGGGCCGACATGCCGATGCCGCCGACGCCGATGAAGTGAAGCGGTTGGTGGCGATCGAGCACTGGGATCAAGGTCGTTTCCGGTCCGGGAATGGTCGGGCGGGCCTGGGGCCTGCCGCTTTTGCTGCCCGCCTGGAAATTAGGGCCATCGGGCCAATCCGCAGCCCCGGGGAACGGTGCACGGGTGGGGGCATGCTCCAGTGTCGCCGCAAGAAGGGCAAGAGGGGTGGGGCAGAAGATTTCTGTATGATCGGCGCCCAAATCTCCCTTGCCGGCGGTCAATCCCGCCTACTGCCATGACCCTGAAGGTTGCGATCAATGGATTTGGCCGCATCGGTCGCAACTTCATGCGTTGCTGGCTGAGCCGCGGAGCCAATACCGGCATTGAGGTGGTGGGCATCAACGGGTCGGGCGACACCAACACCAACGCCCACCTGCTCAAGTACGACTCGATGCTGGGCCCCCTCCGGGGCGCCGAGGTCAGCACCACCTCGGACACGATCGTCATCAACGGCAAGACGATCAAGACGTTCTACGACCGCAATCCCGCCAATCTCCCCTGGAAGGAGTGGGGTGTCGATCTGGTGATCGAGTCCACCGGTGTCTTCAACGATGACGTGGGCGCCAGCAAGCACTTCGAATCCGGTGCCAAGAAGGTGATCCTCACCGCCCCGGGCAAGGGCGCCAAGGTGGGCACCTTCGTGGTGGGCGTGAACGCCGACCAGTACCGCCACGAGGACTGGGACATTCTCTCCAACGCCAGCTGCACCACCAACTGCATGGCGCCGATCGTCAAGACGATCGATCAGGCCTTCGGCATCGTCAAGGGCACGATGACCACCACCCACAGCTACACGGGTGACCAGCGCATCCTCGACGCCGCCCACCGCGACCTGCGCCGTGCCCGCGCCGCTGCCGTGAACATCGTGCCCACCAGCACCGGCGCCGCCAAGGCCGTGGCTCTGGTCTACCCCGAGGTGAAAGGCAAGCTCAGCGGCATCGCCCTGCGGGTGCCCACCCCCAACGTGTCGGTGTGCGACATGGTCTTCGAGACCGGCCGCGACACCAGCGCCGAAGAGGTGAACGCCGTGCTGAAGGCCGCCTCCGAGAACGGCATGAAGGGGATCATCAAGTACTGCGATCTGCCCCTGGTGTCGAGCGACCATGCCGGCACCGACGAGAGCACCATCGTGGATGCCGATCTCACCCTGGTGATGGGCGGCAACATGGTGAAGATCGTCTGCTGGTACGACAACGAGTGGGGCTACAGCCAGCGCGTGGTTGATCTTGCCGAGATCGTGGCCAAGAACTGGAAGTGATCTTCGGCTGACCACCTTCTTCGGCTCGGGTACCGCTTTTAATCGGTCCCCCGGGTCAGTCCCGAGCCGCCCGCAAGGACGGCTCTTTTTTGGGTGCTGGCTGGCGTCGAGGTGGCCCCTCCTGGCTGTTGCGCTTCAGCCGAAGTGGCGGTAACCGCCGCCCATGTCCAGCGCTGGCAGCCGATTGGTCTCTGCAGCCGTGCTGGCGACCCAGTCCACGAGAAGCTCGTCGCCGGTCCCCTCGGTCAGTTGGCCGATGCGCCGACAACCGGGGAGGCGGCCGATCAGGGCATCAGCCCACTCCTTCTCCAGGGCCAGCACCAGTTCGAAGTCTTCGCCGCCGCTGAGGCACCACTGGGCCGCCTGGGGCAACCAGGCCATCGCCGGATCCAGGGGCAACCTGTCGGGATCCAGCAGGGCAAGGCAGCCGCTTTCCCTGGCGATGGCGGCGGCGGCGGCGGCCAGGCCATCGCTGCTGTCGGTGCCCGCCACCCGCCAGGGCCGCTGCAGGGGGCGGCTGGCGTGCAGGGCCCCCACCACATCCAGGCGTGGAACGGGATGGGTGTGGCACTGCCGGGCCCGCTGACTGAGCTCGGCCGGGATGCGGGCCTGCAGATCCGCCCCCAGCTCCTGTTGCAGCAGGGCCAGCCCGAGGCGGCTGAGGCCGTGGGGACCGCTGCTCACCAGCACATCCCCGGGGAGGCCCGCGCTCCTGAGGATGGCGCAGGCCTCCCCCCTGCCGTCGAGCGCCAGCCTGCCGAGGGCGGTGACCGCCAACATCCGTTGGTGACCGCCGCTGCAGTCACCACCCAGCAGCGTGCCGCCATGGGTCTGCAGACAGGCCAGCAGCCCCCGATAGGCCCCCTCCACCCAGCTCCAGGGCGTGTGACCGGGGGCCACCAGGCCCACGGTCAGCCCGATCACCTCGGTGCAGCCCATGGCCGCCAGGTCGGAGAGGTTGGCGGCCGCCGTCCGCCAGCCGGCTGCCACGGCGTCGGTGGTGGCATCACTGAAGTGCACCCCGTCCACCAGCACATCGGTGTTGACCACCACCGGGCCGCCCGGTGCGATCACCGCGGCATCGTCGCTGAATTGCCCGGCCGGGGCGAAGGCCGCCAGCCGCTCGATCAGGTCCCACTCGCCCAGCTGGGCCAGGCTGGGGTCCTCAGGCATGGGGGCGCAGGTTCTCGCCGCCCTCGACCACCGTGGCCTTCACGATCGCGTCGTCCACCCCCAGCTCCTCGAGAACGTCGAAGCCATCCACCACGTAGCCGAAGGCGGCATAGCGGCCGTCCACCAGGTTGAGGCCCGCCGGCGTCAGCTCCGGCTCGTAAAGAAAGAAGAAGAACTGCGACGACCCGTCGTTCAGGGCCTCGTCGGAATGGGCCCAGCCCAGGGTGCCGAAGGTGGCGAAGGGCAGCACGGCTTCGGCCTTGTAGCGGCCCAGGTCCTCAAAGGTCTGGCCGTAGACCGGTTCCGCATCGCCGCTGATGCGGATCTCCAGGGGAACGGTGCGCTCCTGGCCGCTGCGCGGATCCACGTATCCCTGGGCCTCGCCCTTGGGATCGCCGGTCTGGAGCACGTAGAAGTCCTCTGCCCGGGTGAAGGGGAGGCCGTCATAGAAGCCCCGCTGCACCAGATCGATGAAGGCGCCGGCGGTGATCGGCGCGTTGTAGCCATCGGCCACGGCCGTGAGGTCCCCCTTGGTGGTGCTCAGGGTCACGGTCGCCCGCCCCAGCAGGCGCGGCAGCGCGTCGTAGTCGCTGGGGATGGCAAAGGGAAAGTCACCCACCAGCAGGGCCTCGGCGGTGCCGATGGTGGCCAGCGCATCCCGGCGGCTGGCCAGGAAGGGATCCCTGTCCCGGCTTTCAGCGGCGGCGGCCAGTTCCTGCAGTTGGTCGGCCAGGCGATCGAGCAGGGCTTCGGCCTGGGCCTGGTCAGGGCCGTTGAACCGGCTGAGGATCTCGTTACGGCGGCTGCTCAGCAACGACTGGGTGCGCTGCACCGTGTTGGCCAGGGTGCTCCAGCGCTTGGCGCGCAGGTCATCGCTGGTCGATTCCAGGCGGTGCTGCAGATCCTGGAGCTGGGGGGCTTTGATCGGCAGCGCGTTCCGCAGGATCGCGGCAGGGTCCTTCACGGCGTTGCCCTGGGGCAGGGCTGCCTCCGCCGCTGGCATCCCCAGCACCAGGCCGGCGAGCAGGGCCAGCACCAGGGGCAGGGGTCGGATCAGCCGCTCCCAGAGCCGGTGCCCCCTGCCTGGCTGCAGCGAGATCTTCGCCTGCCCCGATCCGCCCCGGAAGCCGTCCCGTGCCATGGCCCATGCACTGCTCTGGCCGGACTTTGGCACAGCCATTCGGGGGCTGCCGCCCTTCGCCGGCTGGGCCTGGGCCCGGCCGGAAGGACGGCTCCGGTAGCCAGCTCTACAATCCGCCGGATCCGACACGCCGGAATGATCTCCAGCAACGACTTTCGTACCGGTACCTCGATCGAGCTGGATGGCCAGGTCTGGCGGGTCGTTGAATTCCTGCACGTGAAGCCCGGCAAAGGTTCCGCCTTCGTGCGCACCAAGCTCAAGGCGGTGCAGAGCGGCAACGTGGTGGAGAAGACCTTCCGCGCCGGCGAGATGGTGCCCCAGGCCGTGCTCGAGAAGAGCACCCTGCAGCACACCTACATGGAGGGTGACGACTACGTGTTTATGGACATGGCCACGTACGAGGAGACCCGCCTCACCGCCAAACAGATCGGCGACAGCCGCAAATACCTCAAGGAGGGCATGGAGGTGAACGTGGTGGCCTGGAACGGCAAGCCCCTGGAGGTGGAGCTGCCCAACTCGGTGGTGCTGGAGATCACCCAGACCGATCCGGGCGTCAAGGGCGACACCGCCACGGGTGGCACCAAGCCGGCGATCGTGGAGACCGGCGCCCAGGTGATGGTGCCCCTGTTCCTCTCGATCGGCGAGAAGATCAAGATCGACACCCGCACCGACAGCTACCTGGGTCGGGAGAACAACTGATCGCCATGCAGCTCGACCACGACCAACTTCAGAAACTCCTGGCTCTCCTCGGGGAGAGCGATATCCAGGAGTTCAAGCTCGAGGGGGATGACTTCCGCCTGGAAGTGCGGCGCAATCTTCCCCATGCGGCACCGGTTGCCGTGATGCAGGCGCCCCTGCCCTTGGCGGCCGGAGCGCCAGCGCCTGCCGCCGCACCCGCCAGCCTGCCGGAGGTGCCTTCGGCGCCGCCGCCGCCCGCCGCCGCGAGCCGCAGTGACCTCCTCGAGATCACGGCTCCGATGGTGGCCACCTTCTATCGGGCGCCGGCGCCAGGGGAGCCGGCCTTCGTGGACCTGGGCACCCGCATCAACGTGGGTCAGACCGTCTGCATCCTGGAGGCCATGAAGCTGATGAACGAGCTGGAGTCGGAGGTGGGCGGCGAGGTGGTGGAGATCCTGGTCGAAAACGGCACTCCCGTTGAGTTCGGCCAGGTGCTGATGCGGGTCCGGCCCGCCTGATCTCCCCGATCAGCCCAGCGTCCAGGCCGTCTCCAGGGCCGCGGCCATGCTGTCCGCTCGCGCCACCCCCCGACCGGCGATGGCAAAGCCCGTGCCGTGGTCCGGGGAGGTGCGCAGGAACGGCAGGCCCAGGGTGGTGTTCACGGCTGCATCGAAGGCCAGCAGTTTCACGGGAATCAATCCCTGGTCGTGATAGAGGGCCAGGTAGCCGTCTGCCCCGCCAGCACCGCCGGTCCAGGCTTCCCCGGCATCCAGCCAGCAGGTGTCAGCGGGGCGGGGCCCCTCCAGCTGGGCTTCCGGGTGCCGCGCCTGCCAGGCGCTGAGGGCGGCGTTCAGCCAGTCGTGTTCCTCGCGCCCCAGGTTGCCGGCTTCCCCCGCATGGGGATTGAGACCGGCCACCGCCAGTCGGGGCCTGCGCTCGAATCGCTGGCAGAACGCCAGCAGCAGGTCGAGTTTGCGCTGCACCAGCTCAGCGCTCAGCCGGCTCGGCACCGCCGCCAGGGGGATGTGGGTGGTCGCCAGCAGGGTGTTCAGCCGCCAGCCCCCATGGGGGGAGCGGGCCGTGAACAGCATCGAGGCCTCCTCCACGCCGGCCAGTTCGGCCAGCCGCTCCGTCTGCCCCGGGTAGGCGTGTCCCGCCGCATGCCAGCTGGCTTTGGCGATCGGTGCTGTGACCAGCGCCCGGCAGTCGCCGGTTTGCACCAGGGCGCTGGCGGCGGTGAGCCAGTGGAAGCCGGCGTCTCCAGCTGCCGCCGTGCTCTGCCCCAGGCTGATGGGCTCGCTCAAGGGCAGGTCGACCACCTCCAGGTCGGCGGGGTCGCGCACGGGGGTGGCGCTGCGCGAGCGCAGGGCCGCGTAGGTCTGCTCCAGCCAGCGTCGGCAGCCCACCAGCACCGGCTGCAGACCGGGGGGGCAGGGCCGGGCCAGGGCCTTCAGCACCACCTCGGCGCCGATGCCCGCTGGGTCCCCCAGGCTGATCGCCAGACGGGGGTTGATCGAGTTGGATGGTTCCTGGCTGCCGTTGGTGTTGCCCATGCTGCGCTGGTTGCTGCTGGTCGGGTTGGTGTTCGCTCTGGGGACGGGCCTGCGCCGGGGCTGGCTGGAGGTGCGCTGGGGTCGGCTGCTGCAGGATCTTGGCCTGCCAGGAGTGGCGGAGCCCCGGGCGCCGGACTGCCCGCCGGCGGCGCCGAAGCCAGGACCGCTTCAGGGGGCGACGCCGCCGGCCCGTTCCTCCGCCAGGGAGGCCTGAAAGCCCTCTCGGAAGCTGGGGTAGCGCAGGCGGTATCCCAGGGTTCCGCACAGGAGCCGGTTGCTCGCCCGCCGGTTCTCGGTCCAGAAACTGCGGGCCATCGGGCTGAGGTCGGCTTCGATGTCGCGGTAGCGCTGCACCGGTGGCAGTTTCAGCCCGAGCAGGTGGGCGGCATAGCCCAGGCTTTCGCTGGAGGGGCAGGGAACGTCATCGCAGATGTTGATCACCCCCGGGCGCCTGGCAGGCGGCAGGGAAAGGCAGTGCAGCAGGGCGCCGACGATGTCGTCGACATGCACGCGGGAAAACACCTGGCCGGGTTTGTGAATCAGCCGGGTGGTGCCCTCGCGCAGGCTGGCGAACGGGCAGCGATGCGGGCCATAGATGGCCGGTAGGCGGAAGATCTGCAGTGGCAGTCCGCTGTTCTGCCAGGCCTTCTCTGCCTCCAGCCGGCGTTGGCTGCGCCCGGGTTGGGGGTGGGTCGGGCTGGTCTCACCGACCCAGGAGCCGCCGGTGTCGCCGTAGACCCCTGTGGTGGAGAGGTAGCCCAGCCATTGCAGCGGCTGGGCCTGGAGCATGGGCTTGAGCAGCGCCAGAGCCGGGTCCGGACTGCCGCCGCTGGCGTTCCGTTCGGGGGCGGCGGTGACCAGCACGTGGGTGATCCCGTCCAGGCTGCCGGCTTCGCCGCTCTCACCGCTGTTGCTGTCGAAGTGAAGCCAGTGCAGTCCCGCTTCGGGCACGCGTTCCCCGCGGCTGGTAAGCAGCACTGCAAAACCCACATCCCGGGCGGCGCGTCCGAATCGCAGCCCGGTGTATCCGCCGCCGATCACCAGCAGCCTGGGGCCGGGCTTGACACGACCAGGCGTCGTGAGTACACCTGTATCACTCACTGCTGCTGTTCACCATGGATGTCCTGATGCTGGCAGGCCCGGATCTGCGCCGCCCCCTGCCTGCGCCTGCGCTGGCTGCCCGGGGGCTCCAGGCCGGTTGTCTGTCGCGCCAGACCGGTTCCCCCTCCCGGCCACAGGGGGCCAGGCGCGGGTGGTCTCCGGTGCTGGTGGTGGTGGCGTTGCTTGTCACCGCCTTTGCGCTCGCACCGGAGACTCCGCAGGATCAGGCGGCCATCTGCCAACGCCACAACGGCCCTGCGGCCTGTCGGGTCTGGTGAGGCGCACTCCCCATGGCGCCGGGCTTGGGGCTCTCGACCAATTCCAGCAACTTCAGGGCCAGGCGCAGGTCTCCCTCCGTCCAGGCGCGGATGGCCATCGCCCGTCGCGGGTCGTAGAAGCTCTGGCACCGGTACCACTGAAAGGCTTCGATATCCCCCTTGTGCCCGTTGCAGGCCAAGCAGGCGGGCACGCAGTTCTCGGTGACGCTCGGCCCTCCCTGACAGCGGGGGTGCACGTGGTCGATTGATTCAGAACGGTTGCCGCAGTAGATGCAGCTGTGGTTGGTGAGCTGGTGCAGGGACTGCCGCCAGCGGCGCAAGCGAAACTTGGGGCAAAGATCCTCCAGGAAAACCCCGTCGCTGGGGCGTCGATCCCTGGCCTGCATGCACCCGGCTCAGCTCCCGGCACTCTGGCGGCATTTCCGCGGGTGGCAATGTGTCAGCGGCTGCCGTTCCGCCGATGCGCTGCCTGTTACGGCTGGGAACCACCGGGCGGATCGAGGTGATCAGCCCCTATGACGCCGTGACCCAGGCCCAGCTGCGGGGGGTCCGGCCGCGGGGCTGCTGGGACGGCTCGCGGCGCTGCTGGGTCTTTCCCCTGGAAGCGGCCAATGCGCTGCAGCAGGTCCTTGCCGGTCGCTTCCCGATCGAGCCGACGCTGGAACGCTGGTTGCAGTGGTTCCAGCAACCCTTGCCGCCTCTGCCGCCCCATCGCCAGCTGGTGGCCGCCGCCGGCCTGGATCAGCCCCTCGAGGATGGCCGCTCTCTGTTCGCCCACCAGCGGGCTGCTGCCCGCTGGTTGCTGGCGCGGCGTGGGGCGGTGCTGGCCGATGCCATGGGGCTGGGAAAGACCCTCTCCGCCCTGGCCGCAGCCCGGGCGATGGTGCGGCAGGCCGACTGCCGGGTGGTGGTGCTGGCGCCGGTGGGCCTGCATGACCACTGGCGCCGGGAGGCCCTGGCCCTCGGCCTGCACCTGGAGCTGCACAGCTGGGCGCGCCTGCCCGAGGAGCTGCCGCTGGCGGGCACGGTGCTGATCGCCGATGAGGCCCATTTCGCCCAGAATCTCGCCGCAGCCCGTAGCCAGGGTCTCCTGCGGTTGGCTCGGCATCCGCGTCTGCGGGCCTGCTGGCTGCTTACGGGCACACCGATGAAGAACGGCAGGCCCGTGCAGCTCTTTCCCCTGCTGGCGGCCATCGACCATCCCCTCGCCCGGGATCAGCGGCGCTACGAGGAACTCTTCTGTCAGGGGCACTGGACCGAGCGTCAGGGGCGCCGTCTCTGGCAGGCGGGTGGGGCCAGCAATCTGGGGGAGCTGCAGCGCCTGATCCGACCGCTGGTGCTTCACCGCCGCAAGCAGGACTGCCTGGATCTGCCACCGAAGCATCGCCAGTTCCATCCCGTCGTGCTCACGCCGGAGCAGGCTCGGGGATTCGACCATCGTCTGGAGCGCACGGTGGAGGCCTACCGGCGGCGGGCGGCCCGGGGCGAGGTGCGCCGGGATGCGGAGGTGCTGGCTGTGCTCACGGCCCTGCGCCAGATCAGCTCCGACTACAAGTGCCCAGCTGCCGCTGCCCTCCTTCAATCCCTGATGGCTCAGGGTGAAGCCGTGGTCGTCTTCACCGCCTTCGTCAGCAGCGCGCGCCAGCTGGTGCGCCATCTCGGCCTCGGAGCCCTGCTCACCGGCCGGGTGCCGGTGGCCGAGCGCCAGGTGCGGGTGGATCAGTTCCAGGCGGGTCAATCGCCCCTGCTGGTGGCCACCTACGGCACCGGTGGGCTGGGCTTCACCCTGCATCGCGCCAGCCATGTGGTGCTGCTTGAGCGTCCCTGGACCCCCGGGGACGCGGAGCAGGCCGAAGATCGCTGCCACCGCATCGGTATGGGCGGTGGCCTCACCAGCCACTGGCTTCAGCTTGGTGTAGCCGACCAGCTTGTCGACAGCCTGATCGCCAGCAAGGCGGAACGCATCGCCCTGGCCCTGCATCGGGGTGAGCAGGTGCTGCGGCGCCGGGCCCTGCCTGCCATGGTGCGGGAGATGCTCGGGGCCTGGTGAGGGTTCAGGGCGCTGGGGCCTCGGGTCTGCAGAGCTGCTCGCGCACCTCCAGGTCGCTGCGCAGCTGGGCATCCAGCTGCCGGGCCGGGAGCGCCCGAGCCAGTTGAACCGCCCTGCGCAGGTCGGCGCAGGCGGCGTCGTCGTTGCCCGCCAGGCTGTGCAGCAGGTAACGGTCGTTGAGGGGTGCGGGGTCCTGCGGGAAAGCGGCCACAACGGCATTGCACTGCTTCAGGCGCGCCTTGATGTCCGCCAGCCGCAGGTCCCGGAGGCAGTCGTCACGGCGCACCCCCCGATCCGGCAGCGGCTCTTCCGCACAACCGGCAAGGAGGCCGATCACCATCCCCAGGCTGGTCAGGCCGATGGCCCATCTCGGGGATCTGGGACGGGGCTGGATCACGCGCCGCCGAACCTCCAGGGCGGAATCCGCCGATTCAATAGCCGTAGCGGTCGTTGCGGGTGGTTCCGCCGGCAGGGGCACTGGTCTGGCCGCTGCCGCTGCTCGGGCTGGTGCCGCTGCTTTCGGGCTGGCGGAAGAGGTCACCCAGGTAGCGGCCACAATCGGGGAATTCGGCCGGGTTCTTCACCACAGCTTCGGTGATCATCACAGCGGCATGCTGCGGGGAGGTCTTGAACAGACGATCCGTCTGGCGCTTGATCACGGCGTAGGCCGCGTCCCAGCTCACCTGGTGGCTGTTGCCGCTGTTGCGCATGAAGCAATAGATCTGGGCGCCCTTGCTGGCGGCATCCTGCTCCTGGGCCTGTGCCCGGGCAGGCAGGGCACCGGTCAGGCTCACCAGCAGGGCCAGTGGCAGGAGCCAGCCCCCACTGCGCACGGGAGTGCCGGAGAGGGAGGGCGCAGGCAGGCGCAGGGCCATGGGCACAGGTGATGGAGCAGGGCCCAAGTTATCGATCGCGCCCAGGGGCGTCGAGCCTCAGCCCGGCGGGGGCTGCCCGCTGGAGGGAAGCACCAGACGCACCACTAACGGCAGCAGGATCAGCACGGTGATGAGGCGGATCGCATGCAGGGCGGCGACCGAAGCGCCCACGCCGAACTCGGCTCCCACCAGGCTCATGCCACTGATGCCCCCCGGGGCGGCGCCGAGCAGGGCGACCACCGGATCCAATCCCAGGAGACGGCTGCAGACCAGGGCCACAGCCAGGCCGCTGCCCACGAGGGTGACGGTGATCAGCAGGGCTGGACGCCATAGTTGCTGCAGGTCGTTGAAGGCCGTCGCCGTGATCCCGGCCCCGATCACCGTGCCGATGGCGATCTCCAGCACGGTGCGCGTCCCTGTGGGCCAGGTTGCTGTTTCCAGGCGGCCGCTGAGACTCACCAGCCCGGCCCCCAGCAGGGCACCGGCGAGTGGCGCGGCCGGGATCCCGGTGCGCAGGGCCACCAGGCCACCAGCGGTGCCGGCCAGAACCAGGAGCAGGAGTGTCCAGAAACTGCCCATCCCCCCATCATGACCAGAGTGGATTCAGCGCGGGTTGGCCTGCGGGAAAAGGGTGTGCTGTGATCGGCGTCGATACCCCCATCGGCCATGACCTCCGAATCGGTCTCGTTCCGGATCTCCCGCCATACCCAGGATCTTGCCCAGACCACCCATGCCCTGTCCCAGCGGCTGGTGAAACTGGAGCAACGCCTTGAAGCGGTCGAGCTGCAGTTGCTCGTTCTGCAGGAGAGCGTCAGCGAACCGGAGCCCGAACAACTCAACAGCCTGGAGAACGTGGAACGGCTGCTGCATGACTGCCGCTGTCTGCTGGGTCTGGATGACGACCGGCCCGCCGCCAGTGCAGATCTCGCCGAGGACGAGGACGACGTTCTGGCGGCCTGACGGATCAGCTCGCTGGGTGTGGTGAGGGGTGTCGGCACTGGCGTAACGGTGTCAAAATGGGAAGAAAGTCGTCATGACTTACCCCTCTTCCCATTCGGGCTCCGCGTTTTCCGGGTCGGGTCATGCTTCCCCGGCCCATGGCGGTACGCCGGATGCCCCTCAGCCCTCGGCGGCGACCACCTTTGTGACGTCTGCTGCAGCGACGTCGGCGTCGCTCGCCGGTTCCCCGGGTTTCAGCCGGTCTCCCCGCTGCCCTTCAGCGTCCACCTCGGCCTTTCCTAGCCAGCCCGTTCGCACCAGTGAGGGCGAACATCAACTGGAGAAACTGGAATTTGCATTGGCGGTGGCTGTCACGCGGGGGGACGTCACCCGAATCCAATCGCTGCGCGAGCAGATTGCAGCTCTCGGGGGCAATTGCGAAGAACCCGGAACCTGAGCATGAATCCCTTTCGAGGGTCTGCATGACCTGACTGATCTGTTGCGACCGGCTGGTTATGATTGCTTTGGCAGCGAGATCTGACGACACGGCTCAGAACCCAATCTTCAGCGTCAACCCGTCAGCATCATCTTTGCCATCGTGTTCGTTTCTCCTTGGTCGCTTCAGCCAGGGCCTTCAGATCTATTGATTGTTTTTGAGTCATGACGGCCACCCTGCCTGCCAGGCCCGCTCCGATGCCCTCTCTGCGGTCTTCTGCAGCTGGGACCAGTGATCAACGTCCCCGCCTGCAATCGGAGCTTGCCAGCCACGAGCAGCAGGCACGCACGGCCGCTGCTGCCGGCGATCTCGATGGTTCGGCTCGGGCGATCCTGGCCGCCCTCGACTGCGAACGCCGTCTTGCGGGGGTGGGGCCCCAGGTGCTCCAGGTGATCAAGCCTCGCGGCTGACAGGTGGGGCCGCCTCGGCCCAACCGTGGTCGTGAAGCCTTCGGGCTGAGAGGGCTTACTCTAAGAGCCAACCAACAAACCGGGTGACGGGATTCGAACTGGCGACGTTCAACTTGTGAAGCTCCTCGATTGTTCAGCCGAACTTCTTGCTCTGCGGTGAGTCTCATAAGCACTCAGGCTTGGATGTGAGAAGGTCTGTGAGAAGCTTTCGATCAGGCGCTTGCCATCGATAGCTGATCTGAAAGCAGCGCATAGCCCATGGCCCGATAGCCCCGCAGCCGTCGCTCCCACATCCGTTGCGTGATCGGATGGCCGAGATCAAGCCAATCGATGATGCGCAC
>Ga0194133_10000779_pt1 | contig 60801 bp, 55 predicted proteins | sample TA2KigOf40mmetaG_FD_155448 | JGI IMG/M metagenome (GOLD analysis project Ga0194133, IMG submission 155448) | Freshwater microbial communities from Lake Tanganyika, Tanzania - TA2015055 Kigoma Offshore 40m | ecosystem: Environmental > Aquatic > Freshwater > Lake | place: Tanzania: Lake... | reverse complement strand
GCCTGACATCATCAGCAAACTACCATGGGTAAGTTCTACGGAAATCTTGGGGGATTTTTCTACATAAGGCCGCAGTTGGAAGATCCTACTGGCACCCAAGGTAACAGAAGCTATGGTAGGATTGTTACCTAGTATGGGTTCATTGTCACGGTGCCATCCCATACTATCTGATCCATTGCGGTAGAAGTTACAGAGGACATGGGTAAAATCATAGCGGCTATAATCCTCAATACCTCGCTTAATTTCCTCAAGTTCCCTGGAGAAAGGCAAGGCTTGCATCTCCAATCCAGAGTAGCGGTAAGGCACCGATGGGTCACCGTAAAGCGCTGTGAGTCTAGGTTGTAAAACTTGTTTTCCAAACATCCAAATGGAATCCTGCCTCCAGGACAAGCCTTTCTGAAAGGTTTCGAATAAAAAATCTGCTTCTTGTGTAGAAAAAAAGTGTGGGTAGAAATATACCTCTCCACGAAAGGGTAATAAATTTTCCTCCATTTGGGCTAGTAAAGAATACTGCATTTTCAGAGTTTACGCGGGGCATGGAAGGAAAGAAAGGCATGCCTAGAGGGTGTTTAACCGGATCTTTACGCATGGCTTATTTTTTTGTCCAATAATCGAGAACGGTCACTTTATCTAAGTGTGGCCCAAGAAGGCTAACAAACTCCTGGTGTGCTGGGTGGGGCAGGTAAGCATCTCGGTCGGCATCGGAATGAAACGTGACAGTAAAAGCATGGGTCAATCCTTGATTTAATCCTTCTGGACTTGAGTTTACGCCCCACTCAAATCCCTTGATTTCAGAAATTTTACTGGGTAAAGCTTTAAATGCCTCTACAATATTATCAATGTCTTGGGGAGACGAGCTTTCTTTAAATCCAAACAACACCACATGGCGGAGAACAGAATCGGGCATATCGCTAGGTTTTAAGTTGATTTCTGGACGTGTACTTTGGAATTCTTCTTCTACTTTTTGCGCAGGTTGACAAGCAAGTAGGAGTGAAAATAAAATCAGTAGGGAAAAATTTTTCATGGGATGGAAGATAGATGGGAAAGGATGCATAGAACACTTCTGTGTTAGCTTCAAGATGATAACTAAAGTTAAGCGACACTTCTGAGATAGCAAAAAAATAAAAGCCCCAAGCGAATAATTCACTCGGGGCTTCTTTTAAAAAGGGTTAGGTAATTACTTAACCACTTTTACGTTTACGGCATTGATGCCCTTCTTTCCTTGTACAAGGTCATACACAACCTTATCGTTTTCACGGATTTCGTGTACCAAACCGGTGTGGTGTACAAACACGTCTTCGCTGTTGTCAGATGGGGTAATGAATCCAAAACCCTTGGTTGTGTTAAAGAATTTTACTGTTCCTTCATTCATGATTTTTGAAATTTAAATTGGTTTTTACTCGATTTTGTTTGACTTGGTTTATTTTGATTTTTTATCTGCAATAGGCGCAGGTGGAGTGGAAGAAATATTACCGAATTCATCTACGTATGCGATCATATTATCAAGACTTCCATCCTTGGGTTGGGCCTTTCGCTCAAGCATTTTCTCCAGCTTATCTTTTTGCTTTCGCTTTTTGAGTTCTGCTTTTTGTTTTTTTATAAATGTGTTTTGATTTTTTGACATGCAATGAGATTAGTTAATAAAGGTGATGGCGTGACCTACTTTACCTGCTCTGCCCGTTCTTCCGATCCTATGGATGTAGGCATCCATGGTCATGGGTAACTGGTAGTTGATCACATGACTTACGTCGGCCACGTCTATTCCTCTAGCGGCGACATCGGTGGCTACCAAAACACGAATTTCTCCAGATTTGAATTCTTCGATCATTCGATTTCTAAAATTCTGAGACTTATCTCCATGGATTTGACCGGCCTTTATTCCTACTTGAATTAGTTTTTTAGCCAGCCTATCTGCCAGTCTTTTGGTTTCCGTGAAAAGGATGACTTTTTCTAAAGAGGGTTTGGAGAGAAGGTTATATAATACTTCAAACTTGTCTTGTCCTTCTTGTATATAAATGGTCTGCTGCTCAATATTCTCATTGGTTGTTGACCCTTGGGCCACATTTACTTCCAAAGGATTGGTGAGCAAGCCATCAATTAATTTCCTTTGAGCAGGCTCTAGCGTAGCAGAGAATAAGAGCGTTTGGTCTCTTTTACCTATTCGGTTGACAAGCTTGGTTACGTCTAATACAAAACCCATGTCCAACATCCGGTCAAACTCGTCAAGTACTAGGGTATTGATTTTGCTCAAATCCAAATTCTTGCGGTCAGATAGATCCAGTAACCTTCCTGGTGTACCTACAATTACATGAAGTTTTCGTTTGAATTTATCCACATCCGAATTGATGTTGGTGCCTCCTATGAAAGTTGCCGAATTCAATCCCATTCCTAGGGTTAGGGATTTGAATTCTTCTTCAATTTGTAAGGAAAGCTCTCTGGTCGGGGTAACTACCAAAGCCGTGAAATTTCTAGAGTCCTTTAAGGCATGCTCAATGATAGGAATCAAAAAAGCAGCTGTTTTTCCAGAGCCAGTTTTGGAAATGGCCATCATGTCTCTTCCCCGAAGCAATTGCTCGATGGATTGTTCTTGAATGGTGGTCTGCGTTTGATATCCTTTGGCATGAATATTTTGAAGCAATTTTTGGTTTAAACCCAAATCGGAAAATGATTTTTCCGTTCTAAACCCTTCCTGCCCGCTAGGCTTTGCTTTTTTGACAAACAACCTGGGATCTAGGGTAGACTCCTTCTTTTTTACCTGCCTACGGTCTTTATTACCTCCTCGAGGGTTGGCAGAAGAAAATTTATTTTTTTTGATAGAATTCATAAGTTAAGAAGAAGCAGGTAAAGGCTGATTTTCCATAGTACCGAGTTGGTGCAACATCTTTGCATGAGCCTTTAACGCATCAAAAAATGTTTTTTTACTGTAATAAGGGATATTAAACTCCGCTGCAGTTGCTTTGACTATAGGAGCAATCTTGCGGTAATGAACGTGACAGATGTCAGGGAAGAGGTGGTGCTCTACCTGGTAATTAAGTCCACCAATCAACCAAGAAAAGAAGTGATTTTTTTCTGAATAGTTAGACGTGGTAGCCAATTGGTGTAGCATGCGCTCACCCTCCACAACTCCAAACTCATTGGCTTGCGGAAAAGCTACTTCAGGCATGATGTGAGCCGTTTGAAAAACCAAGGAAATACTTAGTCCAGTCACAAAATGAAGTGCTAGGAAGGCTAGAATAATTTCACCTACTCCAAATGGAGAAAAAAGAATAGGCAGTCCTAGAATAAAGGCATAGTAAACTAATTTCCAACCTATAATTTTTAATAAAGTATTTCTGTACACATGTTTTCCTTTAAACATGCCCATGTTGTAATACCTATTAAAACGAATAAAGTCCTTTGTTGTCACCCAAGAAAGGGTAGAAAGTCCGTAAAAAATCCAAGAATACCAGTGCTGATACGCATGAAGGCCATTCTTTTTGGCATGAGGAGAAAATCTTAAGAAAAATGGAGCATTGATGTCATCGTCTCCCTCTGGAATATTGGTATAGGAATGGTGCAACACATTGTGTTGAACTTTCCAAACCGTGGCATTGGCTCCTACAAAATTGAGCGTATAGCCAAGAAGTTTGTTTATTTTGGGATTTTTAGAGTAGGTGCCGTGTATGGCATCGTGCATGATACCCATACCTATACCGGCCATACCAAATCCACTGACAACAAAGCAAAGGAAAAGTTGCCAAGTTTGATTGGCTATCCCTGTAGTAACAAAAACTATAGGAAGAATATAAATGCTCAGCATGACCAAGGTCTTGACGATCATTTCCTTATTTCCAAACTTCGTCTGACTTGAGGAATTGAAGTAAGCATTGACTCTGCTTCGGAGGGTAATAGAAAAATCAGATAAAACTGATTCTGAAAATCGAATGGTTTTGATGGGGATGCAATTTGGGTGGGTACTAGTAAATTAAGGTTCTCAAAAGATTGTAAACTGCAGGTTTTAATTCAAAAAGACCAGGTCTTAGAAGAATTAAAAAAGTAGGAGAAGAAGAAGTAAAACCTGTGTTGGAGAACTCTTGATTTGCTACTTGAGGCAGGTGAATCGCCGATGCTAAACTTGAAGACAAGTATCGGAAACATTTCTCCGACACTTCAAAGGTCTACATAATAATTGGCAATTCCTAATTTGAATCGGAACAGCATAAGTAGCATACCCAAAACTACCAATTGAAAATCAGGCAAATACATGGCTAAGCATATAGGAAGTAGCTTTTATAACCCTCCCCTTAGATTAAAAAGAATTTCTTTTGAGACAGAAAGGAAGACTCCCTGCACGGATGAATTCCTCCGGATTTACCTCTACTTGTAATTTAGTTTCGTTTAGTAGCTGCTGCTTTTATAGGTCCAAATGGACCATACTTATGCTGTTCTTCGGAGAACCCGTCTGAAAAAGGACCAAAAGGATGATCCATGGGTTTTTTCGAAATATCTGGCCAATCTCTTGATAAGTCTTTGGTGGGCCTATCTAGACTATTTACGTAGGCGGCAACGTCCCAAGATTCTTCATCGGAAAGTTGTGGGTTTTCAAAAGTAGCTCCCAAAGGCATATTGGCCTTAATATATCCTGCAAACCTAGAGAGTCGGTGTAGTCCAGCGCCATGATTGTAGCTTCCTTCTCCCCATAGCGGAGGATACAGGTATCCCCTACCCTCTGGCTTCATTTGACCTTTTCCATCAGATTGATGGCAACTTGCACATTTGGCTTCATACACTACCTTGCCTTGAAAAGGGTCTGCAGCACGACCCAAGAGAGGAACCTCATAAATGCCAGTTCCTTCGGGAATTTCTCCCTTGGGAACATCTTTACCAACCCAAGAAATGTAGGCCACCATGGCTTTCATTTCTTGGGAATCTCTATCCAAAGCTTTTCCATTTAAACTTCTTTCCAGACAATCGTTGATTCTCTTTTGTATATCTTCTTCTGTACCTGAACGAGCCCTAAACTTGGGATAGGTAGAGGCGACTGCGGCAAAATTATTGCCAAAAGGAAGGGTACCTGCCTGAAGGTGGCAGTTTTGACAATTCATTCCATTGGACATGGACTTTACTTTACCGTGAGGACCTAGATACTCGGCAGTGTTTGCAATTAAGTCTTTGCCATACCGAAGTTCATCTGCATTAGGTTCTAAATTCATGTCCTCCAGGGCTGGAGCCTTCCATACCGTGGTAGGATCAGCCAATGGCAGAAGCCTTGGAGCTTCCTCCTTGGCTTGGATGCGCGCTGGCTCTTCCGGATCACCTCGAAAAAAGGGAATAGGTAAAAGGGACATCAAAGACAAAAAAGCGACAAGCAGCAGCGATACAGATCCAATAAGCAGAAGGGCAATGCTCAGACGATACAGCTTGTGAACGATAGACTTCATAAACGCTAGGTAATGGTAGTAGTGCTTGAAAATATCTGCCTTCCTAAGCTACTCAATAACACTATTCCTAGACCATTGCAGGCGATGATAAGGAAGGAAACCTTCAAATCAAGCCACTCCGCCACAAATCCAATAAGAGGAGGCCCAACCAAAAATCCAAAAAAGGAAAGGGTAGAAACCAGGGCTAGGGCAACTCCAGGGGAATACATCTTGGACCGGCCTGCAATCCCATAAGACAAGGGGACAATTGATGCCACACCAAATCCTACCAAGAGAAACCCAACTGCTGCGGTATAGAGGCTAGGAAATACCACAGAAATCACTAATCCCAAAAATATTCCAATCCCACTCACTTGTATCACAGCTATTTTTCCAAATCGATGACTGGCTTTATCTGTGATAAATCTTCCCGATGCCATAGCACCCATAAAACAAACATACCCTAGGGAAACCAGCTCAGGAGAGGCTTCCACAATTTTTTTGAAATATACCCCACTCCAATCAAACATACATCCCTCGGCCATCATGCCTAAAAAAGCAATTAGGCCTACACGAAGAAGAAGAGGGTCCATTTTTTTTAACACCAATCCCCCTTCTTTTTCTGCTCCGGGCTTGTCAGCTACAACAAATTGCTGAGAACATAGAATAATTACCAAGGAGAGTAGCGTTACTACAGCAAAATGCGCAGCAGGGGAAAATTGAAGAAGAATCATGCCAGCACCAAGTCCAGCGCCAGTAAAACCCGCCATGCTCCACAACCCGTGAAATGAAGCGAGTATACTTTTTCCTAATTGATCTTCTAGCCCTAAGGCCTGGGTATTGAGTGAAATATTCATGATGTTGCCCAGCATCCCAAAAAGGCCAAGGGTAGGAACCAGAATCCAGGTGCTTGGGGCAAGGCCAATGAGTGGCAAAACCAGCGCATAGGCTACACTGCAAATTAAAATGACTATTCTGCTTCCGTAATGATGTACCGACCAGCCGGCTATGGGTAATCCCAGCATAGAACCAATGGGCAAGCAAAGCAATAGCGTCCCTAATTCTCCTTCAGAAAGTTGGAATTTACTCTGAATATCGGGTATACGAGCTGCCCAACTGGCAAAGCAAATCCCCATGAAAAAAAATAAAGCCCCGATTGCTATCCTACGTTTGGAGAGGTACTGCATTAAAAAGGAAGAAGTTAGGTACGCACGCGAAGATAACTAGAAACCTATTGAATTTACGGCTGTTTACCAAGTTCAAACAAACTATTCTCCTGCAAAGGAGTTGAAAAGAAAAAAATAATCATGGAATTCGTTATAGTGGGAAGCATCGTCGTGGTGATCATTGTTTTTATCCGCTTCGTTGTGAAAAAAGTATTTCATTAAAATTCTATTTTTTTAAATAGTTCTTGCCTAAAGGCTTCAGATTTTAGTTTGGAAAATACTTTTCAAACCTACCGTACACCCAAGTTCCTGCTAAGGCCGATATCAAGGTGACAAGCACTACGGTATATCCACTCCCAATTTGGGCAAACAAGGGTCCAGGACAAGCTCCGGTGATCGCCCAACCCAATCCAAAAATAAACCCTCCAATAGGTTGTCCTTTTCGAAAGGGCTTGGTTGGAATGACTACGGTTTCTCCTTGCAAAGATTTTAGCCTGAATCGCTTGATCACTTGAATGGAAATCATACCAGTAAGCACTGCAGAACCTATCACGCCGTACATGTGAAAAGATTGCAATCGAAACATTTCTTGAATTCTAAACCAAGAAATAATCTCTGCTTTTACAAAAATGATTCCAAATAGAGTACCCAAAACCAAGTAAGTGAGTAGGGTACCCACGGATTCCTTTTTTCTACTAGAATTGGGTACCATACCATCGGAATACCTGTCCTGTGCTGCTGTGGATGTAGTTTTCTTAGCCATAAATCTTGGAGTTAAAATCCTAGAATTTGCATGAGGGGTGAAAGCAGAAATTGAGTCATGAGGAATCCACCTAGCATAAAACAAATAGTAGCTACCAGAGAGGGCCATTGCAAAGAACTGATTCCCATAATCGCATGTCCAGAAGTACATCCCCCAGCATATCGGGTACCAAATCCAACCAAAAATCCTCCAATAACAAAAAAGGAAATGCCTTTGCCTGTAAAAAGGTTTTCCCAAGAGAAAATTTCACTAGGCATCATCTCCGAAAAATTAGTAATTCCCAATGCTGTCAAATCTGCCTTCGTAGATGCAGCGATAGCAAAGGGTTCGGGGTTGCCCATAAATGTAACCGCCATAAATCCTCCTAGGGCGGTACCCAATACGAAAAGAAGGTTCCAAATTTCCTTTTTCCAATCGTAAGTAAAAAAGGGAATACCTGCAGGGATACAAGCAGCACAAATATGTCTAAGCGAAGAAGAAATCCCGAAAGCTTTGTTGCCCACCAGCAACAAGGCAGGAACGGTAAGTCCGATCAAAGGACCAGCAATGTACCAGGGCCAGGGTTGCGAGAGCCAATCGATGAAGGATTGCATAAGAGGTAAGGTAGAGTTTAATGAATGATAAAACGATTCCACAGGAGTTAGCCTGCAGAAAAGGTTGGTAAAAGAAGAACTGAAAATTATTTTACAGGAGTACTTTGACAAACAAAAGAAGAAATAGGGATTTTCCCAGTCTCCTTGATGGATTTAAAGCCTCCCTTTACATCAATGAGATTGCCATAGCCCCTCGCCTTTAGTATGGAAGCGAAAACCATGGACCGATATCCTCCCGCACAGTGCACGTAATAGGTTTTGTCTTTATCCACCTGTAGCATGCTTTCATTGATGTAATCCAAAGGGGCATTTTCTGCTTCTATAACATGTTCAGCATCAAATTCTGAATTCTTTCTCACATCCAAAATAGGAAGCTTTGGATTTTTTTGATGCAAGTTGGCCAGTTCCTCTGCTGAAATGGATGAAATGGTATCCACCTCAAAACCTGCCCCTTTCCAGGCTTCAATTCCTCCGGAAAGGTAGCCGAGACAAAAATCATAACCTACTCGAGCTAAACGGGTAATCACCTCCTCTTCTCTCCCTGCTTCTGCAATTACCAAAATTTCTTGTTTGAGATCTGGAATCAAAGCCCCCACCCATACCGCAAAACTTCCATCAATACCTATATTGATAGAATTGGGAATAAATGCTTTGGCAAATACTTGAGGGTCTCTGGTATCCAAAAGTAATGCGGAATTTTCGTTGGCCAAGGTCTCAAATTCCTTTGGAGATAAGGGCTTTACTCCACGTTTCAATACCACATCAATGCTATCATAGCCCTGAATGTTCATCATTACGTTTTGAGGAAAATACGCAGGGGGTGGAGTCAATCCGGAAAGCACTTCTTCCACAAACTTTTCCTTGCTCATGGGTTGTAGCGCATAGTTGCTATTCTTTTGGTTGCCCAAGGTATCGGAAGTTTCCTTACTCATATTTTTTCCACAGGCAGATCCTGCACCATGAGCTGGATAAACAATCAATTCATCCGATAAAGGCAATATTTTGCTGCGCAAAGAATCGTATAAATAACCAGCAAGTTTTTCTTGGGTCAGGTCCTTGCCTACCTTTTGTGCCAGGTCGGGGCGTCCTACGTCCCCAATAAAAAGCGTATCTCCAGTAAATATTGCTTCCTGCTTACCATTTTCATTGGTGAGCAAATAACATACGGACTCCAATGTATGGCCAGGGGTATGGAGAACTTTGATTTTTGCCTTTCCGAGGACAAACTCTTGATTGTCCTCCGCTACTAGGGCTTCGAATCCCAATTGAATCTGTGTAGGACCATAAACTATTTTTGCACCTGTCTTGGCGGCCAAGTCCTTATGACCGGATACAAAGTCAGCATGAAAATGCGTTTCAAAAACATACTTTATTTTGGCATTTCTTCTTGCTGCTTTTTCAATATAGGGCTGTACTTCACGAAGGGGGTCAATGATCGCTGCTTCCCCATCCGACTCTAAGTAATAGGCGCCTTGAGCCAAACATCCCGTATAAATTTGTTCAATGATCATGATGCACTGTATTAAGTAAAAAGAAGGTTTGAGAATTAAATTTAATGATTTGAAATTAAGTTTTTTTCTACCATATGAACCAATTGAGAAGTAGCTAGAGTTCCCGAATGCCTCCAAAGAATTTTTCCATGATGAAAAAGGATGAGTGTGGGTACCCCCCTGACCTGAAACTTGCTTGCAGCAGAAGAATTTCGGTCTACATCTACCTTGATTACTTTCACTTTTTTTCCAAGAAGCTTGGACGTCTCTTCCAGGATGGGATTCATTTGTTTACAAGGGCCACACCAATCTGCATAAAAATCTACCAAAACCGGTAAATCTCCTTCTATAAGTTGTTGAAAAGTATTGACTTGGGAATGCATAAATCAGGAGAAGATTTGATTTTCAAATATAGTTGGACATGCCCTTACAAAAAGTAATTTTTGTCACACGAGTTATGGATTCTCAAATACTAAGTTAAAAAGGCTAAAAATTATCTCACTTGCTTAAAATTGTATAGTTTCGTACTTCCAAATTGATCTTTCGTGATGCTCACCTACAAGCAAATTAACAACCTTTCAGGATGGATTATTTTTTCCATCTCCACCCTTGTATATGTACTCACCGTAGAGCAAACAGCAAGTTTTTGGGATCCAGGAGAATTTATTGCTGTGTCTTACAAACTACAAGTTCCTCATCCTCCCGGTGCTCCTTTCATGCTTTTGGTTTATCGCATGTTTGGTTTTCTTGCACTTGGGGATCCTTTGCAAGTTGCCTATTGGATGAATATTGGAAGCGCACTCTTTTCAGGTTTTACCATTCTCTTTCTTTTTTGGTCCATTACCTTGGTCGGTAAACGTATATTTCAAGTAAAAGAAGGGGAAGAATCCAAAGCCCAAACCATAGCTCTAATGGGAGCAGGTGCAATTGGTTCTTTGGTGTATACTTTTTCCGATAGTTTCTGGTTTTCCGCAGTCGAAGCTGAAGTGTATGCCATGTCCTCCTTCTTTACTGCCATCGTAATTTGGGCATTTTTAAAATGGGATGTCATCCAAGATCCCAAAGAAGAAAATAGGTGGTTGGTATTTATTGCTTATTTGGTAGGCCTATCCATAGGTGTCCATTTGCTCAATTTGGTTACCCTTCCTGCACTGGCCCTATTGTATTACTTTAAAAAATATCCTAACCCAAGCTTTTTTGGAGGTGTTTTTGCCATGTTTTTGGGTGGTATCATCCTTATTTTTATCAATAACCTCATCATCCCTGGGCTGCCTAGCCTTGCAGGTTCGATGGAAATCTGGATGGTCAACTCTTTAGGCTTACCTTTTGGATCTGGAATCGTAGTGTTTGTACTTCTCTTTATTGCGATTTTGGTTGTTGGCTTTAGGTTTTCTATGAAAAAGGAACTGGTCCTATTCCATACCTCCTTACTTTGTTTAACATTCATTTTGATCGGTTATGGAAGTTACGCCTTGATTATTGTACGGGCCAACCAAGATCCTATTATCAATGAAAATGCGCCCAAAGATATTATCAGCTATGTTTCTTACTTAAAGCGAGAACAGTATGGGTATAGACCCCTTCTTCATGGACAATACTACACTGCAAAGCTTGTAGATCAAGTAGAAGGAGACCCTATCTACATGAAAGGAAAAAATGGGTACGAGGTGGTAGATTACGAGTTAAAAAACATCTATGATCTATCAAAAACCACTCTGCTGCCAAGAATTTATTCCACCCAAGAAAGTCACCAGCGCATCTATCGCTCCGTGCTAGGTCTTGCCGAAGGAAAAGAACCTGACTTTTTGGATAACCTCACCTTCATGTTCAAACACCAATTGGGACACATGTACTGGAGGTACTTCTTATGGAATTTCTCAGGCAGAGAGAGTGATTTTTCAGATGCCAATTGGATAGGAGTCTTGGAAGCATTTTCAGATAAATTTCCTGACTATTTCAAAGAAAATAAGGCGCACAACAATTACCTAATGCTCCCTTTGCTTTTAGGAATACTAGGATTCTTCTTTCAGGGAAAGAAAGACATTAAGTATTTCTATGTCAATCTCATGCTTTTCTTGATGATGGGGGTAGTCTTGGTGATTTATTTGAATTCCCCTCCTACCGAACCTAGGGAGCGAGATTACATCTATGTAGGTAGTTTTTATGCATTTGCCATTTGGGTGGGATTAGGGACCTTGGCTTTAGCTCATGGTATAGGAAAAATCACCAAAAATTTAGGTATTGCAGGATTGGTTGCAACGCTTCTCACCTTACCCATTGCAGGCTTGATGGCCGCAGAAAACTGGGATGATCACAACCGTAAGGGAAGGTATTTTTCTGTAGATGCCGCACGAAACTTTCTTGCTTCTTGCGCTCCCAATGCCATTTTATTTACAGGGGGGGACAACGATACCTTTCCCCTCTGGTACGTGCAAGAGGTTGAAAATTTCAGAACTGACGTACGGGTGATTGTATTGAGTTATTTTGATACCGACTGGTATGTGGAACAAATGACAAAAAAGGCAGGTCTTTCTGAGCCCCTTCCCTTCTCTTTGCAACCCAAAACATACCAAAAAGGCACCAATGATGTGATCTACTTGATGGAGCGAGAAGGATTGCCTGCGATTTCGGCAGAAGAATACCTCAAGCTAATTGATAGCGGATCAGAGTTACTCAAAGTACAGACTTCTGGGAAAAGCGTGGTCAACATGGTCCCATCACGAAATTTAATTTTAGAAGTAGATAGTAGTTTTATTGCTAACGACGAGATCGTTCCTCCCCAATTTAAAGACTTGTTTGCCCCACAAATGAACTTGCAGGTGAGTGGGAATTATATTTCCAAAGGAACTTTGATGTTGATCGATTTAATTGTCAGCAACAACTGGGAGCGACCCATTTATTTTAACAATACCTCCTTGTCCACTATAGATCTTAATATCAGTGATCACGTGGTCATGGAAGGTCTTACCTACCGCCTTTTGCCTATCCGAAAGCCAGATGCTCTAAGGGAAGAGTTGGTCAATACCCAACTTGCTTACAAGAATTATATGGAAAATTTTGCCTTCAGAGGTATGAATGACCCCAATACCTATCTGGATGAAGAATATAGGAGATTTACTTCCAATCATAGAAGTGCTTTAAATTCCATTGTCATGGCACTTTTGGACGAAGATCGCAAGCAAGAAGCTTCCAAACTACTCAACTACGGACTGCAAGTCATGCCTGATAAAGGTATCCCTTATGACATCAGTAGTGGACAATCCGTGCCTTTATTCTTTGAAGTTGAGGAAGATGAAAAAGCATTAGAAATCCTAAATACAATTTCAAAAAGAGGATTAGATATGATTGAGTTGTATACCGAAACCAATCGTGGATACGATAGAGAGCTCATGATTTCTATTGAAATGATCAAATACTTTATTCCTCTCCTTAAAGAAGAGGGATATCCGGAAGAAGCTGAGGAATTGAGAAAGAATTTGGAGAAATGGATTGGTGCTGAAAGTAATGAACCAAGTTCCTTCGATAGGAGGTAATTTTTCTTCAAAAAATTAAGCCAGAAAAATCAATTTTCTGGCTTTTTTTTTATGCTTTCCAAAGTATATAAAACAAATCCAGACCTTGTTTTGGATCTTCTACGAGAAGGTAATTCTCGTGGGAAATTTCCACCACTGACGCTCCTTGTTTTTTATGAAGTCGGTTTCGATTAAAACGGTTTAAAAGTTCATAAGGCCACCTCAACACGGCATTTGGAAGTCGGTGTTGTAAATCAAGCACATCAAAACGCATAATTTTCTGCACCGAAATTCTATTTGCTTGGTGATAGGCCCAAACTTTATCATTGCCCCCAATTCCTTTGGCCTCCACCTTATCAAAAATAGAAGAAGCCAGAGCTATCAATTGCTCGGGGGTGTATTCCCTCTCATGCCAAGGATTTCGTGAAAGGGTGTGCGTGATATTTGGTGTAGAAATTATAGCCTTCCCTCCCGGTTTAAGCATTCTATAAATTTCTTCTAGAAAAAGTCGGTCCTTGTTGATGTGCTCAATTACTTGAAAACTTACAATGGTATCGTAGGAATGATCGGCAATTCCTTCAAAGGGAGGAATGACTGCTTGCTTAAATGCTACCCCAGGAAATTTATGCTGTAGGGAATGAATCACATCTCCAATTTTATCCAAGCCTAAATAGCTGCTTGCATGAGGCAAGAGAATTTCTACTCCCCTTCCTTCTCCACAACCTATCTCTAAGAGTTCCCCTTCAATCCAAGGGGTAGCAGCAATATAGGCTTTTAATAGACGTTGATGAATTGGATTGTCACTGATCAACTTATCGGACGCTATTTCCGTAGTATAGGTAGCCATGATAAAATTTAGTATTTTGGCAAAAATAAGGCTTATTTTTAAAACCTGAGAGGAAAACCTTATGTATCCAAAGTTCCTTACCCGCATTCTCTTTTTTTGTGTCTGCCTATCCTGCTACGGCATAGCCCAAGCCCAGCAATCTTTAAGCACTTTAGATCAATCCTTGAGGTATGCACTCTACGCCAGGCTGGGATTAAAAGTCATTCCTATTAAGATCTCAGCCAACCAATACAAACTTCAATTTATAGTTGAAAAAATAGAGGAAAACCCTACGCTATCCACCTATCAATTCAGCTATTTTTTACTTAATTCTTACGATCAAGAGTTACAGACTACGCAAGCATTTCTATTCGAGGAGGCCGATTTGAAAGCGTCAACAGAAAGACATTGGTATTTTGAAAAAACAGTAGAAGTTCCTGATTCTCAGCCCATTTCCATAGTCTTATTTCAAGCTCTTGATACCCGGCAGCAAGACACGTATACCTACCATATCGATTTAAAGAGTCCCTTTGTAGAAGGACATCCTAATTTTGGATTGTATTATGCAAATGAAATTCCCTTTGATCAAAACTACCTTACCAAAGATCAATCCTTACTTTTTAAATCTATCAGCATTCCTTCCATTAATTCCTTTTTTTATCCTGCCAAGTTTGAAGTGCCTTTTCCTCCCATGGAAACACGGCTTGCAGAAGTTCCTAAAGAACTTGAGGTACAATACAGAGGTGATTTTCTTTCCAATATCCCCAAACAGCTTTCCGATGAGGGGTACTATTTTTTTCAAACCGATACTACTTCCACCTCGGGACAAGTTCTAAGAACAGTACACGAAGCATTTCCAAAAGTGAAAAGCTGGGAAGAAATGGTAGATATGGTGACCTATATATCTACCAAAAAAGAACACGAAACCCTACTTCTTGCACAAGATAAAAAGAAGGCCTTAGACGCCTATTGGCTAAACCTTACTCGCGATCAGGAGGTGGCCAAAGATTTAATCCGGAACTACTTCAGGATGGTAGAATTTTCAAATATTCTATTTACTGACTACAAGGAGGGCTGGAAAACGGATCGGGGTATGGTATATATCGTCATGGGTCCGCCGCAGCAAGTAAACTTTTTCTTAGACAGGGAAATTTGGTCTTACCCTGGCATGGATGAGTCTTCCAAAATAAGGTTTACCTTTATGCGGGTGAAAACACTACTTCACCCACATTTCTATACCCTCAACCGCTCCAGAGCCTACCAGCCGGTGTGGTTCAAAAACATATCTCAATGGAGAAGCGGAAGGATGGCTTTTTGATAGATAAGGAAGCAACAGCCAAGGACTTTATTTTTGGTACTCGAGCCGTGATGGAATCTATTCATGCTGGCAAAGAGATTGATAAGATTTTGGTTCAAAAGGAGCTGAACAATGACCTGATCAAAGAACTTTTGCAGTGCTGCAAGTCAGAGCAAATACCTGTGGTAAGAGTTCCAGAGGCAAAACTCAATAGAATCACAAGAAAAAACCATCAGGGAGTCATTGCACAGATGTCTTCCATCATGTATGCCTCCTTAGACCATATCATAGATCAATGCTATGCTGTTGGAAAATCACCTTTGATCCTGGTATTGGATCATTTGACGGACGTGAGAAATTTTGGTGCCATTGCTAGATCAGCAGAATGTGCGGGAATAGATGCCATCGTGATTCCTGAAAAAGGAAGTGCACAAATCAATTCTGATGCTGTAAAAACTTCTGCAGGCGCTTTAAATTTTATCCCTGTCGCTAGAGTTAGAAATTTGTTTTTTGCCTGCCGAGATCTCCAAAAAATGGGACTTACCTTGGTGGCCATCACGGAAAAAACAGAAAAGCTGATGTATTCTGCTGATTTTACTGCACCCGTAGCTCTGATCATGGGATCTGAAGAGGACGGAATTTCCCAAGAAATCATGGGAATAGTAGACGATAAAGTAAAAATCCCCCTGTCAGGAAAGATAGAAAGTCTAAATGTATCGGTTTCAGCAGGAATTGCTATTTATGAAGCAAAGCGACAACGTCAAAACGCATAAAGTAGGTTTCTTACACAAAATCTTCCCCTTTTTTCTTAGCGCTGGCTACAAAGTCTCTAAACTTATTTTCTGCATCCAGTTTGCAAATCAAGAGAACATTATCGGATTCGTTGATCAAAAAATTTTCTAGTCCCTGTACCACCACCAATTTATCACTGTCAGTTTTGATAAAGCAATTTTCGGTATCAAATAGCAGGGCATTGGCCTCCACTACATTGTTTTTATCGTCCTTGGTCCTGATTTCGTGCAAACTCTGCCATGAGCCAATATCTGACCAACCAAAATCTCCCAAAACCACGTAGACATCGTTTGATTTTTCCATAATTCCATAGTCAATAGAAATATTTTTGACTGTAGAATAGGCCTTAAAAATAAATTCTTGTTCGGAAGCTTGGCCAAAATGCAACTTTCCTTCCTCAAAAACATCGGCCAAATCTGGCATATGTTCTTGAAATGCAGTGATCAAACTGCCAACTTTCCATACAAATATCCCCGAATTCCAAACAAAATCGCCACTTTCCAAAAAGGTCTGGGCCAATTTTACACTTGGCTTCTCCGTAAAGGTTTTCACCTTTAGTGCCAGGTCCGAAGCCGTAGAAGATTCAATAAATTGAATGTACCCATATCCTGTTTCAGGTCTATTGGGTGTAATCCCTATGGTAAGCAATCTCTTAGGCACTTTAGCAGCTTCTACGGCTACATGAATGGTTTGTAAAAATCTATTTTCTTGAAGTATCAGGTGATCCGCAGGAGCTACGATCAAGGTAGCATTAGGGTCAAAGGCAGCGATTTTATATGCGGCGTAGGCAAGGCAAGTGGCTGTATTTTTTCTAAGGGGCTCAGAGAGAATTTGATTCTCTTTTAGCTCTGGCAATTGTTCCTTAACCAAGTCCACATAGCTCTGATTGGTGACTACGTAAAAGTGATCCGGAGAGGCAATTTCCCTAAATCTATCGTAAGTCATTTGTAGAAGGCTTCTTCCAGTACCCAGCACGTCTAAAAACTGCTTGGGTTTGCTATGCTTGCTGTATGGCCAAAAACGAGAGCCTACACCCCCAGCCATGATAACAATATAGGATTGGTCCCTCATAAGAATTAGACAATACCTTCCTTCATTAAATCATGAATATGGATAAATCCTAGGACTTTATCGCCATCCATGGCCACTAATTGTGTGATATTGTGCTTCTTCATCAGCTGTAGGGCTTTTACTGCAAACTCTTCAATGCCTATGTGCTTGGGCTGTAGGGTCATGATATCTTTCGCACTAATTCCATTAATATCCAAAGATTTTTGAAGCATCCTTCGTAAATCTCCATCGGTGATGATCCCCCTCAATGCCCCAGCTTTACTTACAACGGCGGTAGCCCCCAATCTTTTACTTGAAATTTCCAAAATGACTTCCGCGAGGTTGGCATGTTCATCCACAATTGGAATTTGATTTTTTGAGATCACGTCCCCTACTTTCAGGTAAAGTTGTTTGCCAAGTGCCCCCCCTGGATGGTATTTGGCAAAATCAGAGGAAGAAAATCCTCTTGCTTCTAGCAAACAAATAGCCAAAGCATCCCCCAGGGCCAGGTGAGCCGAGGTACTGGTGGTAGGAGTCAAATTGTGTGGGCAAGCCTCTTCCTCAATGCTGGCATCCAAAACAAAATCTGCTTCTTGAGCCAAAAAAGACGTAGTATTAGACACAAGGGCTACGATGGGAAGTTGGGCTTGTTTCAATAAAGGAATCAATACTTTGATTTCAGCCGTATTTCCGGATTTAGAAATGCAAATGACCACGTCTTCCTGTTGTACCATTCCCAAATCTCCATGTATGGCATCGGCTGCATGCATAAATAGGGCTGGGGTACCGGTAGAATTAAGCGTAGCTACGATTTTGCTAGCGATGATGGCACTCTTTCCTACGCCCGTGACCACTACCCTTCCCTTGGATTGAAGAATTTTGGAGACGCAAGCTTCAAAATCCCCATTTAAGCGATCTACGAGCTTTGCAATGGCCTCGGACTCATTTAAGAGTACTCTTACTGCTGTAGTTTTAATATTTTTAGTTAACTTCAATTTTACCTGCGTTATCAGTAGTTTTGTACAAAGGTATAAAAGTAATCGTTCACTCTGCCCCTTAGACTTGAACACCACCCTCAAGCCCTTTCTTCTTGTGGAAGAAAAAGTTAAAGAAGCTCTTAAAACCATTTTTGGATTTAGCCAATTCAGAGGTAATCAAGAAGCAATTGTAGAAAATTTGCTTCAACAGAGAAACACCTTTGTGATTATGCCTACTGGAGCAGGAAAATCATTGTGCTACCAGCTTCCTGCTGTGGTAAGTGAGGGAACAGCCGTGGTCATCTCTCCCTTGATTGCCTTGATGAAAAATCAGGTAGATCAACTCAATGCTATCGGGATTAATGCCCACTTTCTCAACTCCACCCTAACGAAATCAGAAGCCAATAAAGTTAAAAATGAGGTTTTAAAAAAGAAAACCAAATTACTTTATGTGGCTCCAGAATCCCTGACTAAGGAAGAAAATTTAGCCTTTTTAAAAGAGGCCCAAGTAAGTTTTGTGGCGATAGATGAGGCGCATTGCATTTCAGAATGGGGCCATGATTTTAGACCAGAATACAGAAAAATAAAAACCATCGTCTCCCAACTGGCTCCTCAGCTTCCCATCATTGCCCTCACCGCTACAGCTACACCCAAGGTACAGCAAGACATACAGCGCAATTTGCAAATGGAGGAAGCGGATTTATTTAAGTCATCCTTCAATAGAACCAACCTGTATTATGAGGTTAGGCCCAAAGTAAAAAATGAATCCAAAAAGGCATTGATTCGATTTATCAAGCAACACAAAGGGAAATCGGGAATCATTTATTGCTTGAGTAGGAAGAAAGTGGAAGAAATTGCAGAACTACTTAAAGTCAATCAAATCAATGCCGCCCCCTACCATGCAGGCCTAGATTCTGCTGTTCGAATCAAAACCCAAGATGATTTTTTAAATGAAGAATTAGACGTAATCGTAGCCACCATTGCTTTTGGAATGGGAATAGATAAGCCCGATGTGCGCTATGTAATCCATTACGATGTGCCCAAATCTTTAGAGGGTTATTACCAAGAGACCGGTCGTGCAGGAAGGGATGGACTGGAGGGACATTGCCTGATGTTTTACCGCTACGAAGACATCATCAAACTGGATAAATTCAATAAGGATAAGGCGGTAACCGAAAGGGAAAATGCAAAAATCCTTCTTCAAGAAATGTCTGCTTACGCAGAAACGGGGGTATGTAGGAGAAAATTCATTTTGAATTATTTTGGAGAAACTTTAGAAAAAGATTGTGGATTTTGTGATAACTGCAGGAGAGAACGCATCACTTTCGAAGGCCTTGAAGACCTATGCCTTGCCCTAGAAGCAGTAAAACAAACCCATGAACGCTTCGGCTTGGAACATTTGGTAAAAGTGCTTACCGGTCAAAAAGACGATTACGTAATCAGCTACCAACACGATGCACTTAACATTTTTGGTAAAGGCAACCAGGGAAATGAAAAGCATTGGACCTCAGTGATCAGGCAAGGCATGATAGCAGCCTTATTGGAAAAAGACATAGAAAATTATGGAATTTTAAAACTCACTCCCAAAGGAGAAGAGTATCTCCAAAATCCTTATTTCATTGAGCTTTACCAAGATCACGACTTTGAGAAATTGGGGCAAAGTGAAGTGCAAGAAGAACAATTGCAGACAGCCCAAGCTTATGACGAACAACTTTTTGAGCTGTTAAAGGCTGAAAGAAAACGCGTAGCCAAGGCGAAAGGTCTGCCTCCCTATGTAATTTTTCAAGATCCTTCCTTGGAAGAAATGGCCACAGTATTTCCAACCAGCAAAGAAGAGCTTTCGCAAATTATCGGGGTAGGTATGGGAAAAGTGGCAAAATTTGGTACTTCCTTCCTGCAGGTTATTCTCAACTATGTACAAGAACACAACTTGGAAACTGCAGCCGATGTCATCGTGAAAACTTCTGGCACTCGTTCAAAAGTGAAGATTTCCATTATTCAACAAATAGATAGGAAAGTCAATCTTGAAGAGATAGCTCAAAATTGTGGGCTCAACTTACTGGAATTGCTTCAAGAAATTGAACAAATCATTTACAGCGGGACGAAGTTAAATATCGATTATTACATTCATCGAATTATGGATGAGGAACGCGAAGAAATACTCCACGACTATTTTATGGGAGCAGAAACAGACCATATCAAGACTGCTTTAGAAGAACTAGAAGGGGAAGATTTTTCGGAAGAAGAACTTCGAATTTACCGCATTAAGTTTATCTCTGATCACGCCAATTAAACCCCATTAGCAGTTATGAACATACTCCTTCTAGGAAGTGGCGGTAGAGAGCATGCATTTGCATGGAAGATATCCCAAAGCCCCTCCTGCAGCAAACTGTTTGTGGCTCCAGGAAATCCTGGCACCGCAAAAATTGCTCAAAATATTGGGGTCACTGTCACTGACTTTGAATCCATTTACCAAGTTATCGTAGAAAAGGACATTGAGTTATTGGTGGTAGGGCCTGAAGAACCTTTAGTTAAAGGGATTGTGGATTTCCTTCACAGTAGACCAAAAACAGCCTCGTTACCCATAGTAGGACCTTCTCAAAAGGGAGCGCTCTTGGAGGGAAGCAAAGACTTTTCCAAGCAATTTATGCTTCGCCATGGGATTCCCACTGCCTCCTATGCCACGTTTAATGCCTCTCAGGTACAAGAGGGTTTGGACTATCTGGAAAACCATTCCCTACCCATCGTACTCAAAGCAGATGGATTGGCAGCAGGTAAAGGCGTCTTGATTTGTCAAAGCCATGAGGAAGCCGCATCCTCATTTAAAGAAATGCTGGTAGATGCCAAGTTTGGGGAAGCGTCCTCCAAAGTGGTGGTGGAAGAATTTTTGACTGGCATTGAAGTGTCGGTCTTTGTCGCAACCGATGGAAAGAGCTATAAAATTTTACCAGAGGCCAAAGACTACAAGAGAATTGGAGAAGGAGATCAAGGCTTAAATACAGGTGGCATGGGTGCGGTCAGCCCGGTTCCATTTGCAGATAAAATATTTATGGAAAAGGTGGAACAACGTATTGTTGTTCCCACTATTCAGGGCCTAGAAAAAGAAAAAATTTCCTTTAAAGGATTCGTCTTTATTGGATTGATGAATAAGGGAGGCGAACCTTATGTCATAGAATACAATGTACGCATGGGTGATCCCGAAACTGAAGCAGTTTTGCCTAGGATAACAAGTGATTTTGTAGGCTTATTGAAAGATATAGCCCATTCCAATCTTGTCAATCACCGCCTAGAAATTTCCCCCATGCATTGTACTACGGTCGTCATGGTTAGCGGTGGTTATCCTGAGTCCTACGAAAAAGGTCATGCCATCACCCTGCCTAGTGAGGTAAGTCAGGGGGTGCTTTTTCATGCTGGTACCTCCTTGGGAAATTCAGGGCAGGTGGTGAACCAAGGCGGAAGAGTAGTGGCGATAACAGGATGGGGAGACAATTTGCAAGAATCCATGAATAATGCCTACAGGATAGTGGAAAAAATATCCTGGGAAAATGCGTATTTTAGGCGTGATATAGGAAAAGATCTGGTGTCTTTTAGAAAATAGTAGTTTTTGTACCAAGAGGCAATTTGCCCTGATTATAAATTAAATATGTCTGGATGTAGCTCATGCTCTACCACTTCAGGTGGTACCGGAGGATGCCAAAGTACGGGTACCTGCGGCACGAGCGATTGCAATAAAATGAATTCGTTTGATTGGTTGTCACACATGGGAATCCCTCAGGTGGATAACTTTGATGTGGTGGAAGTCAAATTTAAGGGGGGCAGGAAAGATTATTTTCGCAACATTGACTATATCAGTCTTACCACAGGTGATCCCGTGGTGGTGGATGTTCCCAGCGGTCACCATATCGGTTACGTATCCCTTCAAGGGGAATTGGTGAGGCTACAAATGCAAAAGCGAAAAGTGAAGAATGACGACAGCATCACCAAAATTTATAGACTTGCTACCCAAAAAGACCTGGAGAAATGGGAGGAGGCAAAGCAACGCGAAATTCCTACCCTATATCGCTGCAAACAGATTGTAGATGAGTTTAAATTGCCCATGAAAATGTCTGATGTAGAATTTCAGGCTGATAATTCCAAAGCAACTTTCTACTACTCTGCCGACGATAGAATTGACTTTAGAGAATTGATAAAAGTATTGGCTTCGGAGTTTAAGGTAAGAGTAGAAATGCGTCAAATTAGCTTGAGGCAAGAAGCAGGCAGACTTGGGGGCATAGGAGTGTGTGGACGTGAACTTTGTTGTTCCACCTGGTTGGTTGATTTTAAAAATGTAACGACTTCCGCAGCCAGGTACCAAAACTTGTCGCTTAATCCAGGAAAATTAAGTGGGCAATGTGGGAGGTTAAAATGTTGCCTTAACTACGAATTGGATACTTACATGGATGCAATCAAAGACATCCCTCAGGTAGAAAAGCCGTTGCTTACGGAACAGGGAGCTGCCAAACTGCAAAAAACGGATATTTTTAGGAAGTTGATGTGGTTTAGTTATTCCAACGATAACGATTGGCAAAGCATCACCTGCGATCGCGTCAGAGAAATTCAAGACTTGAATGCACAGGGTATATCGGTGTTTACCTTGCAGGCCAATAAGTCAACAGAAGCAGACGATATGGCTGCTCAGTCGTTTAGAGAGTTAGATCTTTTAGATAAAAAATTCTCTAAGAAAAAGAAAAAGAAGAAAAAGAAAAGACCAGGAGAAGGTTTAGGGCGAGAGACTACGTCCTTCCAAGAAAGAAGTAATGCTCAAGCTCCATCTCCGGAAGAATCCGTTACTTCCAGTAGGCCCGCAGGACAATCAGGGGAAGCTACAGGGAGCTCCTCTCCAGGCAGACCGGGAAATGAGCATAGGTTCAAAAAGAAACATAAAAATAGGCCTTCCTCCAATGTATCGGGAAGAGATACTGGACAAAACCCTGGACCTGTGGATAGCCCAAGAAATGGAGCTGCTGAAGCAACGCCAAGACGTTTCCCTCCAAGAAGAAACCAAGGACCAAGTGGCAATGAAGGAAATGAATAAACAGGTAATTTTCGCGTTTTTGACGATTATTTCATTAGCTATTACCTCCTGCTCTGAAGATAGGCTGTATGAAAATTTTCATTCTTTTAGCAATGCTTCCTGGTCAGCAAACGATTCTATTGCATTTGATTTATCAGACCTAAGCGGCCCCTATGGAAAGGGATTGCTAGCCTTGCGTTATACGGAGCCCTATCCCTATTCCAACTGTTACTTAAAGATGGTTTTTAAGGATGCCGAGAAAAAGATACTCCTAGATACCCTCTGGAACATCCCTATTTTTGATTCAAAATCAGGGCAACCTTTAGGGAAGGGTTTTGGAAGCACTTATACCTTATACGATACCCTAAGGTTTGAAATCCCACAAGAAACGAGGGAGGTACTTGTCTCCCAATACATGAGAAACTCCAGCTTAGAAGGAATTGAAGCGGTAGGATTCAAATTATTGGTGAAAAACTAAAATCGCTTTTTCTGATTGGGAATGATTTTTTCTTAAAATCAAGCTGGTACCAATTAAAGTTTATTCACTGAAATTCAATGGGTTAAAACTACTTAAGAAACTATAGGTTTGTTTCTTATGCTCTCCTTGTAAAAATCTTTCGCAATGGCGTATATTTGCATCAGTTAGACTAAATCAGATCAGCCTTAACGGAAAAGAGAGTTGGGTGAGTGGCTGAAACCAACAGTTTGCTAAACTGTCGTACGGGTTATACTGTACCGGGGGTTCGAATCCCCCACTCTCTGCTAAAAACCTAGTTCAAAAAAAAAGGGCTAGGTTTTTTTTCTTCCACACTATTGAAAAATTGATTTAAAATAATTACAATTTTTTTAAAAAATCCCTAGCATTGATCAAATCCTCCTCAGTATCGATAGAAATCGCTTGATGGGAGGTTTCGACCATCTGTATGGACACACCCTTCTCTACCAACCGAAGTTGCTCCAGCATCTCCACCTGCTCCAAGGTTCCTTTGGGCCATTGGGTAAAGGAAATCAAAAGGTCTCGGCGGTAGGCATATACTCCGATATGTTTCCAGTACGTGATTGCTTTCCCCTCACGATTGTAAGGAATAGGTGATCTGGAGAAATACATGGCACGGTACTGCTCATCGACTACCACCTTCACATAATTTGGATTTTGCACCTGTTCGGTAGCTAGCTTACGCATCAAACTGGCCACCTTTACCTCCATGTTTTCAAATGCACCAACCAGGTCCCGAAGGGTTTTGGCATCTTGAAAAGGTTCATCCCCTTGCACATTTACAATCAAGTCTGCATCTACCATCTCAAGCGCTTCAGCAATTCTATCTGATCCGCTTTCGTGTTCTTTGGTACTTCTGACCACCTTACCACCTATGGCATGAATTTGCGCCTCAATTTGATCGTGATCCGTAACTACCCAAACGGCATCAAAAACACCAGTTGCAACTGTACTTTGGTAAGTACGCTGGATTACAGAAAGTCCTCCTAGGTCCTGAACCAATTTGGCAGGCAAGCGAGTAGAGGCGTATCGTGCAGGAATTAATGCTGCTGTTTTCAAATCATAGATGTATTTAATTTGCCCTAGATCAGCAAAAGTAAACGTCTGTACCAGAAAAAGATTCTAATCAATAATATCTCACCTCACAGTTGGGAAAAGAGGCCTTAAATGAGTCAACTGACCTAATACTCAACCGAGTATTGAAGCAGGAAAGTTTTTTTAGGCTTCTCAATCCTTCCAAAGCTTTCAAGGACCTGATTTCTGTACTGGCCACATCTAATTCCTCTAAATCAGTTAAAGCTTCCAGGCCTTTCAGCGATTTGATATTGGTGCCGGAAAGATTGAGTTTTTTAATATTTATCATAAAAGAAATAGCCTCTAGATCCTCAATTCCCGTATTGGAAAGGTTGAGCTCAGTCACTAGCAAGAGTTCCCTCAAAGAAAAATAATCTATGGCAGGGATTTGCGATAAGGTCAAAGAGGTCAGCCTTTTAAGTTGACTTACTGGTTCAATAGAAAATACAGGTGCATCAAAAATGGAAAGGTTTCTAAGATTTGAAAAAATGGTCAAGGCATCCAAAGAAGAAGGTTTAAGGTTCTTAAAATTAAGAGTTGACTTAGCTGTTAGGTGATGTAATAGTTCTATGCTTGGATTTTCTGGTAAATTAAAAGAGGATCTAAATTCATTTTTCCAATCCTCATCCAAAGCATCCCACCATTGAGCAAGTTCGGATGATCTGTAAATAAAGGATACCTCTGGTCTTTTCAATAGAAAGTCAGGTACCTCTTCTTGAGATATTCTCGTAGCATTAACATTAAGATAAGTAAGTTTGGAAAGACCTAACATGGCATCAAAATCTTTCACCTCACTTCCTTCTACATCTATCTTTGTCAATTCCATTTTGTTCTGTAGCGGACCTAAAGAAAGCAATCCGGTGTTTTTTGCAATTAATTCCCGCAAGTTGCTATTTTCAGATAAAGGCAGAAGATCTGTTACCAGGGGATTATCAGAAAAACTAAGGGTAGTCAAATTAACAAAACGGACCAGAGGGTTTAGACTTTCTATACCAGTATTATCAAGATTTAGTGAAGTACTTCCCAAAGTCTGAGTCAAAAGTTCTACCCCAGGCTGCTCTCTCTTCAGTTGGGGATTGATTCGGATCAAAGCTTCTTTCCAGGCCAAAGAGAGGCCTTGCCACCAAGCTTCTAAGTCCTTCACGTGGTGGATCAATAAGACCTCTGGATTACTTCTGATGAAGTTTGTAGCTCCTACATCTGTTAAATTCGTTTGATCTGCTGCTATTTTTCTCAAACGCGGTAGATTTTCTAAAGGCGTTAAATCTCCAATTTGGCTACCTGTAAGATCTACGTATTCCAGTTGAGATATGGAGGACAAGGGAGCCAAATCGTTGATATTGGTCCCCGAAAGATCCAGCACTATCAACGAGGGGAGTTGAGCTAAAAATGAATAATTGAGCATGTAATTTTTACTCAAATTCAGGCGCTGCAGTTGAGTTAGCGATTTAATGTTTTCTACATTGTTAAACCCGCTTTCACTTAAATCCAATTCTTGCAGGTTCTTGAATTGATTTAAAACAGCAAAGCTTTGGATGGGTGTCTGTGAGGCTTTGAGCGAAGTCAATTGGGTGAGGTGAAGAAGATCGCTGATATTTTCAATTTTAGTCCTAGAAATATCCAAATAACGGAGCCGCTCTGAATACTTTATAAATTGGATTTCCGAGGTGGGGGTATTGGTAAGTATTAGACTCTCCAACAAGGTAATGTTGGAAATCGGAGCCAGGTTTGAAATAGACGTGTGGCTAATGTCTAAGTAAGTCAAATCACGCAGTTCAGAAAGAGGAGCAAGTTGCCGAATTTGTCTATTGCCAGAAAAGGTAATCGAGTCTACACTGACAAATTTGTACAATAGGGCAAGGTCTACCGAATCGGTACTGCTCAATTGAAATCTCTGCTTAAAGTAAGATTTCCAACCCGTATCTAGGGTGTTCCACCAAGCGGTCAACTCTACATCCCGACTTACTTTGGTGGTATAGATGCTGGCAATCTTTAATTCTTGTGTTTTCTCATCTAGATTAATCTCTATAAATCTAGATTTTGTAGAAGCTACCTTATCTCCTTTCAAGCCAACTGCAGTAATACTTCTATCCAAGGAGGCAAGGAAAAAGACATCTCCATTATCTTTTTGAAAAGGCTTTATTTCCCTGATTTTAAATTTAAATTCGACGGATTTAAAAAAAAATTCAATGTCTTTGAAGTAAGCGGTAACGTCTTTATTGGTCACTACTTTTCTATCCTGCAAAAGATCATCTTCAATTTGAACTTTCGAATCCCTAAAAATTTTAAGGTAACTTTCTCTAATAATTACATCTTTATCTCTTGCGGAGGTTTGTGGGTCACCCACAGTATTCAACAAAAATTCCAAAAATCTAACCTGATCTTCCACTTTTGTTGAAAGTTCAGTGAGTTGTTCTTGGCTGTACCCTTTTATTGACTGAGCATTGCTGAGCTCAGCGAAAAAAAAATAAAAAGCCAAAAATAGAATACATTTAGTTTTGATCATAAATGTACCGCAAAAGAGTTTCCTTATCACCTGGTCCCAATTTAACCAAATTTGAAATTAACCATCCCGTATTGTAACCAGGTCGATTAAACTGATTTACCTCAAAATACCAGCCGCCAATTTGAAAAAAATGAAACTTCACCCCATTTACTGTTTCAAATCGGAGGTTATTTTGTTTCATCTCATACAAAAAAATCGCCAAATAATCGGGAGAATAGCTGGTAGGAGTAAAAGATTCAGGATTCTCTGAATCTTGAAAAGCTCTGCGCATGTTCATGAATCCTAATTCATGGCTCAAGGGATGAAGAAAATCCTTTTCTGAACCTATGGGCTTGTTAAATAAATTTTTAAACGGTTCAAAAACAACTTGATCGATCACCCATTCGTAGCCTAAGCCTTCTGGTTGAATTTTCATAATAAAGGTTACATCCTCCCTTTTTCCCTTGTAATTAAAAATAGCATCCACTTCTGCATACCAGCCTGTTCTGTGAAAGATTAGAAACTGAGGGAAGTTGGATGACGCTACCGATTCAATAAATTGATTTTTTAGATCAGGACTAATACCTGAAGTTTCGTTATCAAAAAGTAAGGAAATAAAACCCTTTCTTAAGTTAGGGTTTTGAAAAAGAGAATCTTTAGGATAAAACCTTTTGTTGCCGTCAATGGATTCTTCTCCATTAAATCGCCTAAAAAATTGGTTTAATTGCTTGGTGGAGGCGGCGAATCTTCCATCATCTTTGATTGTCCCGGGGCTGCCGATGCCTTGCCCCGAGACAATGAAGATGTTTGTTATAAAAAAAACAAAAATCAGTACGCTTTTTCTCATGCGGAAGTTTCGGTCACCCGTACATCCCCAAGCATTACGTCCCAAAATTCAATGGTCCGTCCTGCAATTTGGGTTTGCTTCTTTTCAACATAGATGGTAATGTCTTTTTTGGTGGTATCCTTGTAGTTCATTCCTGTTTCTATGGATGTTCCCTCAAAACGCTGGTATACAGTAATCACTCCCACGTACCTTCCGTCGGGTTGTCTTTCCAAATCCGAAACATATTGAATATCATACCAAGTGATATTTACCTTGTCGTAATTGAGTGCCATCAATCTCTCAAAATACCTTCTTACTTTATAGTAAGCGATTTCATTGGTATTGATGGAAGAAACGCCCATTTCTGCTCCTGGGGCAAATAACTCCTCTGCCCTATCCATGACTCGATTGGCCTCAGAAAATTGAGTTTCTTTATTGCCAATGATGGCGATATACTTGGATAAATCCTTCACTTTTTCCAAAGCAAGGGAATCAATGGCCTGCTTTCTTGCAGGGCTAATATTGTCTTGTGCCAAAGCCACTACCGAGGTAGCAACAAAAAGCCCTAGAAAGAGTATAAGTTTATTTTTCATGAGAACGTAATTTTTTCAGGTTTAATTTATTTTCTTCTGAGTTCTAATTCAGACACTTTTCCACTTCCGTCCAATCGGATATCTGAAATAAAGTTTAGGTTTTTCTTGGTATCCTTTAGGTAATCCAAGTATTTCTTGATAGTGGTAGGTTCATCGTAATCTTTTACTCCACCTTCTTCATGAATTACCACCAATACTGGAATTTCTTGGTTCGCAAACATACCCAAAGCCTCCTGTATGAATTGGTTGGCAGATGTTACATTAGTAGCCCCAGCCACATTAGTAAAATATTTTTCAAGTCGCTCTACCGCAATTTCTTCAGCAGAACGCGTCACTGGGGTAGGTTGAGCAGGCTGTTGAATTACCTCTTCCTTAGCCGCAGGGGCTGGAGCTGGCTCTACTACCTTCTTTTTACTCTTACATGCACCCAGTGCCACTACCAAAAGTAAGGACAAGAAAAGGGCTTTTCGTAAGGAAACAGAGAATAAGATGTGCTTCATTTTTAAATAAATTAAGTTAGGGATTTGTAGTTAGATGTCATTTGATGGGACATTTGGGTAATGCAAAATAAATAAAACATTACACAAATCTTCATTCCTTTTACTCAAGTCCTCGTATTTTTTTAAAATATTGAAAATTGAGAAGTGAAAAGAATTCTTGAATCTTGATTTTGGTTAGCTGAGTATTTTTTTTCCTAGGATTTAAAATTTTAATCTTCAATTGGTTAAGAAATTGAATCAACGCATCATAGCCTAGCGTCTACCATTTCTTTGTTTAAAAATCCTTTGACATCGTAGATCACTTGGGAAGAATTTTTACTTACAGGTAGACTAGAAAATTGGGAATGCGCGACAGCCAGTACTATGGCTGCATATTCCTCCAATTTGGGGAATTTCTCTCCACCTAAAATGGAAATTCCGTATTCTGCCTTGACCTCTTCCGGATTGGCCCAAGGATCGTAGACCTCCACATTCATATCGAAGGTCCTCAACTCGTGGTAAATATCTATAACGCGGGTATTCCTTACGTCAGGACAATTTTCTTTAAAGGTAAAACCTAAAATAAGAACCTTGGCATCGATAATTTTTAGGTCTTTTCTCATCATCAATTTGATGATTTCTGTGGCCACAAACTTACCCATGCTATCATTTACCCGTCTTCCTGCCAAAATAATTTCCGGATGGTACCCTACCTCTTGGGCTTTTTGAGCCAAATAAAAGGGATCAACTCCTATACAATGCCCTCCCACTAGGCCAGGCTTAAATTTTAAAAAATTCCACTTGGTCCCTGCCGCTTCAAGAACCTCATGGGTATCAATTCCCAACAAATGAAAAATTTTTGCTAACTCATTCACAAAGGCAATATTGATATCCCGTTGGGAATTTTCAATGACTTTGGCCGCTTCAGCCACCTTTATGGAAGAAGCCTTGTAGGTACCTGCTGTAATCACCGTTTTGTACAATTGATCTACAAAATCGGCCACCTCAGGGGTACTTCCCGAAGTAACTTTTACGATTTTGGCCACCGTGTGCACCTTGTCGCCTGGATTGATTCGCTCTGGGGAATAGCCCGCAAAAAAATCTACGTTAAACTTGAGCCCAGAAACCTTTTCCAGCACCGGTACACAATCCTCCTCAGTCACTCCAGGATAGACCGTAGATTCGTAAATCACTACATCCTCTTTTTTCAAATACCTTCCCAAGGTCTCAGAAGCCTTCAACATGGGGGTGAGCACTGGCCTATTGTGCTTGTCCGTAGGCGTAGGTACTGTCACAATAAAAACAGTACAGTCTTTCAAATCCTCAGGATCCCCTGTGGGGAAAAAACCGCGCTTCCCTACTGCAGGTGAAGCTGGTAAAAGTACTTCCTTTAGGGCTTGTTCGGCAACTTCTAGAGTAGCGTCTTCTCCAGCGGCCAATTCATCAATCCTATTACGATTAATGTCATAGCCAATCACTGGGAATTTTTTAGAAAATTCTACTGCCAAGGGAAGTCCTACATAACCTAGACCAATGACAGCAATTTTTACTTCTTGTATCGATTTCACGAGCAATCCAAATTAACTACCTTTAAAGCATTACCTTAACTCCAACTCCTCACAACTTACCTGTTTCCATGTACTTTTCTCCCCATCCCTAATTTTCTATTTCATGTAGGGAGGATTTTCAATCCCTTTACGGGGAAGATTTTCCTATCGCATGAACAATAAATCCAATTTTTTCTAAAGCCTGTTTATTCAACAGATTTCTTCCATCAAACAAAAGGGCTGGTTTTTGCATAGAAGAATATATACGCTCCCAATCTAGGGAATTAAATTCCTCCCATTCTGTTAAAACCGCTACCGCAGAAGCATCTTTACAGGCTTCGTAGGCAGATTCTGCTACCTGGACCAAACGCTTATTGTCTTCCGAGGACCTATTTTCAAGAAAATCTAAATCCCTGTAAATTTTTTCTTCAGCAACCTTTGGATCATAAACCGCTAGCAGAGCTCGCTCGTCCAACAGGGCATCTGCAACATATATTGCAGGGGACTCTCTGGTATCGTTGGTATCTTTTTTAAATGCCCACCCTAAAAAGGCAATGGTTTTTCCATTTACGGTGTAGTAAAGGCTCTTGATGATTTTTTTAGCAAAGCGCTCTCGTTGATGTGCGTTGATTTTTACTACCTGCTCCCAATAATCAGCTACCTCATGCAACTGGAAGCTTCTGCAGATATACACCAGATTCAAGATATCTTTCTGGAAGCAAGAACCTCCAAATCCTACGGAAGCTTTTAAAAATTTAGGGCCAATTCTTGAATCTGTTCCAATGGCTTTGGCAACTTCTTCAATGTCAGCGCCTGTCACTTCACAAAGCTCTGAGACCGAATTGATAGAGGATACCCTCTGCGCTAGGAATGCATTGGCAGTCAATTTGGACAGTTCAGAGGACCAAACATTGGTTGTCAAAATCTTTTCCATAGGCACCCAGGCCTGATAAATTTCAACTAAAGCTTGAATGGCTGCTTGACCCTCTGGATCTTGATCCCCTCCTATGAGCACTCGGTCTGGGTTTAATAAATCCTGAACCGCTGTGCCCTCAGCTAAAAATTCAGGGTTAGAAAGCACCTGAAAAGAAACCTTACTGGGAGAATTTTGTAATATATCTTTTATGGCTTGGGCAGTTCTTACCGGAAGGGTAGATTTTTCTACCACAATTTTGGGACTAGTCGCTACATCTGCGATTTGCCTGGCACAAGCTTCTACCCACTTGAGATCTGCAGCCATTCCTTTTCCCTCTCCATATGTTTTGGTAGGGGTATTAACAGATATAAAGATCATATCTGCATCCAAAATCGCCTGATTTACCTCTTTCGAGAAAAATAAATTTCTACCTCTAGCCTCTGCAACTACCTGTTCCAATCCCGGTTCGTAAATAGGAAGCTGACTTAAATCTTCTTGATTCCAAGCGGCTATTCTAGCTTCATTGCTATCTACTACCACTACGCGAATGTTGGGACATTTTTGGGCAATAACAGACATGGTAGGACCTCCTACATATCCTGCTCCAATGCAACAAATGTTTTTAATTCTTCCCATTTTTAATCTTTATCTACTCTTGAAAAAATCAGGCTCAGAAGATGCCTCTACTGGCTAGCAAGAAAGATTCCGCAAATAACGTAAGGAATTGCCGGTTTTTTTACATTTCCTAATAATTTGTGCCTAATCGATACCTCACCAAGACTAACTTCCCAATCAAACTATTTGTAAAGTTGTAAAACCTAAGGATATTCTGAAAATCTGATTTTTTTACTATCTTTTTAGTCTCAATTGAGAATAAACCCATGATTCCGTCTAGAATTCATCTCTATTTGATTTGGCTTTCAGGCCTGATTCTTTTATGGAGTTGCTCTGAAAAAAACAAGGAAAACACCTCCCTGCTGCCAGCAGATCAAGTAAGCTACAATTTTCACATCAGACCCATTCTTTCAGACAAGTGTTTTGCCTGCCATGGGCCAGATGCGAATAAGCGAGAAGCAAATTTAAGATTAGACCAGGAGGAAAGTGCCTTTGCTGCCTTGAAAGATAGCCCTGGAAAATTTGCCTTGGTTGCTGGAAAACCCTTACAATCGGAAGTCTACCACCGCATCACCAGCACGGATCCCAATGAAATGATGCCTCCACCCACCTCCAATCTAGCACTTTCAGCAAGCGAGATAGAACTGATCAAAAGATGGATTGAACAAGGTGCTGTCTACGAACCTCATTGGGCCTTCACCCGAATAGAAAAGCCAAAAGTCCCTGAGGAGGACTGGGGAAATCATGAATTGGATCGTTTCGTGGCTAAAAAGATGAAGGAAAAAGGGCTTTCCCCCAACCCTGAAGCTTCCTCTACCGAACTCATCAAAAGGGCAAGTTTGGATCTCACGGGCTTACCCCCGTCCCTTGAGCTTCTGGATAAATATTCCGGATTTCAAGGCCAAAATTCTTATGAAAAATTCCTGGATGAATTGCTAGCATCTCCCTCATTTGGAGAGAAAATGGCTATTTTATGGCTAGATATTGCAAGATATTCCGATAGTTATGGGTACCAAGATGACAATATCCGCACCCAATGGCCCTACAGAGATTGGGTAATTCATGCCTTCAACAAAAATCTTCCTTACGACCAATTCCTCACCTGGCAGTTGGCCGGGGACCTGTTGCCCAATCCCAATAAAGAACAACTACTAGCCACCGCTTTTAATCGAAACCATAAATACACCGAGGAAGGTGGGGTAATAGAAGAAGAGTACCGAATAGAATACGTCCTTGACAAAACCAATACCTTCAGCAAAGGAATTCTTGGGATGACCATGGAATGTGCCCAATGCCACGACCATAAGTATGACCCCGTCTCACAAAAAGAGTATTATGAACTCTTTGCTTTTTTCAATACCTCCCTGGAAAAAGGTTTTGAAGGAGATGTAAGCGTATCCAAACCTGCCAAAACCCCTATTCTTTGGGTGGATAGGCAAGATCTAGATGGCATCCTCAAATTTGTCAACCACCAAGATACCTCCCGCTTGAGTATTTCGGTGATGGGGGAAATGCAAGAAAAGCGCACTACCTACATTTTGAATAGGGGCGCTTACGATGCTCCTACCCTACCTGTTGAGCCAGGCACACCTGCTTCCTTACTTTCTTTTCCTGCCTCTTTTGAAAAAAATAGACTTGGATTGGCCCAATGGACTACCCACAGAGACAACCCCTTGACCTCCCGAGTCTTTGTAAATCTAATCTGGCAAGAAATTTTTGGAAGAGGAATAGTGAAATCGGCAGGAGATTTTGGCATGCAAGGAGATTTGCCGACCCACCCTGAATTATTGAATTGGCTGGCAGCAGATTTTATGGAAAATGGGTGGAACGTTAAAAGATTGCTCAAGCAAATTTTAAGCTCAGCGACTTACAAGCAATCCGCCGCTATCACGTCCCAACACCTAGAAATTGATCCCGACAACCTGTACTTGGCTAGAGCACCTAGACTTCGTTTACCTGCAGAAAACATCCAAGACTTGGTCTGGTACAGCAGTGGCTTGCTCAACAAAGACATAGGCGGGCCCAGCGTCAAGCCTTACCAGCCATCTGGACTTTGGGAAGCCGCTACCTCAGGAAGAGGAGTACTGGCAACCTACGTTCAGGATTCCGGATCGAAGCTATACAGAAGAGGAATTTACAACTTTATCAAGTTGACCGTACCTCCTCCAAAAGCCATCCTCTTTGATTCTAGCAATCGAGATCGCTGTGAACTCACTAGAAACCGAACCAATACGCCCCTTCAAGCCCTGGTCATGATGAATGACCCCATGGTCTTGGAAGCATCTCGGGTATTATCGACCCAGCTCATCCAAAAATACAAAGATCCCTCTCAAGCGATTACGGAAGCCTTTAGGCGTATTGTATGCCGAGATCTAAAAAACAAAGAGAAAGAGCTATTGATGGCCTATTACGAAGCTGAACTAAGCCATTACCAAGCCAAGCCAGCAGAAGCGGCCTTGTCGTTGGATGTGGGTGAATATCCCATGGACCCTAAGGCGATTACCCCTCAAAATGCTGCCCTCATGCAAGTTATCGTGAGCCTCTACAATTTGGAAGAAACCATTACCAAAAGTTGATATGGAAAAGGAAATTTTTGAACAAGGATTAAATCACAACAGAAGAAAATTCCTTTCTCGACTGAGCTTAGGCATTGGAAGTGTAGCCTTAGGATCGCTATTGATCCCAGATCTTTTTTCAGGAAAGCAAGAAGCAGAGGATGCCTTGATGCGAGCCCTTCCTCATTTTGCACCCAAAGCCAAACGTATCATATACCTCTTTCAAAATGGTGCACCTTCCCAATTGGAAACCTTTGATTACAAGCCACTTCTAAGAACCAATTTTGGTCAAGATCTTCCCGAGTCCATTCGTATGGGACAAAGACTCACGGGCATGACGGCAGGACAAGATGCATTTCCCTTGGTAGGCTCTTACTTCGAGTTTAACCAATACGGACAAAGTAGGGCGTGGATCTCCTCGCTCTTCCCCCATTTGTCTTCGGTGGTGGATGACCTTTGCATCATCAAATCCATGCATACGGAGGCCATCAATCACGATCCAGCCTTGACTTTTTTCCAAACCGGTGCTCAGGTGGGCAATAGACCCAGCATGGGTTCTTGGTTGAGCTATGGACTGGGCAGCGAAAATGAAAACCTTCCTGCTTTTTGTGTATTGCTCAGCAGAGGCAAAGGAAATGGGCAAGGAGTATATTCCAAATTATGGTCCAGCGGTTTTTTGGATGCTAGGCACCAAGGGGTACAGTTTTCCAACTCGGAAGACCCCGTACTCTACCTGTCAGATCCCAAAGGGATGAGCAAAGACCAGCGAAGAAGGATGCTCGATCAGGTGTCTGCCATGAATGAATTGAGCTACCAAGAATTTAACGATCCCCAAATCACCACCAAAGTGCAGCAATACGAAATGGCGTATCGCATGCAGACCGCCGTGCCAGAAATCACCGATGTAAGCAAAGAACCTGATTCCATCGTCAAACTTTATGGTCCAGATTGCTTGGTACCAGGCACCTATGCCGCCAATTGCCTTCTAGCAAGAAAGTTGTCAGAAAATGGGGTCCGCTTTGTACAGCTCTACCATCAAGGCTGGGATACCCACGACAACCTACCCAACCAAATGATTGGGCAGGCAAAAGATGTGGATCAAGCTTCCGCAGCATTGATTACTGACTTAAAACAACGAGGTCTCTTGGACGAAACCCTAGTCATTTGGGGTGGAGAGTTTGGTCGAACGAATTATTGCCAAGGAAAAATAGCCCCAGAAAATTATGGTAGAGATCACCATCCTAGGGCCTTTTCCATCTTAATGGCAGGAGGAGGAGTAAAGTCAGGCATTGTGTATGGAGAAACAGACGATTTTGGATACAATATCCTAGAAAATCCCGTACACGTACACGACTTCCAAGCTACCGTTTTGAACCTCATGGGAATAGATCATGAAAAATTGATCTACAAGCATTTGGGAAGGCGGTACAGACTCACCGATGTGCATGGAAAGGTAGTTTCAGATATCATAGCTTAACCTCCTAACCCAAATAACGTGTCTCGAAGTACTTCCCTACTTGAAAACCTACTCTTTTTTTGGATTGGAGGCGTGGTAATTCTTCTCCTAGGAGGAGACTACTTGCAGGTGCCCGATTGGCTTTTGGTGGCGGGAAGACTCCATCCTCTCTTACTTCATTTCCCGCTTGTACTGCTTCTTTTGAGTACTGCTCTGCTGTGGTCAAGGTCCGAAAATTGGCAGACACTGGCTCCTAAAATTTTATTGTTAGGAGCAAATTTCGCAGGAATTACCTCTTTAGCTGGTCTAATTTTAGCAACAGAGGATTATGAAGGCTCCAACTTTTCTTGGCATAAGTGGTCTGGAATTGGTAGCTTTTTTCTCGCAATAGGCTTTTATTTTTTAAAAAATGTAAAGCTACAGATCAAAAAAAGTATAGGTCTTGGATTAGCTATACTCTTGTTGCTGGTAGGTCATTTTGGGGCAAATCTTACCCATGGAGAGGATTTTTTACTTGGCCCACTCCTTGCCCAAGAAAAACAAACCCTAAGCCTGGAAGATGCAGAAGTCTTTAGGCATGTGATCCAACCCATCTTGGAATCCAAGTGCGTTTCTTGCCATAAAGAAGGAAAGGTAAAAGGAGAACTTCGGTTAGATTTGGTAGAAGGCATCCTCAAAGGGGGAAAGTCTGGACCCTTTTTTCTTGCGGGTAATCCCGAGCAATCCCTCTTCATCCAACGCATTCACCTGCCCTTGGAAGAGGAAGATCATATGCCTCCCAAAAATAAACCTCAACTTACTGAAGAAGAGCTTGAACTCCTGCGACTCTGGGTTCTTACGGGAGGAAAGGTAAACCAGAAGGTAATCGAACTGCCAGCCGAAGATCCTTTTTATCAACTGATTGCCGAAAAGTTTACCAAGGAAAAAACATACCCCTTCTCCCCCGCAGACGAGGAAGACGTGGCCGATCTCAATACTTTTTTTAGAAAAGTAAGACCCATTTACCCTGGTTCTCCAGCGCTGGAAGTAACTTATTTTGGGACTTCTGCCTTTGATCCCAGTTCCTTGGAAGAACTCTCCAAAGTGAGTGAACAAGTAGTCCGTCTCAAACTGGACCGCATGCCTCTAGAAAATGTGGATTTAGAGTTTTTATCTGATTTCCAACAGCTAGAAGAGGTGTATCTAAACTTTACAGGCATCCCTGAATCCCAGCTAAGCGTATTTTCCCAATTGCCACAACTTCGACTGCTGGCCTTGTCTGGAAATGCCCTCAGCGAGGTGGGTACCAAGCACCTGCTCTCCATGCGCCAAGTGAAAAAACTATTCCTTTGGCAAACTGGCTTAGCTATCCAAAAACAAGAAGAACTTAAAAAAGCGCTCCCAACCACAGTGATCGATTTTGGGTACGATGACAAAGGAGTGATTTACCCATTAAATCCACCAAAAATTGAATTTGATGAGGTGCTATTCCAAGACCAAACCCAAGTGATCCTTTCCCATCCCATCAAATCCACCCAGCTCAGATATACCCTGGATGGAAGCATGCCGGATAGCCTACAGAGTAGCAGGTACACCCATCCTCTCACCTTGAAATCCTCAACTCAACTTCGCGTTAAGGCTTTTGCACCAGGATGGATAGGCAGTGAGACTACGGATACTATTCTTTTCAAAAAAGGAATTGTCCCAACTTCCTATAGTTTGAGTACTTTACCCAACCCACGCTACGCAGCAAAAGGCGCAAGCAGCTTATTTGATGGGATTAAAGGCAAGGCCAACCATAGCAGTGGAGATTGGCTGGGCTTCACCGACTCCCCTTTTGACCTCACCCTTTCCCTTGGAGGCTTGAAAAATCTAAGTGTTTTGGAAATTAGTCTGCTCCTGCACGAAAGTGCGTATATTTTTCCTCCTCAATCGGTAGAACTTTGGGTAGGGAATTCTGGTAAATGGAGTAAGATTCCTGTTCCCAATCTACCCATGTCTACCAAAATCCAAGATCCTAGATTCAGTTTGCTCTCCCTTCCCCTTTCAAATACCCAGGCGGATCAGGTACGCATCAAATTGAGTCCCATAAGCAAACTCCCCTCTTGGCATCCTGGAGCAGGAGCAAAAGGATGGGTATTTGTAGATGAAATCTTAATCCATTGATTTTTGCTTTATGTCTATCCCTAGTTACAAAAAATATCAAGAAATAATTAGCCATAAACTACAACTCGCTTTTGGTCAAGAAGTCCAAATCCTACAAGCGGCAGGGTATTTAGCTTCTACCTTGACCCATCAAGGTTGGGTATATAGCTTCGGTACTGGCCATTCGCACATGATTGCCGAGGAGCTTTTTTATCGTGCGGGAGGATTTGCCAGAGTACGGGCCCTCTTGGTACCCGAACTTATGCTCCACCAAAGTGCCACCGGAAGTACAGAAGCAGAGCGAAAAGAAGGTTATGCCCAGCATCTGTTGCAAGATTATGTTCTTGGTCCTGAAGATGTACTTATTATTGCTTCCAATTCCGGGCGTAATGCTGTTCCTATAGAATTGGCTCAATTGGCCAAAGAAAAAGGAGCTAAAGTAATTGTGCTCACCAATCTAAGGCACAGCAAGTCGGTCAGCTCTAGGCATTCCTCGGGGCTCAAACTGTATGAATTGGGGGATGTAGTCCTAGATAATATGGGGGAAATTGGAGATGCTGCATTAGCTTTAGAGGGTCTTGAAACCAAGGTAGGACCTACCTCTACGGTAGTTAGTACCGCCTTACTTCAGGCAATCTGCGTGGAAGCTACTTCGGCCATCCTAGCCAATGGAGGGCAACCTGAAGTGTTCAATAGCTCTAATTCCGATCAAGGATCGGCCCACAACGAGGGGCTCATCGAAGAATACAAAAAATGGGTTTCGATGCTTTAATCTATCCCTGCACTTCTTCCAGACCTACCAGAAGGTAAGAAAAGTTTAAATCTAGGCGTATATCCAGGACGGTAATAGATGGGTTCCCTGTAGATGGGGGAATTGGCATTAGGTTCTGCTCCTGAATCCGTGTACCGAATATCCATCCCAGGAAAAGCTGAGTTGACCATGACCCTATCGTCCTTGATCGCTACCCCAGGTTTGGGTAGAGCAAAGGACACCCCACCTGCTATTTTTTCTAATCGGGGAAGTTCTTTTTGCCCCACCAAATTCACAAATTGGTTCCATTCCTCTTTCCTACTCTCTTTCATTTCTTCCTCGGTACCCTGTCTAGACCACTCGGGATCGCCCTTCCAAGCCCTTTCCACATAGCCCAACATCTTGGGAAAAAGGTAGTTTTCTAGCATCTCTGTACCCTTGACGGTTTCGGTCCACAATTGCCCTGAAACACCTAGGATATTTTTTCTGCCTTTTTCGGTGAGCAGGGTAAATTTTTCCTCGGCATCCTCCCAATTCCATGGATCTCCCGACAAGGTTTGGTCGTGAGAAAGGTATAATTTTCCAGGAACGGTCTTCCAAGATTGGTACATATCCACTACCCCACTCCAGGTATGGCCTCGATCGTCAGGATCCCAAGAATTGGCAAGATCAAAGTAAAAATTTGCACTCGAACAAATCACAACAGGATAGCCGGCGTTGGCCAATCTATAAGCCATGTCCTCCCCTCCCCAACCTGCAGCTGCATTCCACGCGTAAAGTTTCCACTGCTGAGAGGATAATTTTTCATTAGGAACCACCTCTTCTCCCTGATGAGACTGTCCTATCTCTTCCCAACCTCCCATTTGCCAGCCCTGCTTCGTTAAAATATCCCCAATTCTCAGTCGAAAATAATCCAACAATTCGTCTTGAGATAGATCGGGATTCTTGGCTAAAAACTCCTGACATATGGGAGAAGCCGTCCATACCCCCTTGGGGACTTCATCTCCCCCAGAATGCCAATTTTTACCCTCAAGTCCCACTGAAGCATACATTTTACCAATTTCTACTACCAATTTTTCATAAAACGCATAGGTAGATTCTTGACAAACACACACCGTATTACCCGTAAAATTTTGGGCAGACCGGTACTTGGATTGATCCTCGGGATCGGCCAATCGGTAGGCAAGTGCTTCTTCCATTTTTCCTGCCGAAGCGTAGCTTTGATATCTTTTCTCCATAGCCAAAATCGCTGCTCGAGAGTGGGCAGGCACACCCAATTCGGGAATCACTTCAATGTTTCTTTGCTTGGCAAAAGCCAAAATCTCTTGAAAATCTTTTACTGTATAAAATCCTGTTCCCGTGACGCTTTGTTCTGGAAAAGCTCCAGAGCCATAGTAGGGATATAAAAATTCCGATTCATTTTCAGAAAATCCTCTTCTAGCCCCAAAATCTGTCAATTCGGGAAGTCCAGGGATTTCAATTCTCCAGCCTTCATCGTTGGCCAAATTGAAGTGAAAGACATTCAATTTGTAAAAAGACATCAATTCGAGAATTTTAAAAATTTGCTCTTTAGGTTGGAAGTTGCGGGCCACATCTAAAAAAAATCCTCTGTAGCCAAATGCAGGTTCATCATGGATCTCTACCTGAGGCAAAATCAAGGAGGAAACACCCTCCTTCCAAACCGCAGGGGGAAGCAGGGCTAAAAATGAATTTACTCCAAACCAAGCTCCTGCAGGAGATGAAGCCTGAATGAGTACCTCCTTGCCTACAGTTTTTATTCCATAAGCTTCTAATCCAAAGGATTCCACCTTTTCCAACCTAATGCGTAGCACATCTTCCTCAGCTCGATCTGCCACTCGATACCCATGTAATAACTTTTCCTCCACGTATTCTTTAGGGGCATGGAATTCCGTTGGGCCTTCAACTACAATTTTGCTAGGAGTCATTTCTAGAGCTGCTGCGGTATATTTCCATTCTTTAGGAGAAGGCAAGTAGGGAGGGATTTCATCCTCTGAAAGAGGAAAAATTGCTCTATTTTGTTCGTAACGTTGTGCGGAGGAAGTTACAGGCAAGGGAGTTCCTGTAGCCATAGAAGCCAAGTTTGATTCGCTAATCTCTTCCACTTCATAGTGCTTGATTTCCTCAATTTTTCCATCGGCATGCACCAAAATCAAGGCCTCGGGGGCGTAGGAATTCTTAAAAAAAGGACCTCGACTCCGATAGGCAAAAGAAAAAGGCTTTTTTGGATCTAGTGCAGGGGTTTGGCCTTCTAGCACAAAAAAATCTCCCTGCAAGTGCTTTAGCTGCAGCTTAGGGTCTAATGATTGACTAAAAATGGAAATAAAAATGGTATTGAAATATAATTTCCAACCTGCTTGAATTGGTTTTTCTCCAGCATTGGTAAGAGATAGTGAGGCACTATGCTGCTCGGGTGATGTGAATTTATTTTCCAACAAGTTCCAAGACGCATGAACTTGTGCCTGAGCCCAAGGCTCATAAAAAAAGAAAAGCAAGCAAAAAATCAATCCATGCAAGAAGCTGTGCCGTTTCATATGGGAAATATTAGATTGGTGAACCCAATAAATTTAAGGCGAGATATTTTTAAAACCAGCTACTTTTAATAATTTAACGAAGTAAACCCAAAGCCCTATTTTATCGCCCTATGCAAATTGATCAACAGGCCAAATTACTTCAAGGAAGGTATCTGGCATTAGATGTTTTAAGAGGAATGACCTTAGCCTTTATGGTCATCGTCAATACTCCCGGCAGTTGGAATATCATGTATTCCCCTTTGATGCATGCAGAATGGCACGGATTTACACCAACAGACCTGGTATTTCCTACGTTTTTATTTGTCGTTGGAAATGCCATGAGTTTTGCCTTGAAAAGAATGCAAGACATGAAGGCAGGTAAATTCTACAAGAAAGTATTCACCAGGGCGTTTTTGATCTTTGCTATTGGCTGGCTACTCAATGCTTTTCCTTTCTTTGAACCCAATGATGCGGGTCAACTTGCCTTTATTGATTTAGGTGAAGTAAGGCTGCTCGGGGTATTGCAACGCATCGCCCTAGCCTATTTGGCAGCCGCCCTGTTATTGTATTGGGGGGGAGAGAAATTGGGCTGGATCTTTAGCATTGCTGCCTTACTTGGCTATTGGCCTATACTCTATTACCTAGGTACTCCCGGGGATCCCTACAGCTTGCTTGGAAATGCACCTTTGAAATGGGATCTGGCGGTGATCGGTGAAAAAAGAATGTATACGGATGAAGGTGAACCAGAAGGAATTTTAAGTACACTTACTTCCATAGTCAATGTCATTGCAGGGTATTTGGTAGGAAAATTTGTGCAACGAAGGGGAAATAGCCTAGTCAGTGTACAGACATTGGCAGTACTTGGCCTGGTGTTGATCGCCACGAGTTATGCCTGGGATTTGGTATTCCCTATCAATAAAAAGATTTGGACCAGCCCCTATGTTACGCTCACGGTAGGTTGGGACTTGGTAATGCTCTCTCTTTTGATTTTCGTGGTAGAAATCAAAAATATTGCCTCATGGACCTATTTCTTTCAAGCTTTCGGAAGAAATCCCTTGATTCTTTACGTGTGTTCAGGCGTCGTCATCTCCATCATTTCCTCTATCCCCATAGGAGACAGCGACCTGAAAGCAGTCATCTATGAAAATGCATTTACCAGTTGGTTAAGCCCAAAAAATGCTTCTTTCTTCTTTTCTGTGGCCTACATGTTGTTAATTTGGAGCATAGGCTTCTTGATGGATAAAAACAAAATCTACATCCGAGTGTGACCTAAACTCGAAAGGGCGGAAAATTACTTGTAGCCTTGGGTGATACGCTGCACGTACTTTCCTATGATATCAAACTCCAAGTTGACCTCATCACCTTCTTGAAGCTGGTGTATGGTGGTATGTTGGTAGGTATAGGGAATGATAGCCACAGAAAATGCTCCCTTTTGAGAATTGAAACAAGTCAGACTGATCCCATTGAGGGTAATGGAGCCCTTCTCCACAGTAAGGTTGCCATAGGTAGGATCATAACCCACATCGAGTAGCCAGGAGCCATTTTGATCTATGATTCGATTGATTTTTCCCACCTGGTCTACGTGACCTTGTACGATATGCCCATCAAATCTCCCATTCGCTGGCATGCAACGCTCCAAATTTACTTTTCTACCTACCTTCCATTGTCCTAAGGAAGTTTTTTGAAGGGTTTCGGCCACGGCAGTAACTCGATGCACTTCCGGTCCTTGCTGGACTACCGTAAGGCAGACTCCTTCGTGGGCTACTGATTGATCTACTTTTAATGTAGCACTCAAATCAGAAGAAATATCAAAGTGAACGTTGCTTCCTTCGTGTTGTATTTGAGTGATGGTTCCTATAGCTTCAATGATTCCGGTAAACATAAGTTAAAGGTATCCGTGTCCTCGTTGACTAAAATTTGACTTTCAGCTGTCAAAGTACGGGAAATATTCAATTATCTTCGAATCTTCAAGATCAAATCCCATGCTCAAACTTGAAGATACTTACCTCCACAAGGGCAAAAGAAAGGCCTTAGTAGCTGAGCTTCGAAAAAAAGGAATTCAAAATGAACGCGTTTTGGAAGCCATTAATACCCTTCCTAGACATTTTTTCTTTGATACGGCGTTGATCTCCCATGCTTACGAAGACAAAGCCTTTCCCATTGGCGAAGGGCAAACCATCTCCCAGCCCTACACCGTAGCTTTCCAGTCCCAACTATTAGAAATTGTTCCAGGAGATAAGGTCTTAGAAATTGGGACGGGCTCAGGCTACCAGGCCAGTATCCTACATCTGCTAGGTGCCGACGTTTATTCCATCGAATACCAAAAAAAACTTTTTGATCATACTACCCGATTTCTCCAACGTCTTGGCATTCAACTTCACCTCTTTTATGGTGATGGGACCAGTGGGATTCCTTCCTTTGCTCCTTACGATAAAATTATTGTCACCGCTGGAGCACCCGTAGTCCCCGAACCCTTAGTTCAGCAATTGCGTGTAGGTGGTATTCTCGTCATCCCAGTGGGGGATAGAAAGCGCCAAGCCATGGTTAAAATCACCAAAAAATCTGTTAAAGAAATTAGTAAAGAAGAGTTTGAAGGATTTGCTTTTGTCCCTCTTTTGGGAAAAGAAGGCTGGAAGCTTTAATTACTGGCGCTATTCTTTATTTATTTTTCATAATTAAAAATTCAAAATTTAATTTTGAGCTAACTATCTCTAATTACGTAAACCAAATTTTATTCTATTTTTGAAAAAAATACAGGTATGCCAAGTAAAAAGCTCGCCAAGGATTCCGTGACCATTATGACCGAAATGGTCCTCCCTAACGATACCAATACCCTCAACAATCTGATGGGGGGACGACTCATGCATTGGATGGATATCGCTGCAGCCATTGCGGCACAAAAGCATTCCAACCGAATAGTGGTGACGGCGGCAGCAGACAGTATTTCTTTTAAAGAACCCATTAATCTCGGCAATGTAGTCACCATCCGCGCTCAGGTGACCCGAGCATTTACTTCTTCCATGGAGGTATTTATTGAAGTTACCGCCGATGATATTCCTGCTTCAAAAAAGACTACTACCCACCGGGCCTTCTTTACTTTTGTAGCGGTTGATCAAAATGGAAAACCCATAGAAGTTCCCGAAGTAATAGCTGAGACGCCGGAAGAAAAAGAACTTTATGAGGGGGCCCTGAGGAGAAGACAATTGCGTCTGGTTTTAGCACAGCGAATGAAACCAGAGGATGCTGTAGAATTGCGCTCTATTTTTAATCTAGATAAAAATTAAGGAAGGCCCTAGGATATTTTTTTTAGCGAAAGGAGTTAATTATAACCTCTGCAGCTATCCTTCCTGAAGTCATCGCAGCATTGATGGACCCATGTAAAAGATAATCCCCGGCCAAGAAAATATGGTCGTGAATTTTACACTCCGTGGCAGGAATACTATACTTCATGTCGCCTACCTGAGGCAAGGCATGAGTAATGTTGTAGGTCTTAAGGTGTTTAAATAACTCCGCCTTTTGTCCAGAGATCTCTTCCAATTCAGCCTGTACTTTTTTAATCAATTCCTTTTCCGGCAAATTCGATTCTAAAACAGTCACAGAAAGTAGAGATTTCCCCTCGGGCGCATAGGCTTCCGACACCTCCTCCATACATACCAAGTTATTTATCACACGATCTCCAACCACCAAGCCGATCATGGGCCTTCCTAGAATAGATTTGGGCGAACTAAAATAGAGGTTAATTACTTTTTTGGGAGGATCAAATTGTCCTTGAAGTTGCTTCATGATTTTGTCTGGCTGGACCGCAACGAGAATTCTATCTGCTTTCATTTGCGTTCCATCTTCCAGCTTCAGGGTAGATCCCTCAAGGGAAAGAACTGGGCAATTAAACAAAATCTTTGTCTTTGTCAATCGCTGTTGGAGTTGCTCAGGAATCCGCCCCATGCCCTTTGCTGGAATTGCTGCTTGGCCCTGAGAAAACATTTTAAACACAAACTCAAACATTCTGGAACTGGTAGTCAATTCCTTTTCTAAAAAAATTCCTCGGAAAAAGGGAGTGAAAAAATGGGTGATGATGTGATCAGAAAAACCATAATTTTTAAGGTATTCTAGGGTGGTTAGGGAAGGTGATGCAAAAATATCGTCTGCAGATTTCTTTTTTAATTCTTGGGTAAGGGTAAAAATTTTAAGTTTATCCAAAAAGGTACCCACTTTCGAAAACGCCATTCCAACCAATTTGAGGGGGTTTCTTAAGGGGTCCGTGATGATGTAGGAAGAATTTCCTTCCAGAATGATAGCTCCAGGATCAAAGGTTTTCAGGTGAAGGGAAGAAAAATCCAGATAGCGCTTTGCCTCTGGGTAAGCAGTGTTGAGTACCTGAAATCCATGATCTAAAAGAAATCCAGAAACTTCATCCGTTTTCATTCTCCCCCCTACCCGATCACTTGCCTCAACCAGGATGGGGGAGAATCCAGCTTGTTCTAATTCTAATGCAGCCACTAAGCCTGAGATCCCTGCCCCTACTATGTAAATTTTCTTTTCGATCATGAGTTACAATACCGTTATCAAAACATCTCCTTAAAGTATCCTCATCCACCAACTAGATCATACCTTATCAACTCCTTGGTCAAAAAAGAGTTTATAAAATCTATAGGAATTAGCTATACGGACCTACTTGATATTTTGGGTTGGAGGTAGCGCTCTTGTTCCTCTTTAGTAAGGATGCTGTATCCCAGTTGAGCGGGAGAAGGTCCCATCCATTCCGTTTGTCTGCCTGTAAGGGTGAGCGTTCTCTGTTGAGGATCTATACTGAGTAGCGCAAATAAGGGATCTCTGTAAGGACAAGTCAAGGACAGAGAAGGAAAGTGGTCATGGATATCTGGAGATAAGCTGAGGTGGCTATGCTTTTGACCTACCCAATAGTACGAGGCTGAGTTGAGATGAAGGTAATGGATTCCTTCTTCATAAATCATTTGATCCACATGGGCATGACCGTTGATGGCAGCAATGATTTTTGAAGCAAAAGGCTGTAGCAAGGCACGGATTTCTTGAGCATTATCCAGGGTATAAATTCCGGCTAAAGGCTGATGGGAAACCAGAAGAATGGGCTCATGGGAAGACTCCAATTGATCTTTCAACCAGGCCTGTTGTTGCTTTCCTATGTAGGAAGGGTAGCCAGAGGTATAGGTGGGAGATCCTTCCTCATTTCCATCCAAAACAATCACATTCACTCCTTGTACCGAAAGGGAATAGTAGGGTGCAGGCATTCCATAGGCATTTACCACGGTAGCTTTAGAAAACCCCTCATCCATGTCGTGATTGCCCAAAACATGCATGGCCAAGGGATGACTTTTGGAATACTTCCCTATAAAATCCATGTTTTTTTCGCTTGGTATCGCAAAATCACCCATTTGGATAAGTGCGTGAGGATTTTCTTGCTCCATATGCTCAAGAAAAGTGGCTAAGCGATCCTCTGCATCGTGAATAATATCCTTGTGCAAGTCGGTAATTAACCCAAAACGAATGGGAGAAAGCGAATTTCCAAAAAGAGGCATAAGGGAAGAAGGCAAAATAAAAGAAAGGGAGCCTAGGGCAACTGTCTTTAGAAAATTTCTTCGCTCTGGAGTGCCTTGTGGCTGATTAGCATGTTCTGACATAAATAGGAGAACCTGGGAGTTAGCTAAAGTTTTTTATGAAAAATCAATACCGGAATTAGGCCAAGGAGAGGATGTCGGTAGGCCCCTGGAATTTCTCCAACCACTTCAAAACCCAAGGACTTCCAAAGGGTAACCGCATGGGTATTGGTTTTAATCACATAATTAAATTGCATGGCTAAAAAACCTAGTCTTCTTGCTTCCTCTTGTGCCTTTTCCCCCATCCATTTCCCTATTCCTTGACCCTGAGCCTGGGGAGACACCACAAATCCAGCATTGCAAATATGATTGCCTAAATCCATATGATTGGATTTAAGAAAAAAGGTCCCAACCGCCTCCCCTTCCTTTTCGACCACATAGGTGTATTTTTCCTCTCCTAACCAATAATTAAGTATTTTTTCTTCGGAAGAATCAAGGGCAAAGACATAGGTCCCCCCAGATCTAATCACTGGCGCAAGCATATTCCAAAGAACCTGTTGGTCCCTCTCGTTTGCCAGCCTGTGGGTGATAGATGATTCCATAGCTACATAATTTAAGAATGCTAACTACGCTACCTAATCCAGTATCGCTTTGTTGATATTTAAATTTATATTCGAAAAATGCCTATAAATTTTGAGGAATACGGCGAAGAGAAGAGGATTTTTTCATTCCTATCGCCTAGATACAGTCAAATATCAAATTCTTGAATAAATTGGCTCATCATACAGCCACCATGCCAGCTCTGCAAAAATTTTCTGGATTTCTTTTGGCAAGTGCATCTGCTATTTTTTGGGGGGTATCAGGAACTTGTGCTCAATTTCTTTTCCAATCTAAGGGGGTAGATCCCGCCTGGCTTGTTACCTGGAGGATGTGCCTGGCTGGAGGAGTTCTTGTACTTTTTTCCTTAGCCAAAGAGAAAAGAGCAGCACTACTTATCTGGTATTCGCCTTCTTCTGCCATGAAGTTACTTCTATTTGGCCTTTTGGGAATGGTAGCGGTGCAGTTTACCTACTTTTACAGCATCTCCCTATCCAATGCGGCTACTGCTACCTTGCTCCAGTACATAGGTCCTGTTTTTGTTTTTGCTTTTTATGCATTCAAGCTAAAAAGATGGCCTAGCCTCCTAGAATTTATTTCTTTATTTTTTGCCTTAATTGGGACATTTTTACTCGTCACTCATGGCTCCTTGGATGCCTTGGCCATATCCAAAAATGCCGTCTTCTGGGGGATCCTTTCTGCTTTAGCTTTGGCATTTTATACCATTCAACCGGTAGGTTTGCTGCGTACCTTTTCGGCGGCATCCATCACAGGTTGGGGGATGCTTTGTGGGGGGATTTTTCTGTCCTTATTTACCCAGCCATGGAGTATATCGGGGCAATGGGACGGGGAAACCATGCTGGCCTTTGCCTACATTGTTCTCTTTGGCACCGTCTTGGCCTTTTATTTTTTTCTACAATCCGTATCCAAAATTGGCGCTACCTATGCAAGTTTAATGTGCAGCATTGAACCCCTTGCTGCCACACTCACGGCTGTTTTTTGGCTAGAAGTACCTTTTTCTAGCTACGATTGGATAGGTTCAGTTTTTATTTTAGGTACCGTAGGGCTCCTGAGTCTTTCCAAGAAAAAAGAATAACAAAGCCTGCTATATTCTCGCTTGGTAGGTATATAGTTCAAAATACCTTCCTCCTTTTTTTAGTAGCTCCTCGTGTTTGCCCTGCTCCACCAGCTTACCTTGTTCTATTACCAGTATTTGATCGGCCTGACGTATGGTGCTTAGCCTATGGGCGATGACAAAGGTGGTCCTTCCTTTCATCAATTCCTTTAAGCTAGATTGGATCATGGCCTCAGATTCCGTATCCAAATTGGATGTAGCTTCGTCTAAAATCAATATCCTAGGATCGGCTAAAATGGCCCGCGCTATCGCTATTCTTTGCCTTTGACCTCCAGAAAGCTTTACCCCCCTTTCCCCAATGAGGGTGTCTAAGCCATCTTCAAATCGATCTGTAAATTCATGCACATGAGCTGCTTTTACCGCTTTTTCAAGTTGCTCCAAGCTAGCTTCTGGGCGAGGGAATAGAATATTTTCCCGAATGGTACCTTCAAACAAAAAATCATCCTGCAAAACTACCCCCAGCTGGGATCTAAAGGATTCTAGAGTGATACTTTGAAGATCTATTCCATCCAAATAAATAACTCCCGCATCTGGATTCAAGAAAGTTGCCACCAGTCCGGCTATGGTTGTTTTTCCCGATCCAGAGGTCCCCACCAAGGCGGTGACGGATCCAGCGGGTGCTTCAAAACTTATGCCTTTGACTACTTCCTTTCCCGATTCGTAGGCAAATGATACCTGATCAAAAGTGATCGCCCCCTGAATGGAATTTATGCTAACCGTTCTCTTCGTGTCGTCTGCTTCCAAGGGCATATTCATGATCTCCTCTGTTCGATCTAATCCTGCAAACGCTTCGGTAAGTTGACTTCCTATATTGGACATTTGAACGATAGGGGCAATCATAAAACCCAGGTACAGGGTAAAGGCCAAGAAGTCACCAAAGGTCATTTTTCCTTCCATAATCATGTAGCCCCCGATTCCCATGATGCCAGCAGAAGCCAGGCCTAGCAGGAGCGCTCCTGCAGAAGTTACAAAACTGGTAGCAGTCAAACTTGCCTTGACATTGAGAAACAGTTCCTCCACTCCCTTTTCAAAAGATTTGATTTCTTGAGCCTCCGCATTAAAGCCCTTAATCACTCGAATACCCCCAAGGGTCTCTGTCAACCTTCCCGTTACCTGAGCGTTGATTTTTCCTCTTTCTCGGAAGATGGGCCTGATTTTGCCGAAGGCTTTTAAAGACACCAATCCAAAAATGAGTACGGGCAACAACACATAGAGCGTCATCATGGGACTGATGGAAATCAACAAAACCAAGGAAACTATCGCCGCCAAGCCCCCCCCAATCATTTGAGCGAAGCCCGTTCCTACCAAATTTCGTACGCCCTCAACGTCGGTCATGATACGGGAAACGAGTTCTCCCGTTTTTGCATTGTCAAAAAATCGAATCGGAAGTTTGATGATATGTTGCTGCACCTTGGACCTCAACTTAGAGATCAAGTGCTGGGCTTCAACACTTAGAATTTGAGTCAAAGAATAGGAGGTCACCGCTTGAATCACAATGGCCAAAACTACGGCTACAATCAACCATTTAAGTTGGTTCAAATCATTGCTAGGAATGACTTCATCAATCAAATACTTGCTTGCCCCCGGCAAAACTAAGCCTGAAATTCTACTGATGATGATAAGGAAAAGTCCAATGAAAAGTTGTTTTCTTCTAGGCCAAATAATAGTTGTGAATACTTGGCGAAGGGTTACTTTTCGTTCTTTTTTTGATGTCATTTGATGGAGCTATGGGAGAAACAAAAAAAGCCTGTTGCAATAAACAGGCTTTTATAGGGGAGGATGAAGAGATCAATTGGATTTTACAATCACATTGGAAATCAAAGAAACTTTTTCAATAGGTTCGGATGCGTTGGAATAAATGCGAACTACTGCATTTTGCTGACCCATTTTACCGGCAGAATTGAAAGAAACTTTTATTTCCCCAGATTTTCCAGGTGCAATAGGCTCTTTGGGCCAAGTAGGCACGGTGCATCCACAGGTAGCTGCCACATTGGAAATGATCAAAGGCTGCTTACCGCTGTTGGTCAAGATAAAGGTATGCTCTACCTTTTGCCCTTGTACGATATCTCCAAAATCTACCGAACTTTCTTTGAAATTAATTACAGCTCCTGCCTCTTGGGCTTGAGATTGAACCACCATTATTAAAGAAAAGAAACCGATTAAAAATGCAAACTTTTTCATAGGGAGTGAGAATAAATGTTCAACAATCTAATTTTTTAAGTCAATAACAAATAAACAAAAATCAAGGGAGAATAATTCAAATTTCAAGCCAATTTATGCGAGAACCTGGCTGTTAAAAATTCCAAATGGAAAGAAAGAAGAAGAATCTGACCCTATTTACTCCTCTTCCAGTAGGCTTTTTCCAAAAAAAGAAGAGGAGAAATTAACCAAATATACTTCCTCACTTGCCCTAGTGATTGCCGTGTAGAGCCATCTTAAAAAATCCATATCTACTTGATCCTCTAATAAATATCCCTGATCTATAAAAACAGCTTTCCATTGCCCTCCTTGGGCTTTGTGGCAGGTGAGTGCATAGGCAAATTTTACTTGCAGGGCGGTGAGGTAGGGATCTTTACGGATATGCTCCAATCGCTCCGCTTTATTGGCCAAGTCAGCATATTCTTCTGCCACTTGGTCATACAAGTGTTTGTATTGTTCCCTGGATAAAGATGGTCCAGAGGAATAGAGTGGCTCTAAAAGAACCTTTGCCTCGAAATAAGGCTCTTCAGGATAGTCTAAAAGTCTCAATTCAAGAGTGGCAAAACGTAAATCATACCTATCTTCAAAATTTCGAATTTTCATGACTTCCACCAAATCTCCATTCGCTAAAAAATTCACCTTGTCTGAATCGACCATGTAGGTGTAATTATTTTTCACAATCATGAGCAAATCTCCCGCGGCGAGTTCATCTTCATAAAACTGAATGCTGCGTCGGATGTAAAGATTGTAGTTGACGGCAGCTTTGTTGGAGCGCGTAATGATGCAGGTGCCTTCGATCCCATACTTATCGTAAGCATACCTAAGTCCATCTTCCAAGCGCTCAGAAGTCATTTTGTAGGTATCGGTAAAATTTTGCGTTTGAATTTTGATCTGAGGTGGGTTTTGATTCAATTGATTCCTGAGTGCTGTCGCATTGAATAGAATTCCTGAGGTTAGCCGCTGTCGCATCACTTCAGTGAGTTCAATATGATCTGCCTCCAATCGATACTGTCTTTGCAAATAGGCTGAGTCCAGCGCCGGACTACTGCTGCTGCCTACTGGAGGCAATTGGGCAGTATCTCCTACCAGCAACAACCTATTGCCAAGCCCAGAAAAAGTAAAGGTGATCAAGTCCCAAAGCAAATTGCCTGAAATCCCTCCCTCATCCGCCAGCATGGAGGATTCATCTACAATAAATAGCGTGTCTTTGTAATAATTTTTTTGCAACGTAAACCCTCCCCCCATGGTGCTAGGATCTCCCTTGGGTTTGTAAATGATTTTGTGAATGGTGAAGGAAGAGCGTCCAGAATACGTGCTCATCACTTTTGCTGCTCTTCCTGTAGGAGCCAAAAGTAAGGCTCGCATTTCCAATTTTGGAATTATTTTAACCAAGGCAGAAAGGAGTGATGTTTTTCCTGTACCAGCGTATCCCTTCAGAATAAATACAGGATTTTCCTCTACCGGTTTTCTGAAAAACTTATCCATTTTCAGGAAAAATTGCTCTTGTCCGCCGGTAGGAGAAAAAGGGAAATTTTTCCTCAATAAATCGGAAGGAGTTGGAAGGACTTGAGTATTTTTATCCATGCATAAGCTAAGGTAGATGTCAGAAGACAAGATCCGCAAGGAAATCGAATCTAAATTTGGAAATAGGCTGCGCGTTCGCGTCAATGGAATTTTGATTGAAGACGACAAAATTCTTCTTATCAAACATCAAATGAGTGCATCTAGTTTTTTTTGGTCCACCCCGGGGGGAGGAATGTCCTATGGCAGTTCTCTTGAGGACAACTTGAAAAGAGAGTTTTTAGAGGAAACGGGGCTAAGCATTGAACCTATTCGTTTTTTAGGTCTGAGTGAATACCTCTCTCCTCCTTTGCATGCCTTGGAATGCTTTTATTCCGTTAAAATAATGAAGGGGAATGCGATTTTGGGAATAGATCCTGAACTTCCTTCAGAATGTCAAATCATCAGAGAAATCAAATGGATGACCCTAAAAGAAATACATTCTTTGGAAAAAAATTCCTTCCATCAGATTTTTCTTGGAATTAAATCACTTTCAGAATTAGTATTGTATAAAGGATATTTTAATTTTGAAAATAATTCTATAAATAGCACGTTTTAAAACCATCAACCTTACCTAGATTTCTAAATCTCACTAAAAATGAATCTCACAAAAGTTCTCTCAGTAGTATTCTTCGCGATCGCTGCATTTCTCGGCTACCTTCTTTGGAAAGGAGTGGATGACGTCGTTGAGCAAGAAAAAAGAATTGCTTTGCTGGAAGCAGCTACCATCGAAAAATTAGAAATGCTTCGCGATGCACAATTGGCCTTCCAGGCTTCTAATGGAAAATACGCCGGAACCTGGGATTCCTTGAGAACCTTTATTGAAACCGGTACTATCTGGATTGTTCAAAGAACCGAAACCACCAAATTGCTAGATTACGGTGCAGAAGAAATTTCCGTTCGTTTCGATACCTTGGGTTCAGTCTCTGTGATGGACTCCCTATTTAATAGTAAAAAGTATCCTGATTTCAATATCGAATTGCTTCCTGTAGTTCCAGGATCAGGAGGGAAGAAATTTGAGTTTTTTGCAGACAAAATTGAAAAAACAGGGGGATACAAAGTAAATGTGTTTGAAATTAAAGACTCTTCCCCTATCAATCCTGAGAGACGGATAAAGGATGAGAATGGAAACGATAAAGCCTTACGAGTAGGTTCAAGAACAGATGCTTCCACAGAAGGTAACTGGAAATAAAAGCCTCTGAATTGGAAAATAACCCAAAGGTATTCTCAAGTGATAAGTTTGCTTTAGAACAGGTAGCAGGCTTATCACTTTTTATTTATCCGGATTTTTTAATGGTCTTTGCAAAAGACAAAAACCAAACTATCCTCTGCATACATCATTACCTAGTAAAAGACTGGAATGGAATAGGAACTCTCCTGGCTTCTGATTATTTAACCAAACGGGGAGTACCAGTAAAAGCTTTCTTGCATCAAAAAGATTTTCTCCTCGTTCCAGGAGTAGTATTTCTTCAAGGAAAGGAGCTGACCTATTTTAAAGAGTTAAGTGACCTTCCGAAACATCCTTATTTTTTTTCAACCGGTGTAGACAGCAACAATATCCAACTGCTAAGCTTTATCTCGCAAAAATTGCATACACAGCTGGTAAATCTATTTTCTGACCTTACCATCTACCACGGAGCAAGTTCCTTTCTCTCCTATGTGTTTAAGGAACGATTCAATTTAATCGGTCAAGAAATTTGGGTAAATTTATTTGGTAAGCACCTGTATCTGGCTGGATTCACGGATCAAGAATTGATCGTATTCAATCGATTTGAAGTAACTTCAAAAGAAGAAGTATTGAAGTACATATTGATTGGTCTTCATACCCTGCAACATGACAGAAATCATGCTAGGGTCACTTTTATTGGATCAAGTGAGTCCTTGGAAATCAGTGAATCTTGGGCAAAAGAATATCTTGGACATGTCAGGTTATTGGACCCAGCTGCCAATCAAAATTATGCTGCAGGTTTTGTAAAAAAGAATTTACCCCCCATTTTTGAGGCATATTGGCAATACCTATAGGTCATGAAAAAAATAGCCATCTTCCCTGGGACCTTTGACCCCTTTACCAAAGGACATCATGACATCGTGATGAGAAGCTTAGAACTTTTTGACGAGGTGATTGTTGGAATTGGCTATAATTCCACAAAAAAAAATAGATACTTCGAGATTGATTTTATGGTAAGTAAAATTGAAAGCGTGTACGTGAATACACCTAGAGTGTCTGTAGTGGTATACAATGAACTTACCTCTACCCTCGCCAAAAAATATGGGGCTCAATTTCTAATTCGAGGACTTCGCAATACCACCGACTTTGAATACGAAAATACCATAAGCCAAATGAATCGCTACCTGAATAGCGATTTGGATACGGTCTTACTCATTACTTCTCCACAGTATGCGTCTATCAGTTCTACAGTAATTCGAGAAGTACACAAATACGGGGGAGACGTGAGCGAATTTATTCCTTACAGTCTTTAATTGGAATTTACAAGTTCCTGATAACGAGCATACAGATACCTCATGGAGGGATAAGAATCTGATAAGGCTTCTTGAGCACCCTCAGCGGTAAACCATTGAATATCCTCTATTCCTTCTTCTTCCTGAGGTTTCATAGCGGTATCGTTGGAACAATTCATGGTATACCAATACGTTTTTTTTAAGATGGATCTTCTGTTTTGCGTATAGGTATGCCAGGTGGTACAAAAATGTTCCTCCACCTTGACTCTAATACTGCATTCTTCCTCTACTTCTCTTTTGGCGCAAGTTTCTGGGCTTTCTCCTTTATCTAGTTTCCCTTTTGGAAAATCCCATTTCCCAAGCCTATGGATGAGTAGGACTTTTTGTTTTTTAGCCACCACCCCTCCTGCCGCTTTGATGATTAAAAATCTACTTTTTACAAATTTCTTTAGAAGCTTTTTGTCCCTACTTAAGAGTGTCACCGAACCCAAGCGTTTCATTCTTCGGGTACGCATCAAATACAGCAATCGAATAACGACATCGGGGGTGGGCTCTTCAAAAAGTACTTCCCCCTCCCATTCTACCTCCTCAGGAAATTCATCCAGATGGCTATAAATTTTTGAAAAGGACTTGCTTGGTCGCTCTTCAAAAGATAGAATTTCTAACGGCTTATCGTTTACAAAAATCTTCATGGAGAAACAATTGAGCGAACAGGGCTTGACCAAAAATGTATCATGGATAAGAAAATTTTGATCAGAAGTCTTTGCTGAAAAAAGAATTGAAAATGTAGCTCTTGATTTTTTGGCAACTAAGGAAAAAAAATAAAAACTTCCAATGAAACTTGAGGAAACCCTTAATTTTATGCCATGGATATTTTTAACCAAACTATAGCAGCTGAAGTTGCAGAAAAACTTCTAGAGATTGAGGCCATTCGCCTTCAACCTGAAAAGCCATTTACCTGGGCTTCAGGATGGAAATCCCCCATTTATTGTGACAATAGACTTGCACTATCCTATCCAAAAATCAGGAAATTTATCAAAGAAAATTTGGTAAAGGCAATAAAAAAACATTTTCCAAAGGTTGAAGCCATTGCGGGAGTAGCTACTGCTGGGATTCCCCAAGGGGCATTGCTGGCCAATGAACTGGAATTACCCTTTATGTACGTGAGATCCAAGCCCAAAGGACACGGGATGGAAAATATGATTGAGGGAAAAGTAGTGGTTAATCAAAAAGTAGTGGTCATCGAAGACCTTATATCCACAGGTGGAAGCTCCCTGAAAGCAGTTGAAGATTTGAGGCAAGCTGGAGTAGAAGTATTGGGTATGCTTGCCATTTTTTCCTATGGTTTTGATCTTGCAGATAAAAATTTTCAAGATGCAGGAATTCCCCTGGTTTGCCTGAGTGATTACCATTCCCTTTTGCCCAAGGCCGTTGAAAAAAAATACATCGACGAAGCGACCTTAAGCTCTTTGGCAGAGTGGAGAAAAAATCCAAGTGCTTGGAAGCAATAAAGTTTAAATCAACCCATAGCTTCTATTCTATTATTCGTACCAAGTCGCGTACTTAGGATAGTTCTTGGCAGTTCTCAAGATAACTTCCTCCATATTTTCTCCAATAACCTTGACTTTTTTGGCAGGGATCCCAGCATAGATGGAGCCCTCCTCCACTACGGTGCCTGCCAATACTACAGCTCCTGCCGCAATTACCGAGTTGGAGTGAATTATGGCTCCATCCATGACAATTGCACCCATCCCAATCAATACGCGATCATGTATCGTACAACCGTGCACTATGGCATGATGTGCTATCGACACTTGATTCCCTATATATGTGGCCGCCCTCTGGTAGGTACAATGAATAATGGCCCCATCTTGAATGTTGGTATCGTCCCCAATTCGAATTTCATGCACATCCCCTCGGATCACCGCATTAAACCAAACCGTACAGTTCTTGCCCAGGCGTACATCTCCTACTACGGTGGCATTAGGTGCCAACCAACAATTGTCCCCAAAGACCGGAGCGATGCCATTTACCTTTAAAATACAAGCCATGTGCGGAGGATAGTTATTCAATTTCTAAGGTATAAAAAAAAGTTGCGCATCCTGGAACTCTTTTTTGAAAATTTAGTTAAATGTATATACATTTAATTTTTAACCCATCAAAAAAATAATTTTATGCACACCATGACCAAGTATTCTTTCTTCCTCTTTATCATTCTAGGATTAGCATCCTGTAATAAGCCGGGAGATTCTTTAGAAACCTCAGAGGCTCAAACTGCGCTAGCAGGAGCTGGAGATACCCTAAAAGTAGATCCTAACACCACCTCCATTTCCTGGGCAGGATACAAACCTACTGGAAAACATTTTGGAAAAATACCTGTAAGCTCAGGTTTCCTTACCGTAGCTAATGATACCATCACTGGAGGAAGCTTTAGCTTTGATGTAGTAGGGTTAAGCATTGAGGACCTTGCCTCAGATTCAGAAGACTACGGAAAATTGTACGGTCACTTGCAGTCCCCCGATTTCTTTGATGCAGCAAATCACCCTGCGGCAAGTTTTGAAATTACTGAAGTAAGCCCATTTGCAGCAACAGATAAGATTACCGATAAGCAAGAATTTTCTTCTGCCAACACCCCTGCCACCGATAGCTCTCTTACTCCAGCAAACCCAAGCCATTGGATCAGTGGAAATTTAACCCTTCGCGGTACCACAAAAAATATAAAATTCCCTGCTTCTGTAAGTATTACTGGAGGCGTTGTCACAGCCAAAGCTGGATTTAACATCGATAGAACTGCTTGGAACCTCAGCTATGGCAATGAAGCCTCCGCAGCCAACAAAGCCAAGGACCAATTTATATACAATACCGTTTCTCTAGTATTGGATATCAATGCGAAATAACCTCTATTCTAGATTTTTTTATTGAATTGTCTGGTACCTCAAAGTCTTCTCTTTAAGGCTGTGCTTCTTTGGGCACAGCCTTTTTTTCTCATTGGTAAAATATAACCTTAAGAGCACCCCTGGCCCTAAGATGAATTTTACTCTACAATCCTGCCATTTTGTCCGAATTGTATTAAATTTGCATTCCAAACATGAGTTACTTAGGCAACTTTCCTTTGGCACATGCGTAAGTCCAGTAATAAATTCTAAGCTAGCGTTTCCTTTTTCCCATGGAACTTATCAAAGATATTGACCTAATTTCAGCAGAAGAAGCTCAAGCCTGTGACTTTAAGACTACTCCAGAGCTAAGTACTGGAAAAGCGAAAAAAGTCTACATTGAAAGCTACGGCTGTCAGATGAATTTTTCGGATTCTGAAATTGTGGCTTCCATCATGAAAGAAAATGGATACGATACCACTTCCGATGTCTCGACAGCAGATGTAGTTTTTCTTAATACCTGTTCTATTCGCGAAAAAGCAGAGCAAACTGTGAGAAACAGGCTTGTTCATTTCAATGGCATAAAAAAGCATAAGCCAGACATGACCATCGGAGTGCTGGGATGTATGGCCGAACGCTTAAAAGAAAAATTACTAGAAGAAGAAAAAATCGTTGACCTGGTCGTTGGACCAGATGCCTATCGAGAGCTACCTCAGCTTGTTGCCACTGCAGAAGAAGGTCTGAAAGCCATCAATACCTTTTTGTCTAGAGAAGAGACCTACGCAGACATTTCCCCTGTACGACTCAATTCCAATGGGGTGTCCGCATTTATCTCCATCATGAGGGGCTGTGATAACATGTGTTCTTTTTGTGTGGTCCCTTTTACCCGTGGACGAGAGCGAAGTCGAGACCCTCAGTCTATAGTAGCAGAAGCCAAAAATTTGGTGGAAAATGGTTACAAAGAGGTAACATTATTGGGACAAAATGTAGATTCTTACAAATGGTCTCCAGAAGAAAACAACAAGGCTAGATTATCCAAAAAGGAAAAAGAGGTCAGCAAGGTGATCAACTTTGCGCAGCTCTTAGAAATGGTAGCCCAGGTAAGCCCCACTCTTCGGGTAAGATTTTCCACCTCCCATCCCAAAGACATTACCGATGAGGTACTGCATACCATACAAGCATATGACAACATTTGCAAGTACATCCACCTACCAGTACAATCTGGAAATAGCCGGATTTTGGAATTAATGAATCGAACTTACGATAGGGATTGGTATTTGGATCGAGTTAAAGCTATCCGTGAGATTGTAGGAGAGGATTGTGGAATATCTTCTGACATGATTGCTGGATTCTGCACTGAAACCGAAGAAGAACACCAAGATACCTTGAGTCTGATGGATCAGGTGCGATATGACTTTTCCTACATGTTTTACTACTCCGAGCGACCTGGAACCTTGGCAGCCAAAAAATATGCAGATGATATACCTTTAGAAATCAAAAAAAGAAGGCTCGCTGAAATTATAGAGAAGCAAACCCAATTGTCACTTCTTCGAAATCGTCAAGATATGGGAAAGACCCAACTCATTCTCATCGATGGAATTTCAAAAAAATCTAATGAGGAACTGAAGGGGAGAAATTCTGCCAATAAGGTGGTGGTAGTGCCAGCCAAGGGATTGGCCTTAGGAGATTATGTACGTGTTAAAATCACCGATTGTACTGCTGGAACCCTCTTCGGAGAAGTACTAGAAATCAATCCTTCCCTAACATGATTACTGCAGCAGAAATTCAAGCCGTCAAACAACGTTTTGGTATCATAGGAAACAGTCCTTTGCTATCTCATGCCATTCAGGTAGCCATGCAGGCCGCGCCAACAGAGATGACCGTTTTGATAACAGGAGAAAGCGGAAGTGGCAAAGAAAGTTTTTCAAAAATAATCCACTCCCTTTCCTTGCGAAAACATGGGAAATTCATTGCCATCAACTGCGGGGCTATTCCTGAAGGCACCATTGACTCAGAATTATTTGGTCACGAAAAAGGCTCTTTTACAGGAGCACATGAAGCCCGAAAAGGATATTTCGAAGTCACCGACGGAGGTTCCATTTTTTTAGATGAAATCGGAGAAATGCCCTTGGGTACTCAGGCTCGCTTGCTTAGGGTTTTGGAAAATGGGGAATTTATCAAGGTTGGATCATCTAAAGTTCAAAAAACTAATGTTCGGGTCATTACCGCCACCAATGTCAACTTGATTAAAGCGGTAGAAAAAGGAAAGTTTAGAGAGGACCTGTATTACCGACTTAATACCGTTCCGATTTTTGTTCCTCCGCTTCGCGAACGTGGGGAGGACATGGTCTTGTTGTTTAGAAAGTTTACCTCTGATTTTTCTGAAAAGTACCACGTAAAACCAATCACTTTAGATGCAGAAGCTCAAGCGCTTCTTCAGCGTTATCCTTTCCCAGGCAATATTCGCCAACTCAAAAACATTGCTGAGCAAGTGTCTTTGCTTGAAGAGCAGCGTGAAGTAAATGCACTCACCTTGACCAAATACCTACCGGAAGTAGGTGCAAGACTACCCATCACCTTGGCTACTGGAACAGCAGATTCCATGGATTTCTCCGAACGGGACATTCTTTATAAGGTCCTTTTTGACATGAAAAAGGATATGAATGAATTGAAAAAATTGATCCTAGAGTCCTACCAAAATGGGGGGATACATCCCACCATCATGCAAAAGCATCAAGGGCTTTTTGAAGATTTTGAAACCACTACTCTAGCGAAAGAAACCTCTGAAGCTCCCTCCCATTTCTCTATGCCACTGAGAATTGAAAGCACCAAAAAGGAAGAACCTGTAGAGGAGGGCTATGAGGAGGATATCATAGAAGATATCATGCATGAAGAAGACGATACTTCCTTGTCCCTTGAAAGAAAAGAAAAGGAAATGATTTTAAAAGCCTTGCGAAAGCATAGCAACAAAAGAAAGTATGCAGCCCAAGATTTAGGCATTTCAGAAAGAACCTTGTATAGGAAAATTAAGCAATATGATA
>Ga0194133_10000775_pt1 | contig 61013 bp, 64 predicted proteins | sample TA2KigOf40mmetaG_FD_155448 | JGI IMG/M metagenome (GOLD analysis project Ga0194133, IMG submission 155448) | Freshwater microbial communities from Lake Tanganyika, Tanzania - TA2015055 Kigoma Offshore 40m | ecosystem: Environmental > Aquatic > Freshwater > Lake | place: Tanzania: Lake... | reverse complement strand
TGGAGGTGCTCAAACTGCTGCGGGCCATGCGCCCGAATTTGCCGGGCAACAACCTAGAGACCGGCCTACGGGTTCACGGCTGGCTTGCCAGGCTGCTCAACAGTTGGAAACGGGTTCTCGGCCTGCGTTGCAACCTGCTTCCAGACCACACGCAGGCGGTTGGGGGCGATCCATTGATCCTGCTCCTGGATCAGGTGCTGTTCTCCACCGATCCGGAACAGGCTGTCGAAGCGGTTCTGCGCCTTCAGCAACTTCGCTTTTTGGATTTCCAGAACCGCACTGATCTCCCCGTAGCGATCCAGTCGCTCCTGATAAGCACCGGCCAAGCGAACGAGGCTGACCATGGCGACGAGTCCCAGGCCCACTTTCAACGTGAGTCCGATCCCACCACAGAGCATCTCCTGCGATGGGCTGGAGGCCCTCAGACCAGAGCTGCCGTCGACCACGCTCAACTCGGGCTGGGGTTCTACCGAACGGGCGGGTTGAGACGCGCTGGTGTTCCGCTGACGCGACGCCTCGGCTGAACGTTGACGCCTCGCAACCCGTGCTTCTCCGTCTGTTGACCTGGAGCCAGTTCGGTTTGCTGATCGCCGCTGCGATGGCTGGGCAGACCGAGAGGGGCTCAAGAGTGGGAAACAGGGTTGGGGTTACGACCGCTTCTAGCAGGTTGCAACCCCACTGCCAAGGGGAATCAGGCGCGGTAGAGGCTGGCGGCCAGACGCACGGCCAGCACGCCGGCGTGGGCAGCAACCACCAGGGCGATCAGCACTTCAGCCTGGGTCAGGGACATGACCGGATTGTCAAATTCCTTGCCATTCTCACGCAACTGCGCCGGCGAGCCAGTCTTTGCCTCTGGCCTGTCACAGCTCGACACCCCCTGGAGGCCCGCGCTCGCTACGGTCGGCCCTGCGTTGCTGCTCGGCGTTGACCCCTCTTGCCAGACCGGAAGCCCCGGTGGAGATCAGCGCCCAGCAGGTGCTGGAGCAGAGCCTGGAGCCGCTTCAGCACTGGTATTCCCTTGAGCCTCAGGAGCTTCTCCAGGCCAGCGGCAGTTTGGAGTTGGTGTTTGCCTGGCCCCGAGAAGCCGACGATCCCCGCGAGCTTTCCGAGATCCCTGAGCTGCGGCTTTGGAGTCTGCGGGCGGATGCCCTCTGTCCGTGGCTTCCCTTGCTGCTGGAGCGCAGCAGCGGCCAGTTGGCACGCCATGTGGCGATGTTGCTGCCCCATCACTTCAGCCGCAGCGAAGGGATCCGCTTTGCTCAAGACAGCCTGGAACTGTGGATGACCCATCGCCTGTTTCTCCTCGACCATTGGTCCCGCGGCTATGGGCTCAATTGCCGCGGCAACCTCGAGCAGATGGCGGCCGTGCTCGGCTACGAGCTCGATAGCAGCTTCTGGCGCGAGGACACCTAGAGACCCAGAGCCCTAGGTCTCGGCAGGATGAGCGCCCAGCAGCAGCAAGATGGCTCGCCGGCCCACATCGATGGCCAGAAAGGCGCAGAGCAGGCGGATCATCCACACCAATTGCTCCTCCCGGAAGCGTTGCAGGTGAGAGGCCGACCACTGCGCGGCGGCCGCTGCCACCAGCCCCAGCACCAGGCCCATGCCCGTGTTGGCTCGCCCATCGGCGAGGAAGGTGAAGGAGGCCACCGTTGCGGAGGCGCAGACCGCCATGGTGCTCAGCCGAATGGCCTGATACACACCGATGTGCAGGCCCCGAACCATCAGGGGCGTCATCACCAGACCACCACCGACCCCCAGCAGACCGCTGGACCATCCGGCCACCAGGCCAACTCCGCTCAAGCCAGCCAGGGGCAGCGGCTGATCCGGATCGTTCTGACCCACCTGCTTGGGGCTGATCACGATGGTCAGCAGGCCATACATCAACGACTGCAGGGCCAGTAGCTGCCATCCCTCCAGGGCCTGACCCGCGCGGCTGAACAGAAGCCCCCCCGCCACGGCGCCCGCCATGATCGCGCCCACAGCGGCGGCCGGCACGGTGCGACTGCGCAAATGGGTCACGCTCCCCGCCATGGTGGTGGGCATGATCGCCAGGGTGCTGGTGGCCAGGGCCTGGTGAGGCGGCAGCCCCAGCCAGAGCAGCAGAGGCGAGAAAATCAAGCCCCCGCCAATGCCCAGCAATCCCGACAGCAAGCCGGCCAAGATGCCGAGAGGCAACAGAGGGAGTAAATCCCAGGCCATGGCGTTGCTTGGGCTCAAGTTCCCCCAGCATCCCTAATCGCCCGGAGATCAGCCGATGAGTTGGCGATGGATCCCTCCTCTGCAGGCCGATGGATCCACCCAGATGGCGATCGATCGCTGGATGCTGGACTGCCAGACGGCGGGAACCGGATCGGCCTGTCTGAGGCTCTATCGCTGGAGTCGGCCTACCCTCTCGCTTGGTCGGCATCAGCGTCAGATCGAACCCCACTGGCTGGAGTTGCGCGATCGCGGTGACCTCGATCTGGTGCGCCGTCCCAGCGGCGGAAGGGCCGTGCTGCACGCCGGAGAGATCACCTATGCCCTCGCCTGCCATCCTGCCTCGAGCCATCGCCTGACGGCCTACAACCACGCCTGCCTCTGGTTGCAGGAGCTCTTTTCCAGCCTCGGCCTGCCTCTGCAATTCGGTCAGGTCAGGGCCAGCCAGGCGTCGCAGCGGGGGAATTGTTTCGCCAGCGGCACAGCAGCGGATCTGGTGCATGGCGATGGCAGCAAGCGCATCGGCAGTGCCCAGCTCTGGCAGGGCCCCTACCTGTTGCAGCACGGATCGGTTTTGCTGTCACCGCCTGGGGATCTCTGGCAAGCGGTGTTCCATGAGCCACCGCCGCAGTTGCCGGACCTTCCCGTTGACTCCCAAGGGCTGGAGGCCCTGCTGCGCCAGGCCGCCCAGGAGCATCTCTGCGGGGGATCACTTCTGGAGAAGCCCCTCTCAGAGCAGGAGTGGTTGGCGATCGAGGGCTGGCGGGAGGCTCAGGGTTCCGGGTTGGACTGAATCGCCCGGGCCACCGGCGGCAACATCATTCCCAGGGGGTAGACCCCCTGGCGACGGGCGGCATCAAGAATCGGGGCAGGCAGGCGGACCCCCAGCTGCTTGAGCACCCGTTCGGCCAGTTCAGGCCGCTCCAGGGTTCCGCTGGGCAACCCCGCTGGACCGAGCACCAGCAGCCGGTTCACGTCCGGTTGGTCCAGCTGAAGGATCGCTTCCCACAGCGGGGCGCCTTCTCGGATTGCCGGCAGCTGGTCAAGGGGCTTCAGATGATCACCCACCTGCTCCTGATCCCAGCGCTGCACCGGAAGGGATTGCAGAGGGGCATCGTCGATGAACCCCTTCCAGCGGCCTCGATCACACACCAGCAGCCAGTCCGGCAGGCCTTTGCTGTCGTCAACGCGGAGGCGGCTGAGCTCCCGCAGGGAGCTGTTGGCCTCGAGAACGCGGAAGCGGCGTTGGGCCGCATCCTTCACGGTGAGCTCCCGCAGCACGGCCTGGAGCGAGAGCAGTTGGCTCTGGTTGCGAGCAGCCCCCAGGCCGAACCAGCCCAGCAGCATCAGCCACACACCGGGCACTCCGGCTCCGCGCAGCAGCAGCAGGGTTCCCAGGCCGATGGCCATCAAGGAGAGAGCCCTGCCGCTCACCAGGGCCACCTGGATGCCCTTGCGCTGGCTTCCGGTGCACTGCCAGACCAGAGACTTCAAGATCAGACCGCCGTCGAGCGGGAGACCGGGCAGCAGGTTGAACAGGGCCAGGATCAGATTGAGCCCCCCCAGTTCGGCCACCATCGCCCCCAGCAGCGGCGAGACATGGCTGGCGCTGTGGCTGCCGCTGAGCAGAAGACCCGCCAGCACCAGGCTCACCAGGGGGCCTGCCGCCGCCACCAGCAAGGAGCCCATGGCGGTGGAGCACTCCCGCTCCACGCTGGCCACACCACCCAGCAGAAATAGGGTGATGCTGCGCACCTTCACCCCTTGCCGCAGGGCCACCAGGGAGTGCCCAAGCTCGTGCAGCAACACCGAGACGAACAGCAGCAAGGCTGTGGCCAGCCCCACGGCCCAGAGCAGTGGGGCAGCGGTGTTAGTCGCGAATTGCTGGCTGTATTGCTGCTGGAAGGCCACGGTGGCCAGTCCCAGGATCAGAAACCAGCTCGGGTGAATGCGTAGGGGGATGCCCTTGATGCGCAACAGCTGCCAGCCTTCCCCCACACCCTCGCCTCCGTTGCCCCGATCCTAGAAAGGATGCGCTTCAAGGGGCCACGGCATGGCGGCGAGTGCTCTTCCTCCTGACGGCAGGCGCCCCTGGCTCAAGGTGTGTGGCCTGCGCCAGAACGAGCAGGCTGCTCAGGTGGCGGCGGCAGGCGTGGATGCGATCGGCGTGATCGCCGTGCCCAGTTCGCCGCGCTGGTTGGAGCCTGCGGATCGCCCGGCCCTGTTCTCGGCCGTAGTGCGCAGCGCTCCAGCCTGTTTGGGCGTGCTGGTGGTGGCGGATCCAGAGGATGCGGATCTGCCGCATCTGGGCCCTCAGGCTGGCCACCATGTGCTGCAGCTGCATGGCAATGAGTCTCCGCAGCGTTGTCAGGAGCTGCGTCGCGCCCTTGGTGCCGACCTGGGCCTCTGGAAGGCCCTGCGGATCCGTTCCCCGGAGGATCTGCAGCTGGCTAACCACTACGCGGAGGTGGTGGATGCCCTGTTGCTGGATGCCTGGGTGCCAGATCAGCTCGGAGGCACCGGGCACCGCATTCCGGTGGAGTGGCTCACGGCGTTTCAACCGCCCCTGCCCTGGTGGCTGGCGGGGGGGCTCAATCCTGAGCGGGTGGCACCGGCCCTGGAGGCCCTGGCTTCCGCCCCCCCTGCGGGACTGGATGTCTCCAGCGGCGTGGAAGTGGCCCCCGGTGTGAAAGACCTCAAGCGTGTTGAGGCGTTGCTGGCCGCTGTGACCCCATTCCGCCAGGATCACTGCATCTGATTTGCCCGTCGATGCATTCCCGCAGAGCCGTCCAGCTGCTGGCTTGTCTGCCCTTGGTGATGGGTGCTGTGGTGTCGGATCCTGCCCAGGGGCAGGATCTGGTGGGCTGCCGTTTGGTGGAGGCCACCCTTCAGTGCGTGCCAGGGGTGGATGAAAGCCCCCAGTTGCAGATTCAGCAGATGCAACAGCAGATCTCCACTGACATTCAGCTGGAGGGGGTGGTGCAGCAGCGCATTGATGGCTTGCAGCAGCTGGTGCTAGCTGGTGATGCGGCTGTGGGTGCGGCCCTGAGTGCAACGGCAGTGGCTGACGCCCAGGCGGCCCTGCCTGCGGCGAACTACCACTGGTATCGCATCAAGCCCGGACAACGCACCTGGGTGCTGATTGAGGGGGCCAGCGGCACTACCTATGTGCCTGGCCCTGTGGACATCGGCCAAAACATCATGGTGGTGGCTGTTGTGAAGCAGAACGGCCAGGTGAAGCGCGTGGCCTCGCAACCGCTCGGTCCGGTGCAGCCCTAAACCGAACTCAGCTGATCAGTTGATCAACAGGGATTCCTGTTGCTTCACCAGCTCAAAGAATTCCGCCTTGAGGCTGGGGTCGCTGCGGAAATCGCCGCGCACAATCGAGTTCACCATGCTGGTTTGGGGTTCTTTGACCCCGCGCCACTTCATGCAGTAGTGCTGAGCTTTCACCAGGATGGCCAGGCCCTGGGGCTCGCACAGCCGTTCGATCTCGTCGGCCAGGATCATCACGGCCTCTTCCTGGATGTGGGGCCGTGAGAACACCCAGTCGGCCACCCGGGAAAACTTCGAAAGACCAATCACTCGCTCACCAGGCTTGATGCCGATCCAGCAGTTGCCAAGGATCGGCACCAGGTGGTGGGAGCACGCCGAACGCACCGTGATAGGCCCAACCGTGTAGATCTCGTCGAGCTGTTTGACGTTGGGGAAACTAGCGATCTTGGGCTGTTCGTGATAGCGGCCCTTGAACACCTCATGGAGATACATCCGGGCGACCCGCTCGGCGGTCTCCTCGGTGTTGTGGTCGTTGTCGATATCGATCACCAGGCTGCGCAGCAGCTCGCGCACCTTGCCCGCCACCTCGATTTCCAGTTGCTCGAGCTCACCTTCCTTGAGGTGCTCAGCGATGTTGTCGTTGGCGAGAAACGGAACACCAGCGATCTCGAGTCGTTCGCGGATGCGCCGGCTCACAGGTGTCAGTTGACCGGTGAGGCTCGAGGGCAGGGTTGAAGTCATGAACAGATCCCGGGCAGCGTTTCAGAGAACACCCGCAGCGGGCATAAGGGTGAGATCCTCCACCACCTGGGTAGAGGGTTGCTGGGCGAGAGACCAAAGAGTCTCAGCCACCCGCTCCGAAGTGAGCATGGCATGGCGATCAAAGGAACTGTGGACCGTTTCCGTGTCCCACAGAGGGGTATTAACCGCACCCAGGGTGAGGGTGGAGACGCGGATCCCATGGGGGCGTTCCTCCTCGGCCAGGCAGCGGGTCAGGCTCGCCAGCGCCGCTTTGCTGGTGCAATAGGCCCCCCAGTCAGGGAAGGCATGGCGGGCCGCGTGACTGCTCACATTGATGATCTGGCCTCCCCCCTGACGCAGGGCCGGAAGGGTGGCCTGGCAGACCTGCAGCACGCTGGTGACATTGAGCTGCATCAGCCACTGCCAACGCTCGAGGCTCATCTCCGCCAGGGCACCGGTGTAGGCGGCGCCGGCGTTGTTGATCACAAGGGTTGGACGCAGCCCTCGGCTCAACAGCTCCGCGAGCTTTGGAGCGATCGTGGCCGCATCCGACAGGTCGACAGAGCTGGTCTCGACCCGGCAAGTGCTGCTGCGCAACCCCTGGGCGAGGGCCTCCAGCTCATCGCCTGAGCGGGCCAACAGCAGCAGCTGGTAGCCCTGGCTGGCGAACAGACGGGCCGTTGCCGCACCAATGCCGCGAGACGCCCCTGTAATCAGGGCGACGGGGGCATTGGTCGAACGGGGATCGGGGGAGGTCAGGCTCAGCGGAGTGCCCAGCAGCGGGCTCGAATCTGAACCAAACCTTAAGAGCTGAGGCTGGCGTCCTGCGCCCCCGATTCCAGAAATCTCCCCATGCGCCGGAATTTGGCGTAGCGCTGCTCCAGCAGGGCTTCCTCGCTCAGGGCCTTCAGGGCGGAGAGCTGTTGAAGCAGGGCGGTTTTGAGGTTCTCAGCGGCTTGGCGTGGGGCCCAGTGGTTGCCGCCCGAGGGCTCGGGGATGATCTCGTCGATGATCCCGAGCTTGATCAGATCCGGAGCGGTGATCTTGAGGGCCTCGGCCGCTACGGGGGCCTTGCCGGCATCACGCCAAAGGATCGACGCACAGGCTTCCGGGCTGGCCACGGTGTAGACGCTGTGCTGGAACATCAGCAGGCGGTCGGCCACCCCGATTCCCAGGGCTCCTCCGGAGCCGCCTTCGCCGATCACCGTGGCCAGGATCGGAACCCTGAGGCGGAACATCTCGCGCAGGTTCACGGCAATGGCTTCGCCCTGCCCCTGCTCTTCAGCCAGCAAACCGGCGTAGGCCCCCGGGGTGTCAATGAAACTCAAGATCGGCAGGCGGAAGCGATCGGCATGCTCCATCAAGCGCATGGCCTTGCGGTAGCCGCCGGGAGAGGCCATGCCGAAGTTGCGGGCCACGTTCTCCTTGGTGTCGCGGCCCTTCTGGTGGCCCAGAAGCACCACGCCCTGGTCGCCGATGCGACCCACGCCACCCACCAGGGCCTGGTCATCACTGCCCCGGCGGTCTCCATGGAGCTCGATGAATTCGTCGGTGAGCACCTGGATGTAATCCAGGGTGCTGGGGCGTTGGGGATGCCGGGCTACCTGGATCTTCTGGGCCGGCGTCAGGTTGCTGAAGATTTCTTCGCGGCGGCGGGCGGCCAGGGTCTCCAGTTGGAGCAGCTGCTGGCTCACATCCACTTCGGAGTCTTTGGCTAGTTGCCGGATCTGCTCGATCTGCTCCTCAAGCTCCACCAGGGGCTTCTCGAAGTCGAGCAGGGGACGGCGGGCCATGACAGCGGGGGGAAGGGGCGGGAGCGAGGGGCGACTCAGGAGGGAGGAACCGGCGGCTTTAGGCCGCAGCCAGTTCGAGACCTGAGTTGTCGGATCGGCTGCGGGCGCTGTCGAGAGCGATGGCTCGGAACCCGTGCCTCAGGGAGGCGTTGCCGATCAGCTCCATGTTGGCGAGCGAGATGTTGTTGCGCCCCCAGCTGAAGTTGGTGTGGATGCCTTCAAATTCCAGCAGCATCGCTTCGGCAAAGCAAGCGAAGAGCTGGCGTTTCGGGTTTTCCATCTCAGCCACCTCCATCATCTGCCAGCCGATGTCCTGCCAGAACTCAACAATCCCGCCCTTCAAGACGTGCACCCCATCGCCGGCCACCTTGGCGTCGAGATTTTTTGGGTAGCCGCCATCGATCATCAAGCAGGGCTTGCGCAGAGTGCTGTGGTCGATGGTCAGGGTCTGGGGCAGGCTGGCCACCCACACCACCACATCGGCTTCGGGAAGGGCCTCCTCAAGGCTGAGGATGCGGCCGCCGCCCAATGAGGTCTGGAGATCGAGCAGTCGCTGCTGCTGCCGGGCCACCAGGAGCAATTCGCCGACCTGGGTTTTCTGCGCTAGCCAACGGCACACGGCACTACCGATGTCGCCAGTGGCTCCCACCACCGCCACTTTGGCCTTGCTGAGATCGATGCCGAGCGCTGGCGCATTGGTTTCCACCTGCTGGCAGATCACCCAGGCGGTGTGGGTGTTCCCTGTGGTGAAGCGTTCCCACTCCAGGGTGGTGTTGCGGATCTGCTGGAACTTCGAGAGGTCGTAGTTCTCGAAAATGATCGAGGTGAAGCCCCCCAGCGCGGTCACGTTGATGCCGTTCTTCTGGGCCAGCTCCATGGCGTTCTGCACCTTGCGCGTGGCCGTTTTGAAGCGGCTCAGCATCTCCGGCACGAAGCAGGAGTCGATGTAGGTGCCTTGGATGGTCTTCCCGGTTTTGCTGGTCACCTCAAAGGTTTCCAGCAGTTGTGGTGGTGCGGAACACCAGGAGAGCAGATCGGCCTCAGCCATCTCCTCGAGCCCCAGATCGCGGGCCTTTTCCTGGGCCTGCGCGAAGCTGCTGGAGTGACCGATCAGACCAAACATGCGTAGGGGCTCTCCTGGTTACACACCGGCCGAGAAGACACCTGATTAAAGGGCAGCGCCGGGCTGTTCAATCAGTGGAGATCAGCCCACCAGGGCTGCTGCAGCCATGCGGGCGATTTCTCGGGTGCTGAATCCGATTTCGGTCAGGGCTTCCTGGTAGGCGATCAGGAAATCCTCGATCAGGTCCTCCTTGTCCATGTGGAGCACGGCGGCGTCGCTGGCCACCTGATCCAGCATCCGGCGGATCAAGGGCAGGTTGTCGCGGTTGGCCTGCTCAAGCTCCTCGCGGCAGCTCTCGAGGTTGGCTTTGAGCCAGACCTCACCGTAGTTCAGGTGGGTGTACTCATCCTTGACCACGCCCTCGGTGATCTTGCGGGCGAAGGGATCAGCAACCGGGATATAGATGTGATAGGCCGAGATGGCGAAGGCCTCGATCAGCAGGGCCTGAATCAACAGGCAGGTGGGCACTTTGCCGGCCGCCAGGGCGTTCTTGAAGTTGTCGTGTAAGGGCGCGAAAAACTCCTTGGCGAAGGCCATATCGGCCTCGACGCCGAGGTTGTTGGCACAGGCGGTGAAGCCCTTCATGTGCTTCAGCTCCATCCGGGCGAGCTTGGTGAGCTCGTCGGCCTGGTCAGGCAGAAGCGTGCCGATCGACATGTAGTTGTCGTGAGCCTCCTGCTCGCCTTCGATCACGATGGCGTTGATGCGGCTGTAGGCGTCCTTGTAGGAGGCGCTGGTGAAGTCGGGAAGCCCTGTGGAGCCGCTTTCAGTAGGCAGATCAGTGGCTTCAAGGGTCGCCATAGCTACCGAGATCACGTCGCATTGGGGTTGACTGTAACCATCTCGATCCGTTTCAGATGAGCTTTGGCAGCTTTTGCCCACCGAATGCCCAGCCAACTGCTCCAGAGATCACGGCTTGACTGGTGGCCAGTCGCTTCGCAGCAGGGCCTGGAACAGGGCGACCCAGCCCTGCTCCAGCCGCTGGTTCAGGGCTGCCCCAAGTTCCGCGTTGGAGCCTCTCGCATCGCCGATCACCCCCGAGGCGCTGAGATCGCGGGTGCGCCACGCCGTGGGAACAGTCCCCTCCAGGCTCCAGCCTTCGGGCGGGAGCTGCTGGCCATTCCCATCGCAGGGGCGCTCAGGGCCCACCTGATCAGGAGCCAGATGCAGCATCAGGCTTGTTTCAGCAAGACCGGCGTGGAGTCCGTTCTGGCGCTCGGGTTCAGGCAGGAGATCGGCCACGCCTTCCGGGCCGCTCCAGAGGAAACAGGGGAGCACCGCCAGCGTTGGCCGGGTGGCGCGTAACTGCCTGGCCGCCACCTGCAGCAGGGCAATCTGCCCGCCATGGGCGTTGAACAGCACCAGACGTTGGAAGCCCGCATCGGCCAATTGCTCCCCCACCGATTGCACCAGGCTCAGCAGGGTCTCTGCCGAGAGGGAGAGGGTGCCGCGGAACCCCAGATGCTCGGGGGAGAAGCCGATCTGCTGGGGAGGGAGACGCCAGATCGGAAGCTCGGGGGCCAGCTGCTTCAGGACCGCATCCAGGACGTGATCAGCGAACAGGGCATCGGTGCCCATGGGCAGTTGGGGGCCGTGCTGTTCAAACGCTCCGAAGGGCCAGACCACCGTGCTGCCGGGGCGTTGCGCAGCGGCCTCCAACGCGGGCCAGGGCATCCGCTCGAGATGACGCCCCCCTGAGGGCAGCGCGGCTTGCTCGTCCTCAGGCATAGGGGCAACCAGATGCATCGGGGGGCGTCTCTACAGTGTGTCGCTGTGCGTCTTCGCTTGGTCATGGCCGGTTCCGGCACTCCCCAGCCCCCCCAGCCCTCCTCCAAGCCGCAACCCACCTCGGCGCGTCCTGTGCCGCCGGCTCCGCAGCGACCGTCTGTCTCGCCTCCGCCGGTGCGCAAGCCTCCCCAGGTTCTGCAGATCAACAAAAAAGAGGAGCAGCTGAGGCTCGAGCGCGAGGCCGCCGAAGCTCGCGCAGCCGCAGATGCAGCCGCCCAACGGGCCACCGACCTTGAAAATGCCGCCAGGCAGGCCCGCGGCGAAGAACCCTTGGCGCCACAACGCCCTGCGGCTGCCCCTCGTCCGGTGGCAGCAGCCGACGACGAGCTGTTCGATATGAGCGGCTTTGAGGGCCTCACCATGGCTGACCTGCTGGGTCCCGGTGACCGCAACAAGCCCCGTCGTGGTTCCGCTCCCCAGGCTCAGGCGGCCCCGCCGGTGCCGTCCCGTTCGGTTGACGACTTTGATTTCGACGAGGAGGCCTTCCTCGCCGCACTCGATGAACAGGACTTTGTGGGTACCACCGGAGAGGTGGTCTCCGGCACGGTGATCGGCCTGGAGAGCGACGGTGTTTATGTCGACATCGGAGGCAAGGCTCCTGGCTTCATGCCCAAGAAGGAGGCTGGCCTCGGGGTGATCACCAACCTCAAGGAGCGTTTCCCCAAGGGATTGCAGGTGGAGGTGCTCGTGACCCGCGAGCAGAACGCCGACGGCATGGTCACCGTGAGTGCCCGTGCCCTGGCGCTGCGTCAGAGCTGGGAAAAGGTGCGGGCACTGGAGAAAGAAGGCAAGGTTCTCCAGGTGAAGGTCAACGGCTTCAACCGTGGTGGCATCACCTGCGATGTCGAAGGTCTGCGCGGTTTTGTGCCCCGCTCTCAGCTGCAGGAGGGTGAGAACCACGAAGCACTGGTGGGTAAGACCCTTGGCGTTGCCTTCCTGGAGGTGAACCCCGAGACTCGCAAGCTGGTGCTTTCCGAGAAGAAAGCGGCCACCGCGGCTCTGTTCCAGAACCTGGAGGTGGGTCAGCTGGTGGAGGGACAGGTGGTCTCGGTGAAGCCCTACGGCCTGTTCGTCGATCTCGGCGGCATCAGCGGTTTGCTGCACCAGTCGGTGATCACCGGTGGGCAGATGCGCGATCTGCGCGAAGTGTTCGACCAGGGAGACCGGGTCAAGGCGTTGATTACGGAGCTCGACCCCGGTCGTGGCCGCATCGCCCTGAACACCGCCCTGCTGGAAGGTCAGCCTGGAGAGCTGTTGATCGAGCGCGACAAGGTGATGGCGGAAGCCGCCGATCGCGCCAACAGGGCTCGTAACGTGCTGCGTCAGCAGGAACAAAGCGCCGGATGATCCAGGCCACCGAGCAGGCGCCAGCGGCACTCATCCAGGCGGACTGGGAACTCGATTACTACTCCCGGCCAATCCTTGAGGAGGATGGCAAGAAGCGTTGGGAGCTGCTGATCTGCAGTTCCCAGCTGGGGACCAGCGAAGAGCGGGCTTTCCGCTGGGTGCTCAACTGCCCGGCGTCCAGCGTGAATTCACAGTGGTTGAAAAGCGCCCTCGAACAGGCCCTAGCAGCCGCAGCCGATCAGGGATTTGCGCCGCCGCGCAAGCTCCGTTGCTGGAGGGCTTCGATGCGCACGATGGTGCAGCGCGCCTCAGAACAGCTGGGCCTCGAACTGGTGCCCAGTCGCCGTTGCTACGCCTTGGTGGAGTGGCTGCAGGAGCGGCAGGCCACGGTGTATCCCCAGGAAGAGGGCTACATGGCTGGCCCCTTGGCTCCGCCTCCACAACCGATTCAACCGGTGCCGGTACCGCTGCCTGAAGCCGCCCGCGGCGACAGTTGGTCCTGGGCCTCGTTACCGCTGGGCGCCCTGCGCGAAGCCGCCGATTGGGAGACCAGCTTTGGTGGCCTGGCACCCCTCTCGGCCGATCTCTCCGACGATCTGATGGTCAGTGGCCTGCGGCTCTTCAGCAGTTCTCGCTCCCTAGCGATCGCTGGATGGTTGGCGGGTCTTGAACCGGTGCGTTTGGAGGTATCCGCTCAGCAGTTAGTGCTCGAGGCGGGTCTGGAGGATCGTTGGTTGCTTGGGCAGCTGGAGCAGGACGAAGCGGCGGCGGCGGCGGCGGCCTTCCAGGCCTCCCGAGAACAGGCCTGTGGGGTGCAGTTCCTTGCCGTTCAATCGAGCCCTGATCAGCAGGGCTTTGATGGCTTCTGGATCCTGAGGGATCTGCCCGACGCCTGAGGCTGTTTGTGACCCCATGGCCGAAGCGGTTCCCTCTCCCTTCGATCGACCGGATGCTGGTTTCAATCCGCTCAAGGGTTGGACCTGGATTGGCTGCTACGGCGGTTATTACCTCCAGGCGGATCTGCTGAAGGAGTTTGAACACGGCTTTTTCACCCGCCAGTGGGAGGAGCGTGGTCCCGATGTGCTGGCGGGCTATGTCAGTGCCGGGGTGAGTGTGCATCGACCGCGGCAGGTCCACAGCGCTTTGGTGCTGCCGGCCAGTCAGGCCTCAGCTGAGCCGTGGCCCGAGGCCGATGGTCTCTGGAGCGACGCCGGTGGCCAGAGCCTCTGGGTGTGTGGAGCTGATTGCACCCCAGTTCTGCTGGCTGACCCCCGCAGCGGGCGGGTGGCGGCTTGTCATGCGGGATGGCGCGGCCTGGCCGGCGGCATCCTGCTGAATGCCATCGAGCTGTTGGAGCAGCAGGGCTGTCGTCGCACGGAGTTGCTCGTCGCCCTGGGCCCCGCGGTCAGCGGTGCTCACTACCAAGTCGAGATGGAGGTGGTGGATGCGGTGGTTCAGGTGCTGCAGCGGGCTCGGCCCGACCTCAGCGCTGACCAGGCGGTCGCCGAGCTGGAGCAGTGCGGAGCCGTGCAGGGCGACCCCGAGCCTGAACGCCGCCGCTTTGACATCCGATTGGCGACGAGGCTGCTTTTGCAGCTGGCGGGAGTACCCGTGGATCAGATCAGCCTTTGCCCGCTTTGCACCGTTTCCGAGCCTCTGCTGTTCCGTTCCTGGCGCCGCGATCAGGTCAAAGCTGTGCAGTGGAGCGGGATCGTGTCGCAGCAGGAGACCTGAATTACTCGAGGTTGAGGCTCAGTTGATCGGGGCTCGACTTCCCCTTGGGCGACTGCCGTTTGCGTTTCGACGTGGACCGGATCGCTGTGGATTCTGGCGCGACTTCGGACGCGGCTTCGGGCGCCGATTCAGAGTCAGCGGATCCATCCTCACTGCGGCGCATGCTGAACCAGCTGAGCAAGGCGCTCCAGCCCAAGGAATCGAGGCTGCTCAGATCCACGGCCATGGGATGGAGCCTCTGGCCGGCCTCGGCACACCAGCTCACATCGGCATTCGGGAAACGATGGCTCGCAAACGGTGTGAACCGCTCCGGGAGCTGTGCCATGGCTGAGCGAATGTCTCCCATCGCTTGACGTCTGGCGGCCAATGTCTCTAAGCGTTGCTTCCTTGCCTGGGTGTAATCGAGCACCGCGGCGGGGTAGTGGGCTAGTGCCGGGGGTGCCCCGAGCTGGTCATTGGTCAGGGATGAGAGTTCGGGCAACCAGCGGCGAATGAACAGTCCATGGGGGTCGCAGCGATTCACCGCCACTTGGCCTGGGTGGTAAATCCGGCTCCATGCCTTGGCTGCGCGATAGGTCGCTCCCGCCTGCATCGCCCATTGGTAGTGATCGATCGGGCAGTCGCCATCGATCAGATGTCGCATGAAATGCAGGGCCCCATAGCGCCAGTCGATTCCGCAGAGGTTGCTGAGAAAACTGGCGTAGATCGCTCGGCTGCGGAAGTTCAGCTCGAGCCAGCCACCTTCAGCCTGCAGGCAGCGGGCCGCGGCATCCACGATGGGAAAACCGGTGCGCCCTTCCATCCAGGCCTGATAGAGCTCCTGCTGTTGGGCACTGAGATCAGCCTCAGCGGGATCATGACCACTCCAGAGGGAGCGCAGCTCCAGCTGAGGCAGGTAGCGAAAGCGTTGATGAATCGAGCAACCCCAGCGCAGGCGACTGGCCAGTTGCTGCATGCTGCGGCGCCTTTGGGGATCGCTGGCGCTGGCGGCGATTCGCTGCAGGCATTGCCGCGGTGTGATCACACCAAACTTCAGGTAAGGGCTTAGCCCTGTGGTGACCTTGGCTGAGGGATAACTGAGTTCCCAGTGGTAGGTCCTCGAGTCAGGCCCCGCGCAGAACTGATTCAGTCGCTCCAGGGCGGCCTCGCTGCCGGCGGGAGGCATCGGTTTGCCGTCGGCGATGAGGCCCAGATCCCGCAACGTGGGGATCGGCAGATCCGCAAGGAGACCACGCGCTTCAGGCACGTGGAGTCGCTGCGGCTCGGGGTCGATCGCCTCCGCCATGGCCCGGTGCCAGCCTTGACTCCACGCCCCATAAGAAATCAGCTCGGCACTGACGCCAGCGGGCTCTACCCACTGCAGGTCAATGCCCTGCTCAGCCAGGCACTGGCTCACCGCCGCATCGCGCACCCGCCCCACCAGGCGCTCCGTGTCGGTGTGGGCCAAGACCCGGCGTGCCCCACTGGCACCGGCGATCTCTTTGAGCACCTGTGCCGGCTTGCCGCGGCGCACCAAAAGCCGACCACCCAGCTGCCGCAGCCTCCGGTCGAGAGCCCGCAGGCTGAGTAACAGAAATTCCACCCTGGCCACTGCTGTTTCCGGGTGGAACAGCAGGTTGTTGTCCAATACAAAAATGGGCACAACTGGGCCTTGAGCACACGCCAGTGCCAGGGCCCGATGGTCACAGCTCCGCAGATCGCGGCGAAACCAGATCAGGCTTGGCGTCACCATGCGATGCAGAGCGACTTTCGAAACTTTTTGAGGTTGCTATTGCCTCTTGCCGAAATCACAACGGGATGTGAGGATGCAGATGTTGCATACTTTTCAAACATGCTCACTGGAGCAGATCTCCTCGCCAAGGTCAAAGAGATGGGCGACGTGAGCAAATCCGACGTTGTTCGGGCTTGCGGATACGTCTCCAGCAAGAAGGATGGCACTGAGCGCCTGAACTTCACGGCTTTTTACGAAGCGCTTCTCAATGCCAAGGGCGTTGAGTTTGGCGGATCCAGCGCCAAGGTGGGCAAGGGCGGCCGCAAGCTCAGTTTCACCACCAAGGTGCAGTTCAACGGCAATCTGATGGTCGGCAAGGCCTATACCGCCCTGCTCGATCTCAAGCCCGGTGATGAATTCGAGATCAAGCTGGGTCGCAAGCAGATCCGTCTGGTGCCCCTGGGCTCTGTCGACGAAGAAGACTGAGCCCAACGGCCTCCGCAACGCGGATGCCATCCATCGCAGCGGAGAGGATCCCGCCGGCGTAGCCGGCTCCCTCTCCCGCCGGATACAACCCATGGGTATTCGCGCTTTCCATCTGTTCATTGCGCGGGATGCGAATGGGAGATGAGGTGCGCGTTTCCACGCCAGTTAGCAGAGCATCCTCCATGGCGTAACCGGGAATTTGCCGGCTGAATTGCGGCAGGGCTTCCCGCAGGGCCTGGATCACGAAGTCAGGCAACGCGGCGCTCAGATCGGTGTAGGTCACGCCGGGTGCATACGACGGCTGGATCGTTCCTGGTTCGCCTGACGCTTGGCCCGCCAAAAAGTCGCCAAGCCGTTGCCCCGGAGCGGAATAGTCGGAGCCCCCCAGTTCGAAGGCCCGGCTCTCCCAATGCCGCTGGAAGGCGACTCCAGCGAGGGGATCACCGGGGTAGGCCCCGTAGGGCTCTAGATCAGCGGGTTCGATGTTCACCACGATGCCGCTGTTGGCATTGCGCTCGTTGCGGGAGTGCTGGCTCATGCCGTTGGTGACGACGCGACCTGTCTCGGAGGTGGCTCCCACCACCAGGCCGCCCGGGCACATGCAGAAGCTGTAGACGCAGCGTCCATTGCTGACGTGCTGCACCAGCTTGTATTCCGCGGCCCCCAGGCGGGGATGGCCGGCGCAGGCTCCCCAGCGGGCAGTGTCGATTAATGGTTGCGGATGTTCGATGCGAAACCCCACCGAGAACGGTTTGCGCTCCATCGCCACCCCTTGCTCTTGCAGCGCTTCAAAGCAGTCGCGGGCGCTATGGCCCACCGCCAGCACCACATGCTCTGCAGCGATGAATTCCCCGCTGGCCAAATGGAGACCCTTCAGTCGCCGTTCCTGCCCTGAATCGCTCAGTTCGAGGCTCGTCATGCGCGATTCGAAGCGGATGGTGCCCCCTAGGGCCTCGATCTTGCGCCGCAACCCACGCACCACCGTGGCCAATTTGAAGGTGCCGATGTGGGGGTGGTGCTTCACCAGGATCTCCGGGTTGGCACCAGCGGCCACGAGCTCTTCGAGCACCTTGCGCCCCAGATGCCTTGGGTCACGCACCTGGCTGTAGAGCTTTCCATCGGAGAAGGTTCCTGCCCCCCCTTCCCCAAATTGGGCATTCGATTCAGGGTTGAAGGGCCGCTCTCTCCTCCAGAAACCAAAGGTGTCGGCGGTGCGCTCCTTCACGGGTTTCCCCCGCTCCAGCAGCAGAGGTTTCAGCCCCATCTCCGCCAACAGCAGGGCGCAGAAGTAGCCGCAGGGCCCGGCTCCCACAACTACGGGCCTGGGCAGGCTGTGCCCTGCAGGTGCCCTCCCCACGGGGCGATACAGCGTGTCGGGGGTCAACTGCAGGTGCGGGTCGCGCTCAAAGCGACGCAGCAGTTTGCGTTCCAGCTCCTCGGGCAGTTCCAGATCGAGGCTGTAGGCCACCTGGATGTTCTGTCGGCGGCGCGCGTCGATGCTCTGCTTGACGATGCGGAATTGCCGGAGAACGGCCGGATCCAGCTTCAGCCGTTTGCAGATAGCAGGAGCCAGATCCTCGGGGGTGTGATCGAGGGGCAGTTTCAACTCGCTCAATCGCAGCACCGCTCTCCCCGCCGTCCGCATCTGCATTCCAGCACCGGGCCAGCTGCCTAGGGTCGTGGTCCTTGCACCGCCCAGCCATGCACGCCACCTATTTCGGGGCTAACGGCTGGTTGTTGGAGTTCGCTGAACTGCGCGTGCTGGTGGATCCCTGGTTGCGGGGGCCTTTGGTCTTCCCTCCCGGCCCCTGGTTTTTTCAGGGAACCATCGAGCATCGCTTCGAGATCCCTCAGAACCTGGATCTGCTGCTGTTGACCCAGGGCCTGGATGACCACACCCACCCGGAGAGCCTGGCCTTGCTGCCCCGCTCCCTGCCGGTGATGGGCTCCGCAACGGCGGCCGCCAAGGCCCGGCAGTTGGGCTTCAGCACGGTCACGGCCCTCAAGCCCGGTGAATCCTTTGCCCATGGAGCGTTGGTCATCACGGCCACGGCTGGGGCCCCGGTGCCCCAGGTGGAAAACGGCTACCTGCTCTCGCACCCCGAGGGCTCCCTTTATCTGGAGCCCCATGGCTACCTGCCCGACGATCTGCCTCAGCAGCCCCTGGATGCTGTGATCACGCCGGTGGTGGATCTGGGCCTGCCCTTGGCTGGGGCCTTCGTGCGGGGGCGCAGTGTGTTGCCCGCTCTGCTGGAGCGCTTCTCCCCGCAGACGGTGCTGGCCAGCACGGCCGGAGGGGCCGTGGAGTTCAGTGGCCTGCTCACCCGTTGGCTTTGGCAGCGCGGCAGTGTGGTGGAGGCCGGCGAGCAGATGGGGCGATCAACCTGTTTGATCGATCCGGTGCCCGGCCAGCGTTACGCGCTTCAACGCAGTGGTCATGGTTCGCACCGTCCTGCAGCGGTGGAGCACTGAGAGTTCCCTGCTTAGGGTTGACCTTTCCACGATTGGTCGCATGTCGCCTCGCTCCCGCGCCTGGCTGAAGCCTCTGGGCCTTTACGGTGCCGCTCTGCTGGCCAGCGCTGGTGTTGCCCTGAGCGTCGCCCCCCCTGCCTTGGCCATTCCTGAGGCTGATGCGATCAAGAAGCTGTCGGTCATTCCGGTGTTCGTGATCACCGATGCCAACGGCGTGCCCCTGCCGATCCCCAGGGAAAAGAACCTGGTGCTGCCCCTTTATTTGGAGGGAGATCGCGCTTCCCGGGAGTTGGCGGCCCTGCTGAAGAGCAACCCCGAACTCAAAGCCAACGTTGTGCCCGTGCCGCTCAACGTGATGAACGAGAAGGTGGTCGAGCTCAACAAGCAGCTCAAGGACAAGAGCAAGCCCCTGGTGGCCCCGGTGGTGCTCAATGAAGCCGATGTGAAGGAGGCCATTGCCATCCTCAAAACCGAGGGCCTCACCGAGAAACAGATTCAGGAAGGTCTGAATGTGCCCCTCTTTTTCACCAACCCCTTCCTGACTATCAACACCCCGGAGGGCCCGAGGGGTGTGTTTTTCCTCAGCTACGAGGAACTGCAAAAGGCCCTCTCTGGCCTGCCCCCCGCAGAACGCAGCAAGCTGAAACCGAAGGTTGCCGACATCTCGGCGGTGATCGAGCAAATCACCAAAACCAAGGAAGACAGCTTTGTGATCTTCCCCACCCGGGAGTACTTCCGCCTGGTTGAGGAGGCGAAGGCCAAGGCCCAATCCGCGCCGTCTGCTCCGGCCAAACCGGCCAAATAAGTCCAGGCTCAAAGCCGGCGGTTTGGGTTACGGGCTTGGGGGTGAGTCCTCAGGCCCGCCTGTCTCCTTAGGCGACTCCGGCATCCACTGGGCTAGAAGGCCCGCTCCGATCAAAAAGGCGCCGATGCCGAGGGCGAGGTTTTTGTTCGCCCCAGCCGCCTCTGGTCCCCAAGCCGCAGCCGCAAGAAAGGCGCTGCCCAAGAGCAGGCTGGGAACCAGCACGATTCCCTTGGCGGCGCGGTTGATGCTCATTCAGCAGCCCGGGCTCGGTGTTGCGAGGCCGGCCTCAATCAAGGCGCTGCCCAGATCCAGGGAGCCCTGGGATCCCTGCCGTTCGATCCCGGCAATCAGAATTCCGTCGTCACTGCCCCGGGGGCGCAGGTTCACCTTGCTGCGGCGCGGCAGCTGTTGACGCAACCAGCCTGCGGCTTGGGCTTGATCGGAGTCCGCCACGGCCACGCAGGCCAGGCGCACGGTGTAGGTGCGGTTGTGATCTCCGATTTGCAGGAGCGTTCCACTGCGCACCTGAAGCACCTCCGCGGCGTTCGCCGTCAGCGGTGACAGCAACAGCCAGAACCCTGCCAGCGCCGCCAGAACCCAGCTGCGCATCAGAGCTTGGCGCCGCAGTTGGGGCAGTACAGGCTCGAGCTGGAGGTGATGTGATGGCAGCTGTGGCACTCGCGGCTGGTGTCGATCGCCAACTCGGGATGGGAGGGCAGGCCCACCATCTGGGCGTTGCTGGCACCGGGGGGCACCATCGGATAGCAGTTCTCGTTGCGGCGTACCTTCACCTCAATGAAGGCCGGGCCGGGGTGGGCCAGGGCCTCTGTCAGCGAGGAGCGCAGCTCGGATCGTTCCGTGATCTGCACACCCTTGACCCCGAAGGCTTCCGCCAAGGCGGGGAAGTTCGGCATGCCACCAGTCATCTCCGAGGCGGAGTAGCGCTCGCCGTAGAAGCTTTCCTGCCACTGGCGCACCATGCCCTGCCAGCCGTTGTTGAGCACCACCACCTTCACCGGGAGGTCGTATTGGCTGAGGGTGCCCAGCTCCTGGATGTTCATCAGGATGCTGGCGTCACCAGCCACGCAGATAACCGGCTCCTGGGGATAAGCGGTTTGAACGCCCATGGCTGCCGGCATGCCGTAGCCCATGGTTCCGAGCCCGGCGGAACTCACCCAACGGCGCGGTCCGGTGTGCAGGAACTGGGCAGCCCACATCTGGTGCTGGCCCACATCCGTGGTGTAGAAGGCCTTGGGCGAGAGCTCCTGGAGCATCGCCACCACTTCCTGGGGGGCGATTTCACCTTCGGGTGCCGGCACCACCAGGGGGTAGTGGGTCTTCCACTGGGCGATGCGTTCGAGCCAAGCCTCGGTGCGCCCGCCGGAACTGTCCTCACGGGAGGCGGCAAGCATCGCTTCGAGCGCGAGCTTCACATCCGCCACGACAGGCACATCCGGCGTGCGGGTCTTGCCCATCTCGGCCGCATCGATGTCGATATGAATCACCTGGGCTCTTGGGGCGAAGCCGTCCAGACGCCCGGTGACCCGATCATCGAAGCGCGCACCGGCGGCGATCAGCAGATCGCATTCCGTGACCGCAAAGTTGGCGTAGGCCGTTCCATGCATGCCGAGCATGCCAACGGAAAGCGGATGCAGTTCATCGAACGCCCCTTTGCCCATCAGGGTTGTGGTCACGGGCAGGCGGAATCGCTCCGCCAGCTCATGCACAGCCCCATGGGCTCCACTGCTGATGGCGCCGCCGCCCACGTAGAGCAGCGGACGGCGGGCCTGACGAATCAGCTCCAGGGCTGCCGCCACATCGGAGCTCTGTGGTGGCGTGGGCAGTTGGAATCCGGCGGGCACAGCCGTGCCCGGCTCCACGGGGATGTAATCGAACTCTTCGACGCCCACATCCTTGGGCACATCAATCAGCACCGGGCCCGGGCGGCCGCTGGAGGCGATCAGGAACGCTTCAGCCACGATCCGAGCGATGTCCCGGGGATCACGCACCACCCAGGAGTGCTTCACGATCGGCAGGGTGATGCCGAAGATGTCGGTTTCCTGGAATGCATCCGTGCCGATGGCGGCGCGGGGCACCTGGCCCGTGATCACCACCATCGGCACCGAATCCATGTGGGCGGTGGCGATGCCGGTCACCAGGTTGGTGGCGCCCGGTCCGGAGGTGCCGAAGCACACGCCCACCTTGCCGGTGGCACGGGCGTAGGCATCGGCGGCATGGGTGCCGCCCTGCTCATGGCGCACCAGGATGTGCTTGAGCCAGCCGCGGGATTCAGCCTTGTGCAGCTCGTCGTAAATCGGAAGGATCGCGCCGCCCGGATAGCCGAAAATGTGCTCCACGCCATGGCGGCGCAAGGCATCCATCAGGGCATAGCCACCACTCACCCGCCCCGGAGTGGCCTGATCAGCGGCGGTGGCCACTTGCGATACGGACGTCACGGTCACAGCGGCGGCTGACTGCGTTCGATAAGTAGGACAACACTAAGGTCTGGCCCGGGAAACGGCTGGCCCGATGGCGGGCCGATGTGGGCGTCCCCTTACCCACGGCGTGCCCTGGCCATCGCCCGCAACACGACCAGCGGATCGACCCATTGGTTGCCGTAGCGCACACCCCAGTGCAGATGCGGACCGGTGCTGCGGCCGCTCATGCCCACATGGCCGATGAGCTGGCCGCTGGCGACGCGACTGTCCACCTGCAGCACAACCTGACCGCTGCGGTAGCGGCCCGCGTCTAGCGACCCCGCCAGATGGCAGTAGAGGTGCTCGTAGGGGCCTGACTGGATCACCAGGCCGACGCCGCAGCCTGTGTCGTTGATCAGCTCTTTGACCACGCCGCCCCACCAGCTGCGAATCGGCGACCCCAGCGGAGCAGCGATATCGATGCCGTGGTGAGGCTCGCTTCCACCCGCTGGACCGATCCGCAGGCCGAAGTGACTGGTGTAGCCGGAAAACATCGCCACGGGAAAGACCGCTCTGCTCCAGCGCCAATCCGCCAAGGCCGGAGCACCGCAGACCAGAACCGATGCTGTGACGGCCGTGAGGCGAGTGATCAGCCGCAGGCCGCGTTCAGAGCAATCCCAGGGAATGCAGGGGCCCACGACCGCTCAGCAGTTCCACCAAAAAAGCGGAGAAGCCGAGCATTGCCAAGCGGCCATTCCAGACCTCCGAGCTGTTGTTCCAGCCCCAGGCCCACTTGTCTTGGGGATAGAGCTTCACGCGAGTCGGCAGAGACGCCGCCTGGTCGAGATTCACCTCGGGGCCCTCGAGGACGTGCTGCACCAGATTGGCCAGGCCCTCGATGAACGACGGGGTGGTGTCCAGGGCCGGCACGCGCCGGAAATTGGTGATGCCGGCTTCGGTGGCGATCTCGCGGTATTCGATGTCGATCTCTTCGAGCGTTTCGATGTGCTCGCTCACGAAGCTGATCGGCACCACCACCAGATCCTTAACCCCCTGCTCGCCGAGCTCATGCAGGGCGTCATCGGTGTAGGGCTTGAGCCACTCCACCGGACCAACGCGGCTCTGATAGGCCAGGGTGAAGGGATTGCTGTGGCCCAGGTCGCTGGCCAGCTTGTTCATGATCAGCTGGGCGCAGGTTTCGATCTCCCGCTGGTAGGGATCGCCCGCTTCCTCCACATAGCTCTTCGGCACACCGTGGGCGCTGAAGAACACGTGGGCCTCGCTGGGGTTTGGGCAGGCCTGGATCTCACGGGCGATCAGTTCAGCCATGGCCCCCACATAGCCGGGGTCGTCGTAGTAGCTGCGGATGCAGCGGATCGGCAGTTTCGAGAAGGCCGGATCGCCCTGGCGTAGGCGTTGCAGTTCGCGGAAGCTGGAGCCGCTGGTGCTGATGGAGAAGTGGGGATAGAGGGGAAGCACCACCACCTCATCGATTCCATCGGCCTTGATGTCAGCCACCGCCGACTCAGTGAAGGGGTGCCAATAGCGCATCGCCACGTAGCTGGTGGCCTCAATCCCGCGTTGCCGCAGGGTGCTCTGGAGTTCCCGTGCCTGCTGTTCGGTGATGCGGCGCAGGGGGGAGCCACCACCGATGGAGCGATAGGCCGCCTGGGATTTGCCGGCCCGCAGGCTGCTGATCAACCAGGCCAGGGGTTTCTGCAGGGCTGGGTTCGGCAACCGGATGATCTCCGGATCCGCGAACAGGTTGTAGAGGAAGGGACCGACGTCCTGAATGCGCTCAGGACCGCCGAGGTTCAGCAACACCACGCCGACCTTGGCCATGCCCCAGACCGATCAGGAAACAACAGGGGGGAGCGTAACGCTGCCGGCCGAGGGCTGGCCCCGACGGATCAGGGTCGATAAGGTCGGCCGGCCCGCTCGCTTGCTCTGATCGCCCTCGATCGCCTCGATCTGGCCATTCAGGAGCACAACGCCCTGCTCGGAGCCAGCGGTGTGTCGCTGCGGCTGGAGCGTCGCGGCCGGCGGTTGGGGCTCCGCGGTCCGCTGCCTTGCCGGCAGGGACGTGGGCGATTTTCAGTGCAGCGCATCAGCCTGGGCCTGGAAGCTGATGCGGAGGGCCTGGAGCTCGCCCGTGCCCAGCTGCGCCGCGTGTTGCAGCAGCTTCAGCAGCAGTCGTTCTGCTGGAGCGATTGGGGGGCTGCTGTCACCACCAAGGAGCCCGAGCTTGAGTCCCAGGGGGGGGAGGCCTCTGCAGCACAAGAGGTCTGCGAGCGCTTTGAGAGGGTGTTTTTCGCCGATCCCCGCCGCCGCCGTAACCCCTCCGGCAGCCGCACCACCTGGACCAGTGCCTATCTGCCCTATCTGCGTCGCCTGCAGCGCATCGCCGCGGATACGCAGCAGGGCTTTGGCCTGGCGTTGTTAGAGCAGGTGTTGGAGAGCTATCCCCTGGCCACGCGCTCCCGTCAACAGTGCGGCACCGCTCTGGCGGCTCTGGCTCGCGTCGAGGGGCTTGCCCTGCCTGACGAGTGGGGTGAACGCGCCGGCGGCTATGGCCTGCATGCCGCCCAGTTCCGCCAACTCCCCAGTGATCCCCAGATCCTGGAATGGATCGAGCGTGTTCCCAATCCCCGCTGGCGCCTGGCCTACGGCTTGATGGCGACCTATGGACTGAGGAATCACGAGGTGTTCTTCAGCGATCTCTCCGCTCTCGCCCCGGGCGGCGATCGGGTGATCCGGGTGTTGCCCACCAGCAAGACCGGAGAACACCAGGTCTGGCCCTTCCAGCCCGAGTGGGTGGACCGCTTCGATCTGGAGAGGCTTGGCTGCGATCGTCTGCAATTGCCGGCCGTGTGCACAGACCTGCGTCGCACCACGCTTCAACAGGTCGGGCGCCGGGTGGCTGAGCAATTCCGCCGCTATCAGCTCCCCCTCACGCCCTACGACCTCCGCCATGCCTGGGCGGTGCGCACGATTCATATCGGCCTGCCTGACACGGTCGCAGCGCGGATGATGGGGCACTCCGTGGCCATACACACCCGCACCTATCACCACTGGATCACCCGCCGCGACCAGCAGCAGGCCGTTGATACCGCCTTGGCCCGCTTCCGGGCCGCCTGATCAGCGGGCGCTCCAGGCAGATTGGTGCCAACCGTCTGGAATACCCCCGTGCAGGATCCCTCCGCCCTCGACCAGACCGCCGCTGAACTCGGCATGGGGGGTGATCTGGCACCGGAGGCCAGCGCCGATGCCTATCAGCGGCGCATGGCGCGTCGCAAGGAGGTGCAACAGCAACGGGTGGGGGAGCGCAACCTGGAGAAGGGGCTGGTGCTTGTGTTCACCGGCGATGGCAAGGGAAAGACCACTGCAGCGCTGGGCTTGGTGCTGCGCACCCTGGGTCATGGGGAGCAGGTGGCGGTGGTTCAGTTCATTAAGGGGGGCTGGCACCCCGGAGAGGCGAAGGCGCTTCAGCTGTTCGGGGATGCCTTGCATTGGCATGCCCTGGGGGAGGGGTTCACCTGGGAAACCCAGGACCGTGACCGCGACCGTGAGTTGGTACAACAGGCCTGGAAGCGCTCCTGTGACTATCTGGTTGATGCCAGCCGAAAGCTCGTCGTGCTCGATGAGGTGAATGTGGCCCTCAAGCTCGGCTACCTGGCGGTGGACGATCTGCTGATGGGGCTCTCCCTGCGCCCCCCCCTGACCCATGTGGCCTTGACCGGACGGGGTGCTCCGCCTGCCCTGTTGGAGCGCGCCGATTTGGTCACCGAGATGAAACTGGTGCGGCATCCCTTCCGGGAGCAGGGCGTGAAGGCCCAGGCCGGCATTGAGTTCTAGAGCTGTTGTCCGCTGTGAGCCTCAAGAATCGCGAGGCTGCTCAGCAACACGGATAGTCCACTGATCAAGAGGGCGCGGTGCACCACCGGCTCGCTCCAGCTACTCGGATCTTCGGTGAGACGGTCCAGAGCGGAGAGGGTGAGCCGGGCCATCATCCCGCTGCTGCTGGAGCCTGCCGGCTGCACGGGGGGGTGCATCTCACCGTCCATCCCTGGCTCCCAATTGCTGCCAATCGAAGCGCTTGTCGCCTGCTTCGGCAAGGGATCTCACGCTTGCTACTGTTCGCCCAACGGATCTGCAGCACGAAGGGATGGCCTACCAGCGCGTGTTGCTGAAGCTCAGTGGTGAAGCCCTGATGGGCGAGCAGGGCTACGGCATCGACCCTGCCATCGTGAACGCGATCGCTAAGGACGTGGCGGCGGTGGTGGCCGATGGCACCCAGCTGGCCATCGTCGTGGGTGGAGGCAACATCTTTCGCGGCCTGAAAGGCTCCGCTGCCGGGATGGATCGCGCCACCGCCGATTACGTCGGCATGCTCGCCACGGTGATGAATGCGATCACCCTTCAGGACGGTCTGGAGCGCGCCGGCATCCCCACCCGTGTTCAAAGTGCCATTTCGATGCAAGAAGTGGCGGAGCCTTACATCCGGCGCAAAGCCATCCGTCACATGGAGAAGGGCCGGGTGGTGATTTTCGCCGCTGGTACCGGCAACCCCTTCTTCACCACGGACACCACCGCTGCCCTGCGGGCTGCCGAGATCGGTGCCGATGTGGTCTTCAAGGCCACCAAGGTTGATGGGGTGTATGACAAGGATCCCAATAAGTTCGCGGATGCCGTTCGCTACGAGAGCCTCTCGTTCCTGGATGTGCTCAGCGGTGAGCTCGAAGTGATGGACAGCACGGCCATCGCCCTCTGCAAGGACAACGCGATCCCCATCGTGGTGTTTGATCTTTTCGGCTCCGGCAACATCGGACGGGCTGTGCGCGGTGAACCCATCGGCACCAGCATCCTCCCTTCTGCCTGACGGGGCTGCGGCCTCCCCAACCCTCCTCTTCGCCATGGAACTCGAAGCCAGCATGCGCAAATCGGTGGAGTCCACCCAGCGCACCTTCAACACCATCCGCACGGGCCGAGCCAACGCCTCCCTGCTCGACAAGATCCAGGTGGAGTACTACGGCGCCGATACGCCTCTGAAGTCGTTGGCGACCATCAGCACCCCAGACTCGACCACGATTCAGCTGCAGCCCTTCGACATGAGCTCCCTGGCTCTGATCGAAAAGGCCATCTCCATGAGTGATCTGGGCCTCACCTGCAACAACGACGGCAAGGTGATCCGCATCAACATTCCTCCTCTGACGGAAGATCGCCGCAAGGATCTCTGCAAACTCGCGGCCAAGTATGCCGAAGAAGGAAAGGTTGCCTTGCGCAACATTCGCCGTGACGCCATCGACAAGGTCAAAAAGCAGGAAAAGGAAGGCGAGTTCTCCGAGGATCAGAGCCGCGATGAGCAGGACAAGGTGCAGAAGCTGACCGACAAATTCATCGCGGAGATCGAGAAGCTCTTGGCCGAGAAAGAAGCCGACATCCTCAAGGTGTGAGCGTGGGGCGTTGAGCTTCGACGTCATCGTGATCGGAGCCGGTGCATCCGGCTCCGCAGCCGCGTTTCACCTGGCCGCCAGGGGACGACGAGTTCTCGTCCTAGAGTCCCAGAGCTTGCCGCGCTACAAGCCCTGTGGTGGAGGGATGGCTGCCTCGGTGCAGAAGCTCTTCCCGTTTGAGCTCCTGCCCGCCGTTGATCAGGTGATCACTCAGGTGCGCTTCACCTGGTGCCTCGAGGATCCGGTGATCGCCGTTTTGCCCGGCGATTCACCGTTCTGGATCGTGCAGCGCTCCAAGCTTGACCATCACCTCCTTCAGCAGGCTGTAGTCGTTGGGGCTGAGCTAGTGGAGGGCTGTGAGGTCAGCTCCGTCGCCCGTGATGGCGACGGCTGGTGCGTTGAGGCAGCTGGACATGTCTACCGCTCGCGAGCCGTGGTGCTGGCTGATGGCTCCAATTCGCGTTTCGCCTCGGCCCTTGGGCTAGGACCAGCACGACCGCGTTTTGCGGCGGCTGTGGCGGCCGAGGTGGAGGCGGACGTGCTTGATCCAGACACCGCCCGTTTTGAGTTCGGTCTTGTGCGCCATGGGTTCTGTTGGGCATTCCCCAGGCAGGGCGGCTACAGCATCGGTGTGGGAACCTTCGTGGGCCGTGAGGCCGCCGATGCGGATGCCGTTCTGGCGCAGCTGCTCCCGTCTTTGGGTTTGCCTGCTGATGCCGGCCTACGGCGGAGTTCACCGCTGCGGGTCTGGGATGGGCACCATCCCCTGCATGCCCCTGGTGCCGTGGTGGTTGGCGACGCGGCCTCGCTGTGTGACCCGTTCCTGGCGGAAGGTTTGAGACCGGCCCTGCTCAGCGGGGTGCGGGCTGCCGAGGCGATGGATCGCTACCTCGCTGACCCCGATCAGAGCCAGGCGCTGGAGGGGTATTCCTCAACGATGCGCGCCGATTGGGGAGAGTCGATGGCCTGGGGGCGCCGGATTGCGCAGGTGTTTTATCGGGTGCCGAAGGTGGGCTACCAACTGGGCATCAAGCGACCCACCGCGCCGCAGCGCATCGCCCAGATCCTTTCAGGGGAGATGGGCTACGGCGACATCGCCCAACGGGTGATCAAACGCCTGCTGTTTCAGCGGGGTTGAATTCGATCCTGTTGGCTTGAGACACTCAGCGCCCGCAGTGCTTGAGATCGCGAAGCCGCTGATCAATGGAGGCCAGCAGCTCGATCGCGAACATCGGTGACTCCTGAACCGCGAACAGAAACTTCTCACGGTTCATCTTCAGCAGCCGGCATGGGGTTGCCGCCTTGGCATTGCCATAGCGGCGGTGCTCTGCAGTGACCAAAGCCCCTGCCCCGAAGACATCGCCGGCCTTGATCGTTTCGCTGCCCACCTCATCGTTCCAGGTGAGTTCAACCGATCCTTCGAGCACACCGAACATGCAGTCACCCGTTTCCCCGGATCGGAAAATGTGATCACCTGGGGCGGCTTCGAGAACCTCGCCCTGGCTGGCCAGGGCGCGCATGGTGTCGAGGGCGTTCAAGGTTGGATCAGATCAATGGACAGGGAAAGGAAGCGATGCTCTGGGCCCGCGGCTTGGCTAGCTGCTGACGGCCAGGGCTGCCCCCAGCCCACCGCGGATGTCGGCCGGCATCAGACGGCCATCGTGGTCGGTGTCGAGGGCATCGAAGACCGCATCGCTGCCAAGCCACTCCTCGCGGGTGATGAAGCCATCTCCATCGAGGTCATTGAGTAGGAAGATCTCCTGAGCGGCGTGTTGGAAGGCGCTGGCACCCTCCAGTTCACCGAGGCGGTGGGCCAGTTGGGCCTCCAGCGTTTCAATGGCGCGGGAGAAGCCGGTGATGCCTTCCTGCAGTTTTTCGGTGGCCATCTGATCCTTATTCATCATCGCTTCGAAGCCGGCGCGATCCAGATGGATCTGCTCCTGGGTGGGTGCCGGATTGAAGGCGTTGAGTTTGCGGCTGAGTTCGCCTTGAGTGTTGCGCAGCTGATCGAGCAATTTCGGTGAGATGGTGAGCAGATCGCAGCCAGCCAGCTCGATGATCTCCTCGATGTTGCGGAAGCTGGCTCCCATTACCTCGGTTTTGTATCCGTAGGTCTTGAAGTAGTTAAAAATCTGGCTCACTGAGACCACACCTGGATCCTCAGGACCTGGATAGCTCTCACGACCGGTGCTCTTTTTGAACCAATCGAGGATTCGCCCCACAAAAGGTGAGATCAGGGTCACGCCCGCCTCGGCGGCAGCGACCGCCTGGGCAAAGCTGAACAGCAGGGTGAGGTTGCAGTGGATGCCTTCCTTCTCCAGCACCTCGGCTGCCTTGATCCCCTCCCAGGTGGAGGCGATCTTGATCAGCACCCGCTCGCGACCGATGCCGGCCTGCCGGTAAAGGCCGATTAGCTTGCGCGCTTTGGTAATCGTCGCCTCGGTGTTGAAGCTCAGGCGTGCATCCACTTCGGTGGAGACCCGGCCGGGCACGATCTTGAGAATCTCCAGACCGAAGGTCACACAGATCTCATCGAGGGCTTCACGCACCACCTCTTCTGCGGGGGCGGAGGCCCCGCAGACCTCGCGCGACTGCCTCAGGGAGCTGTCAATCAGATTCTGATACGTGGGAATCTGGGCAGCCGCCAGGATCAGCGAAGGGTTGGTTGTGGCGTCGCGCGGGGTGAACTGCCGAATGGCATCGATATCACCCGTATCGGCAACGACCACCGTCATGGCCGCCAGTTGATCGAGCAGGTTGGCCATGCTGGGCCCCAGACATGCGCTCAAACTAGCCATAGCTACCGGTTCACGTTTCGCCCTGTTATCAACCGGTCATCTGGGCGGCTGTCAGCTGCGCGCCGTGGCCGGAACAGGCCGACTGGGGGGGATCTTTTCAATCACCAACAGCGCTTCGATGATTTGCTTGGCCACCGGCACCGCCACGGTGGATCCATAGGCATTGCCCCCCTGGGGTTCATCCACCACCACCAGCACCACAAAGCGAGGATCGTTGATCGGCAGATGGGCAACGAAGCTGGTGATGCGCGCCCCGGAGACATACACACCGTTCTCAGCCTTCTGGGCCGTTCCCGTTTTTCCTCCGATGCGGTGGCCCGGAATCCGAACGCCTTTGCCACTGCCTTGGTCAACAACCGTTTCCATCCAGTTGAGAACGGTCTGAGCAATCTCCGGTTTGATCAGCTGGATCCCTGAGGCCGGCGGGGCCGGTGCCAGGTCATCGCCAGAGCGCAGCCCCCGGGTGATGTGGGGGCTCACCAGTCGACCACCGTTGGCCAACATGGCGTGCAGCTGAATCAGCTTCAGGGGCGTGAGGTTGAAGCCCTGACCAAAGGCCGCGGTGGCTGGTTCGATGGGCTGGGTCTTGAAGGTCTCCAGAGATTTCAACTGGCCAGCGACAGCTCCTGGCAGGTCGGTGTCGGGGGTGGTGTCGATGCCGAGGGTGTGGAGCCAATGCCAGAACCGTGCTGGCTTGACGCGCCGCATTGCTTGAACCATCCCCACATTGCTCGACACCTGCAGCACGGTGGGGAAGTCGATCACACCGTTGCCCTTGCGGTCATGGTTAAAGATCGGCCAGCCGCCGATGGTGAGCTGCCCGCTGTCGTTGACCTTGCCCGAGGGATCAATGGCGTTTTCCTGAAGGGCGATGGCCAGGTTGATCGGTTTAAAGGTGGACCCGGGCTCATAGAGATCCTGCACGGACCATTCACGGAACAGACCGGGCTTAAACGTCCAGAAGCGATTGGGGTCGTAAGTGGGTGTGGAAGCGAGGGCTACCAGTTCCCCATTGCGCACATCCATCACAAGGGCCACACCCCGTTTGGCCTTCCACTGCTTCACCTGATTGGTGAGAGCCATCTGTGCCACCTGTTGAAGGCGGGCATCGAGGGTGAGTTGCAGACGCAGGTCGTCCCCGTAGAGAACCCCGGCCTTCAGACCATCGGGCAGGGGTGTGCCGTCGGCGCCACGCCGCAGGTTGCGCTCCGATTCATGCCGTCGCAAATCCCGGTCACGGCTCTGCTCCAGGCCGGCCTGGGGAACCCGCTCCAGGTTGAGGAAGCCCACGACGTTGGCGAACAGTCCTCCCTGGGGATAGACCCGCTGGGGGTAGGCCTCCAGATCGATGCCGCTGATGCCCAGTTCCCGAACCCGTTGCGCTGTTTCAGGGTCAAGGTCGTTGACCAGCTTGACGCCTGATTTGCGGCCTTCCATCGCCTTGAGCAGCTCGGCCATTGGCTTGCCCAGCACCGTGGAGAGCTTGCGGGCGACATCCAGAGGGCTGCGCAGCTGCCCGATGTCGTCTCCAGGGAAGGCGAAATAACGAGGGTGCGCCCACAGGGTGAAGCGTTCCTCGTCGAGCGCGACGAGACGTCCCTGGCGATCGACGATCGTGCGTCGACGTCCCAGTGGAGTCACCGTCTGGGTCTGAATCGATCGGGCCCGCTCGAGCAGTTCACTGCCCTGGATGACTTGCACCCAGGCCAACCGCAGAGATAAACCTGCCAGGCCTGCTGCCAGCAGCCCGTAGACCATCCAGAGCCGCTTGGCCGGCACGGGCTGAAAGTTCAGAACCCGTTGTCTTCGGCCTCTGCCGTTGCTGGCGCGTGGTGCAGGATCTCGCCCCTGCAGCCCCTGCATCGCCATCAGTATCCCGGAAGGATCTGACCAGGATTCACCTGAGCCAGAAGGGTGTCAAAGCCAGAGGCGCCGGTCTGAGCGGGAGGTGCCACATACACAAGCTTCTCACTGCTGGTGGGCTCCAGCAGGGTGGGCTTGCGGGTCATCGATAGATGGTGCTGCTCCAGCACGGCCGAGGATTCCTGGAGGCGGTGCTCCAACCGTTGCGCAGATTCCAGGCTCTGGAAGCTGTTGGTCCAGCGGCCCTGCCAGTGCAGGGTGAGAGCGCTAAGGCCAAGAACGGCTACACCGAGGCCCACCAGGCTGCCGTCGGCGATGCGGTGCAGGTTGCCAAGCCACGGGGAACGGCGCTCGAGCTGCCGGGCCGACAGGGAACCTTGGATCAGTTCGAGCGGTCTGCGGGAGCGGCTGTTCTGTGCCTCACTGCGCTGCTGGAGCGGAACGGCAACCACAAACGTCGTCAAGATCTGCGCAAGTCAACCACGTGACGGTGACTGCAGCAAGCGGTTGTTGCGGAGCCCTGTCTTACCAGCCCAACACCACCAGATTCATGAAGGTGAGGCTGTTCCAGAGGGCATGCATCCAAACGCAGCTCGCTAGTCGACCACTGCGCCAGCGCAGCCATCCCAGACCGAGGCCCAGCACCAGCAGAGGTGGAAATTCCCCCAGGCTGAGGTGGGCCACCGCAAACACTGCGGCACTGAGCACAATCCCCCAGAGCGAGCCCAGATGCTTCGCGGCCACTGGTAGGAGCACGCCGCGAAAGATCGTTTCTTCGAAGAGAGGCGCCAGCACGATCGCCGTCAGGCCAAAGCACGCCAGAGCCGGGATGTTGTGGCTGTTGAGCACCAGCTCCAGCAGAGGATTGCTGCCGCCGGGGTCTCCGAGCAACTTGCCCTGCAGCCAGCCGGTGAAGCTCACCAGGGGCAGCACCATCAGAAATCCCTTGCCGGCCATGCGCAGGTTCAGGCCCGCGGGCCACCAGCGAAATTGCAACCAGCCACCTTCCGGTGGGGCGGGGAGGGAGCCAAGCATCCAGCGCAGGATCAGTAGAGGGCCGGTCATGAGGGCTCCATAGAGCCCGACCACGCTGAGGCCCTGTTTTAGGGCTGCATTGAGATTGAGACCTTGGAGCAGGGTGCTGAGCAGCGGCCCCACCACCAGGGGGGTGAGCAGTTCACCCACGACCACAAAACCACCGGCCACCAGGAGCACCACATCCACCCCGGAGAGGGCCGGTCCCAGCCAGGGGGCTGGCGGCGTGGAGCGTCCGCGCCAGCGCAACCACAGTTCCCGTAGCAGCAGAGCAAGCCCCAGGAGCAGCCCCAGCCCAGGCACCAGGGTCACGGCCAGAAGCTGGGTTGTGGCCCTCTGGGCTGAGCCGGTGCGATCGCAGCGGTTGTCTCCGAGGGCGGCTTCACAGCTCCACTGCCGCACCAAGCTCGAGCCGTTGATTGCTTTGAGCAGATTGCTCAGTTCGGCGGCGCTCAGGCTTCCGGGTGACGTGATGCCACTCGCCAGCTGTTGAAGCGCCCCTCCACTGGAGCCAAGGGCATCGAGATGGCGGCTGGACAGCTCGTGTTGGCCTTGCCGGGCCTGCACCAGGGCCTGCTCCAGCAACAGATCGGCCGATGAGGCCCTGCCGGCCTCGGCGTCCTGGTTGATCTGTTCATTGAGGGCCTTGTCCAGGGCGCTCAGCGGATCACCTGCGGCCAGCCATTGGCGCAGGGGAGGCTTCAAGTTGGGCTCGGCCAGCACCGTTAACTCCAACTGCCGCAGGTTGAGGGCGTTGCCAACGGAGGGCCGATTGAGGCTGTCCAGCAGACCGTTCAGCCAGAGCAGCAGGCTGAGGGCCAGGCTGACCAGCGCCAGGCCGAGCTTCCATCCGGGACTGCCGGCCGCACTGTTCTTTGCGCTCACCCCGCTGCTGGCCTCCCGTGGTTCGATCCGGGCATTCTGTCGGCCTGAGGAGCCCTGAAAGCACTCCAATACGATGACTTTTCGTCTCCTGAGTGCCTGTGTCTCTGCGGATCCTGCTGGTTCGTCATGGCCTGAGCAGCTTCAACTTGGAGCACCGCATCCAGGGGCGTGACGATCTCTCCTCCCTCACCGATGAGGGGGCCAAGCAGGCCCTCGCAACTGGAGAGGCCCTGCGCGGGCTGCAAATCGATGCGGCCTACAGCTCACCTCTGCGCCGCGCAAACGACACGGCGAATGCCCTGCTGGCGGCCCACGGTGCAGGGCTGGAGCCGCAGCTGGATGACGACCTGCTGGAGGTGGACCTCTCCCCCTGGAGTGGCCTGCTGAGCTCGGAGGTGCGGCAGCGTTTCCCTGAAGCCCATCAAACCTGGACGCATCATCCGGAGCAGCTGATGCTGCAGCGCCCGGATGGCAGCAGCTATGCCCCCATCCCTGAACTGATGGAGCAGGCCAAGCGCTTTGTCGACAGGCTGCTGACCGCCCACGATCCCGCCTCCCCGACCGCGCAGACCGTGCTGGTGGTGGGACACAACGCGATCCTCCGCTGCATCCTGCTGACGTTGCTGGGGCTGCCGGCCTCCGGCTTCCGGCGCCTGCGGCTGGATAACGCCTCGCTCTCGGTGATGAACCTCAGCCCGGTGGAGGGGCGCCTGGCGGTGCAGATCGAATCGCTGAATGGCACCACCCACCTCCATCCAGAGGTGTGTGCCAGCACCTTCCCAAGCAAGGGGCCCGGCCCCCGGATGCTGCTGGTGCGTCACGGCGAGACCGACTGGAATCGTCAGGGCCGTTTCCAGGGGCAGATCGACATCCCCCTCAATGCGAACGGGCGCGCCCAAGCGGCCGCCGCTGGCGACTTCCTGCGCAAAGTCAGCTTCGATCGCGCCTACACCAGCTCCATGGCGAGGCCGCGCCAGACAGCGGAGGGCATCCTTCAGCACCATCCCGGTGTTCCCCTCACCAGCGTTCCCCATCTGGTGGAGATCGGCCACGGTGAATGGGAGGGTTGCCTGGAGGAGGAAATCTCGGCCAGCTGGTCGGAGTTGTTGGCGGCCTGGAAACGGGCACCTGAGACGGTGCAGATGCCCCAGGGCGAGACCATTCACGAGGTCTGGGAGCGCTCCCTCAACGGCTGGAACACCATCGCGGCCAGTCTCGACAGTGGAGAAACGGCGCTGGTGGTCGCCCATGACGCTGTCAACAAAACGATCCTCTGCGCCCTGCTGGGCCTCACCCCGGCGGACATCTGGGCGGTCAAGCAGGGCAACGGTGGTGTGACGGTGATCGATTACCCCCACGGTGCTGATCAGCCCCCGGTGGTGGTGTGTTTGAACCAAACCGCCCATCTTGGGGGTGTTCTGGATCGCACCGCCGCCGGTGCGCTCTGACATCGGTCCCCAAGAGTTGCGATGACGATCAGTCCCCGCCAGCCGCTGGTGCTCCAACAGGTGCTGTTGCTGGAGGGACCCTCCCAGGATCCAAGGCGGACCGATGTTCGTCTCGATCAGGGACGCATCACGGCCATCGGTGAATCTTGCGTGGCGGCGGCCCAGGCCGAGGGTGTCCCTGTATTGCCGGCATCAGAGCTTCTGCTGGCTCCAGCTTTGGTGGACCCCCATTCCGTTCTGCGCGACCCCCAGAGCGGAGTCGCGGAGACGCTGGTCTCTCTGGAGCGCTCAGCCATTGCCGCCGGCTATGGCGCTGTGGCTCTCTTACCCGAGGCGATCCGTTGGCGCGATACCGCCGAGCAGCTGCAGCCGGCAAAGCTGCAGAGCGATCTGCAGGTGTTGTGGTGGGGGAGCTTCAGCCGCGGGGGTGAGGGGCGTGAGTTGGCTCCCCACGCCGATCAGCTCGCTGCCGGAGCGATTGGCCTGGCGGATGGTGATGAACTGCCGAGCCTGGCGTTGCTGGAGCGGGGTCTCAGTCTGGCTGAGATGGGGCAGGCGCCCGTTCTGTTGGCGGCTCGGGATTCCCGTTTGGCCCAGGACGGTTTTGTGCGGGAGGGGGTCGATGCCCTGAGGGCGGGGTGGCCCATGGATCCCCCCACGAGCGAGAGCATTCCGCTGCAGAACCTGCTGTCCCTGGCTGAGCGCCATCCCCAGTGCCGTCTGCAGCTGATGAACCTGTCCACGGAGGCCGCGGTCGATCAGCTCCGCCAGCTCGGCCATGGCCAGCGCCCTGAAGCCACGGCCTGCTGGTGGCATCTGTTGGCGGACACCGCGACACTCGATCCTGTGGCGGAGGGTTGGAGGATGCGTCCGCCCCTGGGAACTCCGGCTGATCGCCGCGCCCTGAAGCAGGCCCTCGCGGAGGGGCTGATCCAGGCTGTGGCGGTGCATCACCAGGCCCTGGATCCAGAGGAGCAGCTGCTGCCCCTCGATCAACGCAAGCCGGGGGTCGCGGGGCATCGCTTTGTGTTGCCGTCGCTCTGGCATGAGTTGGTGGTTGCTGAGGGCTGGAGCATCCAAGCCCTGTGGCAGGTCCTCTGCTTTGCTCCGGCGGCTCTGTTGAACTTGCCCCCACCGCGGCTGCAGCTGGGCAGCCAGCACTGGTTGCTGTTTGATCCAGCCAAGCGATGGTCCGCCGCCGCTGACCCTGAAGCTCCCCTGGCTGCGAACCAGCCCTATGGGCGTTTGGTTCTGACCGGTCAGGTGATCGCTGCCGGCCTCAACCCTGGGCTTTGGCGTTGGGGCTCTGCAGGGGATCCCCAGTTTTGAGTTCACCGGCGGTGCCGGGGGGCCAGAAGCGCCAGAAGGCCCGGCCGATGATTTCCTTCTCCGGAAGGAACGGTCCACCGGGCCAGAAGCGACCATCCCAGCTGTTGGCTCGGTTGTCCCCCAGCACCAGAACGTGACCGGTAGGCACCACGGTGTTCAGGGTGCGGCAGGGCCCCATGCCGATGGCATCGACCGGGCAGTAGTTCTGCACATAGGGCTCCTTGAGGGCCACACCGTTGACAGTCACCTCACCGCGTGGGTTGACCACCACACGATCACCGGCCACGGCCACAACCCGTTTGATGTAGGCATCACAGGCGGGGTTCTGCAGGCCGGGGATGCCGTTGATGATCGGCAGATTGACCAGAAGACAGGTCAGGGGGCCGGCCTTTTGATCGCTGCTCAGCACGGGGTCGAAGTGGTGCGGTGCATGGAAAACCACAATCTCTCCCCGCCGCGGGGCGCGGCTGCGCAGTGAGAGCTTCTCCACCAGGAGGCGATCCTGCAGCTGCAGCCCCGGAAGCATGGAGCCGGAGGGGATGTAGCGGGCCTCCAGCACGTATTGCCGCACGCCCAGAGCCACACCCAGGGTGATCAGCACACCCCTCCAAAACACCCAGGGGCTTTCGTTTGGTTGGTTGCTGGTGGCCGGTGACGGATCGTGCGAGGACAAGGACGGGGCTGCCAGCAAGGGGTTTGGCTAGGGAAGATTAGAGCGGTCCGTCTGCCCCCTTGATGGTTCGTCCGCGTTGGTTGTCGGTTCAGAGAACAGCGGCCTCGCGCTCCTGGTTGCTGTGGGATCGAGCCATTGCGATCTGGGCTGCGGCGAATCTGGTCTGGGTGGCGTTTGACATCACCTATGTCCCTTTTCGCACCTTTTGGTTGCAGAGGAATCTCACGCCTCTGCCCCAGGTGCCATTGGTGGTGCCCCTGACGGTTCTGCCGGACATCACCCCGCTCTATGACCCGGTGAAGGGGATCGAACCCCATCGGGAAACCCAGGCCTATCTCCGGCACTTTCAAGACCTGGATCGAGCCCTGAGTGCCAAGGCCCCACTGGCGACGACCGAGGCCCAGCGACGCCGTCAGTTGGACTTAACCCTGGCGCTGATCAACGAAAACCCCTTCGCGGCCTCAGGAAACAGCGGCACTCTTGAAAAACTCAAAAACCGTTTGCGCCAGCGCGCGGGTCTCGATTCCGCCAAGCAGTCGGCCGAGGTGCTGCTGAGCACTGGCTGGTTGAGCCGCACAGGCTGGGCCGAGGAGCGTCAGTTCTGGCAGCAGCAGATCTTGCCTCTGGTGGCCACCAGCTACTGGCGATCGATCGATGAGAACGGCCGACCCACAGATCATTTCTGGCGCTACGACCTGCTGCTGTTCCAGAGCGTTTTTGCCCTCGACATCCTGCTGCGGGTGCTGCGCCTGCGCCGTCGTTTTCCGGGCTTGCGCTGGCGCGATGCCGTTCTGCGGCGTTGGATCGATCTTCCCCTGCTGCTTCCCTTCTGGCGTTGGCTGCGGATTGCTCCGGTGGTGGAGCGTCTCTCTCAGGCCGACTTGATCGATGTGGAACCCCTGCGGGCGGTGATCAGCCGAGGTGTTGTGTCTCTGTTGGCGTTGGAGCTGTTTGAGGTGTTGGCTTTGCAGCTGGTGGATGGCACCCAGTCGTTGATTCGTTCGCCCCAGTGGCCGCGGATGATCCGTGGTCTGCGCAGCCATCAGAGCGTCAATGCGGTGCGGGCCGAGTCTGAGCAACCCCTGCTGGGTCTGTTGCGGTTGTGGGGCCCGATGGTGCTCGGTCAGGTCACCCCGCGCCTGACCCCAGAACTTCAATCGATGCTCGGCCACGCCCTAGAGCAAAGCCTGCGGGAGGTGCCTGGCGCCGCGGTGGTTCCGGCCGTTGTGGCGCGTCAGTTGAGTGCCGGGATGGTGGACAGCCTGGTGGAACTCTCCCGGGGCACAGCCGAACGGCTGGCGGAAAGCGATGAACGCCAGGCGGCTCTGCTGCAACGGTTCGGCGATCGCTTCTTGGAGGAGTTGGCTGCCGCTCTGGAGCGGGGAGACACCCTGGAGCGCTCGCAGCTGCTGCTTTGCGGATTGCTGCAGCAGTTGAAGCTCAACTACCTCGCCCAGATGAACCGCGCCGGCATCGGTGCACTGATGGAGGAACTGGATCAGCTCACGGTGCCCTCGAGCCTTACGCCCCCAGAGCCGTCTGCCACTCCTCCTGCTTGAACCCCACTAGAGCTGCTCCAGCGCCAGTGATCACGAAGGGGCGCTTGATCAGCTTGCCGTCGGCGGCGAGGGCTTGCAGAGCCTGTGCATCGTCCATGGCCTTCACCGCCGCTGAACCCAGGGCTCGGTAGCTCTGCCCACTGGTGTTGAACAGGCGTTGGCGGCCCAGGCTGTTGAACGCCAGCTTGAGCTCCGCCAGGCTGGGGGGTGTGGTGGTGATGTCGATGAGATCGAGATTGCCGGCAGCCACAGAAAAGCCCTGCTGGGCAAGCCATTGCAGGGCTTTGCGGCAGGTGCCGCACTGGGGATAGCTGTAAATCCGGAGCCCCTGGCTCACTTGCCGAGCAGGTTCTTGATGGCACCCACCAGGCTGTTGGAGCCCGCCCCGGCGCCGCCCTGGGGACGGGTGCGAACGGTCACGTCACCATTCACGCTGGTGCGGCAGCTGAGGCGGTAGTTGGCGGGGCGATCGGCCAGGTAAACCTGCTCGACATCGCTGCGGGGGGAGAGGTTCTGCATGCCCTCCACCACTTCAACAACACAGGTGCCGCACTGGCCGACACCGCCGCAGTTGTTGAGGTTGTTCAGGCCTTTGTAGGGGTTGATCCCAGCGTCGAGTGCTGCTTTGCGGAGGTTGGCACCTTCGATGCAACCGACCTGCTGGCCTTCCTGTTCGAAACGGATGGTGGGCACGGTCGGGCGGGGATCTTCGGCGCCGACAAACTTACCTGGCCGATGCCGTTTGTTGAAAGCCAATCCCCCAGCCGACACCAATTGAATCGTGGTGTGTCGCGGCGATCTCCCTAGCATTGACGTTGCGGCATCGGAATTCGGTGGATCCAGCTGGCACTCCCACTGGCTATGACCGGCTTCAAAGCCAGGTGATCCCCGGCTATGGAAGCCTGGCCCGCCTGGCGGTGGCCTTGCTCAGTTGTTCTCCGGAAGCGCGCCAGACCGGATCCGATGTGTTGGTGGCTGGATGCGGCACCGGTGCTGAGCTGTTGGAGGCGGTGGCACAGCGGCCTGATTGGAAGCTCACCGCCTTGGATCCCAGTGCGGAGATGCTGGCGGAATCCCGTCAGCGCCTGAGCGCGGCCCAAACCTCAGCCACCGTGTTCTGGCAGCAGTCCACCGTGGAAGATCTTCTGGATCTGCCGGGCATGGAGGGTCGCTTCTGCGGAGCTCTCTCAGTGCTGGTGCTCCAGTCGCTCCCAGACGACGGCAGCAAGCTGGCCTTCTTGACCGCCTTGGCCCGCAGCCTCAAGCCCGGCGCCCAGTTGGTCCTGGTGGATCTGATGCGCAGTGCTCTCAGTTCCTTGGAGCCCCAGCTGGATGCCGCCTGGTTGGCGTTCCAGGCCGCCAGTGGCCTGGAGGCTTCTGCGGCTGTTGGAGCCAGCCAGGGCTTGCATCCGATTGGTTTGGCCCGCTTGACCAGTCTCGTCAATGCGGCCGGATTTGGCGATCCGGCTCGGATTTTTCAGGCCCTTGGTTTTGAGGGGTTCCTGCTGCAGAAGCGGGCTTAGTCCCGGTTGCGCTCTGCAGCCTGGATGCAACGCTCCACCAGGGCTGGGGCTTGGTCGGCATCCAGCCAGCCCAGAATTTCCACCACACGCCCCTCGAGGCTCTTGTAGGTGCGGAAGAATTCCGCCACCTCCTCCAGTTGATTGGGAGCGATCTGCCGGATGCTCTTAAGACTGCGCTGGCGTGGATCAGCCTCTGGCACGCAGAGCAGCTTTCCGTCTCGGGCTCCGCAGTCGAGCATGTCAAGGATGCCGATGGGGCGGGCGCGAATCAGGCATCCGGCAAAGGTGGGCTCCTGCATGATCACCAGCGCATCCAGGGGGGCTCCGTCTTCCGCCAGGGTGTTGGGAATAAAGCCGTAGTCGAAGGGGTAGCGCACCGAGGAATGCAGCACCCGGTCGAGGGCCATCACACCGGCCTTGTCGTTGTATTCGTATTTATTGCTGCTTCCCGCTGGAATCTCGACCACCAGGTTCACCAGCCCTGGCTCCGGAGAGGCCTGGAGACTGCGCAAGTCCATCGGGGGGTTGGCTCTGGGGCGCTGGGGAAGTGGAGGGCTGGGGGCGACCGCTGATGACGCTGCCCAGTGGAATCACCAGTGTGCAGACCGCCAGGACAAAACCCAACAGTGGGGCTGCTGTGTCAAAGATCAGGCTTGAACTGAAGGGTTCATCGCCGCTGTCGGTTTGACGATCGCTCTGAAGGTCGTTCTGGCGGTCGCTCTGAAGGTCGCTGGATCGGCTGTTCGCTGCCGGACTGCTGTCCAGGTCTTTGGGGGCGAGAGCAGATCCGCTGGTTCGGGGAGGGGGGTCGGAATCCATGGAGGGTTTTGAACTGAAAACCCAAATTCAGTTGATGTAGCTCATCATCCTGACATTCGAGCCAGCCACAACAGCGTTGCGGCTTGAAGCTGGGCTGGTTCAGGCCGCCGGGCGGGCCTGATCATGCTGCTCCCGCCGGGTGTCCAGTTGGGTCGGGCTGATGGTGTTGCTATCCAGCAGTTCTCGAATGGAGCGCAGCTCCTCAAGAATCGAGCCCAGCAGTTGTTGGGTCGCGGTGGAGGGCGAATTCAACACCTCAACGGTGACCTCCTTAATGCGGAGGACATCCCTGGCAAAGCGAGCCACCTCATTCGGGTGGAACATCAGGGGCTCTTTCTGGTCGCTGCGGTATTCGGGATTGAGCTTGCGGGGATTAAAGGGAGGATTGAGATTGCGTGGGTCGGTGTTGGTGTAGCGGTAGACCGAGGCGCGCGAGCGGTTCAGGGAACGTTGAACTTCATCAATGCCGATGAGGTTCTCAGCCTGCTCGGAGCAATTGGCCGCAAGTTCTGCGGAAGGATCTGCGCCATTGCCGGTAAAACCGCCTGTCCCCTGACCCATTCCAGCAGCAAACGAATGGGGGTGCATGAGACGAGGTTGCGACAGCTTGGAATTGATCGGAAGCTAGCAGGCTTTCCTCTCCTGAACTGGAATTCTTTCTGCTTTTCAGGCTGTCCTGTGGCGCTTTCTCAAGCGGTTGCGACGCCCGTTGGTCGCGTGTTCGGGTCGTCAACAGCCTGGTGGTAGCTTCCGCCCTCTGTATTGGATGGTCCCATGCGCGTCTCCCGCCTGATGCTGGTGACGCTGCGGGATGACCCGGCTGAAGCGGAGATTCCTTCCCACAAGCTCCTGCTGCGGGCCGGCTACATCCGACGGGTCGGGAGTGGCATCTATGCCTACCTGCCCCTGCTCTGGCGGGTGTTGCAGAAGATCTCCACCATCGTGCGCGAGGAGCTCAATGCCACTGGGGCCCTGGAAACCCTGTTGCCCCAGCTCCAGCCGGCAGAACTGTGGCAGCGCAGTGGGCGCTGGGCGGGCTACACCGATGGCGAGGGGATCATGTTTCACCTCGAGGATCGCCAGGGCCGAGAGCTGGGTCTGGGCCCTACCCATGAGGAGGTGATCACGGCTTTGGCCGGGGATCTGCTGCGCTCCTACCGGCAGCTGCCGGTGAATCTCTACCAAATCCAGACCAAATTCCGCGATGAGATCCGGCCGCGCTTTGGTCTGATGCGGGGGCGTGAATTCATCATGAAAGACGCCTACTCCTTCCACGCCGATGAGGCCTGCCTGAAGCAGACCTATGGCGCAATGGACCAGGCCTACCGCCGCATTTTCAGCCGCTGCGGCCTGCGGGCGGTGGCGGTGGAGGCCGACAGCGGGGCCATCGGCGGCTCCGCCAGCCAGGAATTCATGGTCACTGCGGATGCCGGCGAAGACCTGATCCTGGCCAGCTCTGACCGTCGCTATGCCGCCAACCAGGAGCGGGCGGTCTCCCGCCCTGCGGACCCCGTGCCGTTGGCCGGAGGCCCCCGAGCGGGCGGCAGTGGTGAGCCCCTCGCCACTCCGGGGCAAACCAGCATCGAGCAACTCTGCTCTGCCCATGGGTTTGATCCAAGCCAGACCGTGAAGGTCTTGGCGCTGCTGGCCCGCTTTGAAGATGGTTGTCTGCAGCCTCTATTGATCAGCCTTCGGGGGGATCAACAGCTCAATGAGGTGAAGCTCGCTAATGCGGTGAGCGCCCGCTGCTCGGCTGAGCACGGCACCCTGCTCGACATCGCACCGCTGACGGCCGAGGCCGCCAACCGTGAAGGTCTCGCCCCCCTGCCGTTTGGCTTCATGGGGCCCCACCTCAGCGATGCGGTGCTCTCCGGTGCCGCGAGCTGGACCCCTCGCTTCCTGCGCTTAGCGGATGGGACCGCCACCGCCCTGGAGACTTTTGTGTGTGGGGGCAACTGCGGTGACACCCATCTCGTCGCCGCCGCTTGGGGAGGGATTGGCCCAGCCCCTGAGAGTCTGGATCTGCGTTCGGCCCAACCGGGCGATCGCTGCCAGCACGACTCCACTCAGTTGCTGGAGGCCAGTCGCGGCATCGAAGTCGGACACATCTTCCAGCTCGGGCGGAAGTATTCCGCTGCACTGGAGGCCACCTTCACCAACGAAGCCGGTCAGGAGGAGCCGCTGTGGATGGGCTGTTACGGCATCGGTGTGTCGCGCCTTGCCCAGGCGGCGGTGGAACAGCATCACGATGCCAACGGCATCTGCTGGCCTACGGCGATTGCCCCCTATGAGGTGATCGTGGTGATCGCCAACGTGGCTGAAGAGCATCAGAACCAGTTGGGCGAGCAGCTTTACGCCGAGCTTCAGTCAGCGGGGGTGGATGTGTTGCTCGATGACCGCAGCGAGCGAGCCGGTGTGAAGTTCAAAGATGCTGATCTGCTGGGGATTCCCTGGCGCGTTGTGGTGGGCCGTGGTGCCGCATCAGGTGTGGTTGAGCTGGTGGAGAGGGCCACTGGCGAGAAGCGCGAGTTTCCCGCTAACACGCTGCAGGAGACGCTCCTGGCACGTTTGCTGCCGGAGCGTTCGGGTTTGCTCGAGGCTTCAGGCCCCTAGGATCTGCCCGGTCTTGCAACAATTCCCATGGCTGCTGGTTGGCGTCGCATCAAGGCAGCCGTGCTCGCGGTTTGCCTCTGCCTGAGCCTGCTCGTCACCGCCTGCTCCGGCGACGGAGGCCCGCTCACCGGCAACTATGTGGAAGACACCGTCAAAGTGGCCGATCAGCTGATGGCCACCATTGCCATCAGTGCCGATGCCCCCGATCGCTCGGAGGCTGAAACCTCGGCACGGGCCCTGATCAACGACTACATGGCCCGCTACCGGCCCCAGCGCCAGGTGAATGGACTGGCCTCCTTCACCACCATGCAGACCGCCCTGAATTCCCTGGCTGGTCACTACGCCAACTACCCCAATCGCCCCGTTCCCGATGCCCTTAAGGAACGACTGAACAAAGAGCTCAAGAAGGCGGAGACCGGCGTGGTTCGCGGCGCCTGATCGGTCTTCCCCTGCTTGCACCTTCTGGAACGCGGCCGAAAGGCCGCTTTTTTCTTGTCTTTTCAGGAATGTTTTGACGGAGGGTCACCTCATCTGAGATCCTTGATGTTTGTGCTTGAAAGCGGCTACGGGCCGCTGTGTCCTTGGCCAACGTTGTCGTCATCGGTGCGCAGTGGGGTGACGAGGGGAAGGGCAAGATCACCGATCTGCTGAGCCGTTCTGCCGACGTCGTTGTCCGCTATCAGGGTGGAGTCAACGCCGGGCACACGATCGTTGTTGACGACAAGGTGCTCAAGTTGCACCTGATCCCATCGGGCATCCTCTATCCCGAAACGGTCTGCCTGATTGGTGCGGGCACTGTTGTGGATCCCAAGGTGATGCTCGGCGAGCTCGACATGCTTGCGGAGAACGGCATTGCTGTGGATGGCCTGCGCCTGGCAGCCACGGCCCACGTGACGATGCCCTACCACCGTCTGCTGGATCAGGCGATGGAGCAGCGCCGCGGTGATCAGCGCATCGGCACGACTGGTCGAGGGATTGGTCCGACCTACGCCGACAAATCTCAGCGCAACGGCATCCGCATCATTGATCTGCTGGATGAGGCGCGGCTGCGTGACCGCCTTGCTGGTCCCCTGGAGGAGAAGAACGAGATTCTCCAGAAGGTCTACGGCCTTGAACCACTCGACTTCGAAGCGGTCGTCGCTGACTACGTGGCCTATGGGAAGCGGCTGGCCCCCCACGTGGTGGATTGCACCCGAGCCATTCATCAGGCTGCCAAGGCCAAGAAAAACATCCTGTTTGAAGGCGCTCAAGGCACCTTGCTGGATCTTGATCACGGCACCTATCCCTACGTCACCTCCTCCAATCCCGTCAGTGGCGGTGCCTGCATTGGCGCCGGTGTCGGCCCCACGCTGATTGACCGGGTGATCGGTGTCGCCAAGGCCTACACGACGCGCGTGGGTGAGGGACCCTTCCCCACCGAGCTGGAAGGAAGTCTCAATGACCATCTCTGCGATCGCGGCGGTGAATTTGGTACGACCACCGGTCGCCGTCGCCGTTGCGGTTGGTTCGATGGCGTGATCGGTCGCTATGCCGTTGAGGTCAATGGCCTCGACTGTCTCGCGATCACCAAGCTCGATGTGCTCGATGAGCTCGACGAGATTCAGGTGTGTGTGGCCTACGAGCTGGATGGCCAACGCATCGACCACTTCCCTGGCTCCGCCGAAGATTTCGCCCGCTGCAAGCCCATCTTCGAGACCCTGCCCGGTTGGCAGACCTCGACGGCGGATTGCCGTGCTCTCGACGATCTTCCGCCGACGGCGATGAGCTACCTGCGCTTCCTGGCTGAACTGATGGAAGTGCCGATCGCCATCGTCTCCCTTGGTGCCGATCGCGATCAGACCATCGTTGTCGAAGATCCGATCCATGGTCCGAAGCGGGCTCTCCTCAGCCGCTAATCACCATGCCTGATCGCAAAACCCTTGATGTTGTCGGCATCGGCAACGCCATCGTTGACGTGCTGGTGCACGTTGACGACGACCAGATCGACAACTTCGGTCTCACCAAGGGCACCATGGCTCTGGTGGATGAAGCCCAGGCTGAGGCGCTGTATGCCCAGCTGGGCCCGGGGCTGGAAACCTCAGGCGGCTCCGCCGCCAACACCCTGGCCGGTATCGCTCAACTGGGGGGTCGTGCTGGCTTCATCGGCCGCGTACGCGACGATCAGCTCGGTGGGATCTTCGCCCACGACATCCGGGCTGTAGGAACCCGCTACGAGACTCCTGCCGCCAGGGATGGGGCCTCGACGGCCCGCTGCTTGATCCTGGTGTCAGCGGATGCCCAGCGCACGATGTGCACCTATCTGGGGGCTTCGGTGGGTCTCGATCCGGGTGATCTGGATCTGGAGATGGTGGCTCAGGCCAAGGTGCTTTACCTCGAGGGCTATCTCTGGGACAGCGATGAGGCCAAGCAAGCGTTCATCGCTGCTGCTGAAGTCGCCAAGGCCAATGGCGCCGAGGTGGCTCTAAGCCTCTCCGATGCGTTCTGCGTTGAGCGCCATCGCGACAGCTTCCTTGCCTTGGTCGACGGCCACGTCGACATCCTCTTCGCCAATGAGATGGAGATCACCTCTCTCTACCGCGCCAACAGCTTTGAAGAGGCCGCAGAGCAGGTGCGTGGCCGCTGCCGCGTGGCAGCCCTCACCCGCAGTGAGCTGGGATCGGTGATCCTCAGTGGAGATGAGCGATATGCGGTGGAGCCGTTCAAGCTCGGTGCCCTGGTCGACACCACCGGCGCCGGTGATCTCTATGCCGCTGGCTTCCTGCACGCTTACACCCAGGGCGAGAGCCTCGAGCGCTGCGGGCAGATCGGATCGCTCTGCGCTGGCCAGGTTGTCACCCAGCTGGGTCCTCGCCCCCAAGTGGACCTCAAGCAGCTGGTGCAGCAGCACCTGGGTGCGCCAGCCCTCTGATCCAGTCGCCGTAGCCCGCGCTGCTCTCCGCTGACCAGACGAGCCATTCCGGTGTGTCGTAGCTGTGCAGCGCGTGCACCGCTTCGCTCAGGGCCTCCACCAGTGCTGGACTGCACTTGATCAGCAGCTGCACTTCTTCAGCGGTTTGCAGCTCGCCGTTCCACCAATAGAGCGCCCGCTGAGGCTGTAGGGCGATGCAGGCCGCCAGCTTCCGTTCCAGCAGGGTGTTGGCCAGGGCTTCCGCCGTTGACCGATTCGCCTCTGTCGTCAGGGCAAGCATCACCCGTTCTTCTGGGTCCTCTGTCATGCCGGATCGTCTGGATGTCCCAGCTTCTCCAACAGCTCAGGCAGCGGCAAGGCCTGATCCCCTGGTGCGTTGGGAGGGCTGATCAGAACCAGATGCAATCCCTCGCGCCTGGCCAGCTCACGCCAGATCTGCTCCACGATTCCACCGGATTGCCGGCAGAGCACCGCAGTGATTCCCCACAACTGGCACAGCGCTGTTTCAAGCCCTCCTTCCGGAAGATGCCCTGGCCGCACGCAGGCGATGCGCTCTGGGCGCAGCCCCGAGGCGAGCGCTTGCTGGAGGCTCTCGGGTCGATCCAAGATCCGAGCGAAGTTCTCGCGGGCCGGGCTCACCTGGAGGGCCGCTGCGAGATGCCGGGAGCCAATGGCGAGCAGCAACCTGTCCTTGCTCAGGGGAACGCTGCTGAGCTCCGCCAGTGACGCGATCCTGCTGAGGGGGTGATCCGTTCTGGAGTGATCCGCTCTGGCGTCATTCGGCAGCGAGGAGCGTTCCAAGCTGAGCAGGTTCTGCGCTCGCCTGCCGCACACCCGCTGCAACCGAGCGCTGATCTCCGTGGCAAAGGGATGGGTGCAGTCGAGCACCCAGTGGGGCTGAAGCGTGTCCAGCAACCCATCCACAGCCCCATCGTGGCTCAGGGCACCGGTTTGAACACTGCAGTGGGGATGCACTTCGTAGGCCCGCGCGGCCTCGGCCGTGACCACACTCACATGGATCCTCCAGCCCCGACGCAACAGCTCGCGCGCCAGGGGTGGGCCTTCCCCGGTTCCAGACACCACCCAGATCAGGTCGCTCATGGCGGAGGACCCCCCTGGTGAAATTCCAGCCCTTGCATCAGGATGTGGCCCCCTGCCGATTCCCTGTCCTGTGAACCATTGCTTGCTGGAGGTTGAAGTGCTGGAGGCGCCCCAGGTGCGTTACACCCAGGACAACCAAACTCCGGTGGCGGAGATGGCTGTGCAGTTCGATGGTCTTCGCCCCGATGATCCTCCGGGCCAGCTGAAGGTTGTCGGTTGGGGAAGTCTTGCGCAGGATCTGCAGAACCGGGTTCAGGTGGGCCAGCGCCTGATGGTGGAGGGGCGTTTGCGCATGAACACCGTGACCCGTCAGGACGGGGTTAAAGAAAAACGAGCGGAGTTCACTCTCTCGCGCCTCCACCCCCTCGGTGCTTCCGCCGCTCCAGCGATGTCGGCCCCTGCTCCCGCACGTCAGGCTCCAAGTCGCAATCCCGCCCCGCCAGCCCCAGTAGCTGCCCCCGCCGCTACGCAGCAGCCTCCCACTTGGAACACCGCTCCTTTGGTGCCTGATCTACCGGAAGGCGAGGACGAGATTCCCTTCTGATTCGGAGCAGGGGAGTTCAGCTCCCCAGACGCTGCTGGGCCTGCTCCAGCAGTTGCCCCAGTTCTCTCTCCAGTGCGGCCAGGTCGAGACGCAGATCTGGCCAACGCCCCTGATCGAGTTGCTGCAGCAACCAGAGGCGATCGCTCTGCAGCTGCTCCAGCAGTGCCTCGGTACTGATCGTGTTGTCGCTGCTGTTGGGCGGTTGCTCCCCGTTGACCGAAGATGGCGCCATGCTCGCAATCGCTTCCCCCGGCAGCCTAGTCACCATCGCTGGTGCGGCTCTGTCTGTGATCGGTTGGGTCGGCTATGCCACCGCCAACCCAAACCTCAGCCTGCCCACGATCTTCTACGGCATCCCGATCCTTTTGGGCGGTCTGGCCCTGAAGTCGTCTGAGCTGCCCCCGGCCAGCCTGTTGCCCGCATCAGCGGAGGCGGTGGCCCTGCGCCAGGCTCCAGCTAGTCAGACCTTGCGCAAGCTGGTGAAGGACGTGACCCGCTGGCGTTATGGCCAGAAGGCCCATCTGGAGAGCTCGTTGGAAACCTTGAAGCTCTGGGATGAGGATGCCCCTCCTCAGCTGCTCAGTGTTGAAGAGCTCGCGGCGGACGGCCGATACGGCGTGTCTCTGCGCTTCCGCTGTGAGGGGGTTCCCTATCAACAATGGATCGCGAAACAGGACCGGCTCGGACGTTTCTTTGACAAAGGCCTGCGCGCCGAGTTGTCTGAACCGACCCGCGGAGAGGTGTTGCTGCAGCTCTTGCCATCCAGCTCTGCGTCTGCCTGATTTCAACCGACTGCTTGACTCCCCCGCTCGAACGACCCTTGAGCTCCATTTCCGCCGATGCCGACCATGCCGACACCCTCAGGGTGTCCGTGCTGAGCGAGGCCCTTCCTTATATCCAGCGCTTTGCCGGGCGCCGGGTTGTGGTCAAGTACGGCGGTGCGGCGATGGTGCAGGAGAACCTGCGCGATGCGGTGTATCGCGATTTGGTTCTGCTGGCTTCGGTCGGTGTGAAACCGGTGGTGGTTCACGGTGGCGGCCCTGAGATCAACGACTGGCTAGGGCGGCTGAATATCGAACCGCAGTTCCGCAATGGTCTGAGGGTCACCACTCCCGAAACCATGGATGTGGTGGAGATGGTGCTGGTGGGGCGGGTGAACAAGCAGATCGTGAATGGCCTCAATCGCCTCGGGGCCCGGGCCGTGGGTCTGTGCGGTAGCGATGGGGGCCTGGTGCGGGCGCGCACCTACGGCGATGGCAGCAATGGGCTGGTGGGTGATGTGGCCGCGGTGGATCCCTCCGTGCTCTTCCCTCTGCTGGATGCCGGCTACATCCCTGTGATTTCGTCGGTCGCGGCTGATGCTCAGGGCCAGGCCCACAACATCAACGCCGATACCGTCGCTGGAGAGTTGGCCGCCTCGCTCCAGGCCGAGAAGCTGATCCTGCTCACCGATACCCCTGGGATCCTGCAGAACCGCGACGATCCGCAGTCGCTGATTCGCTCGGTGACCCTCTCGGAGGCCCGCAATCTCATCGCCAGCGGAGTGGTGGCGGGAGGCATGACACCCAAGACGGAGTGCTGCATCCGAGCCCTTGCCCAGGGCGTGTCGGCGGCCCACATCGTGGATGGGCGTACCCCTCACGCGCTGCTGCTGGAGGTGTTCACCGATGACGGTATCGGCACCATGGTGGTGGGACGCTCCCACTCCTGAGCGAGCGCGTGGCTTCTCGACCTGAGCAGGACTCCCTTCTGCTGCGTGCACGGGCTGCCCTGGAACGGGGCGACTACGGCATCTGTCAGCAGTGCCTGGAACCTCTGCTGGAGGCCCATTCGGTCACCACCCCCTTCGGTGGAGAGGTGCGTTTGCTGTTGGCTACGGCTCAGCTGGGCCGCGGGGATACCCAGGCCGCGGCGGCCACCTGCCGCAGTTTGAGGACCTGTCGTGACGCCACCTTGCGGGCTCAGGCCAAGGATCTGCAGGAGATTCTCGACGCGCCTGCCCTGGTGCGTCCAAGGGAATGGTCGATGACCTTGCCCAGTCTCGGCGAGATGCAGCCCCTGGAAGGGGAGTTGAAGGCGATGGCCCGCCAGCGGCGGCGGCGGGAAAAACCCCCGGAGCCACCCGCCCCACCCACCGGACCCACCCAAGCCCCCCTGGGGTTTGCACTGCTGGTGGTGCTCCTTCTGGCCCTGACGGCCCTGCTCGGGGGCTGTGCCGACCTGCAGACCACGTTGCGATTTCCGGAGCCCGGTCGGATCCAGCTGATTCAGACCAGCCAATCCCTCAGCGATCAGCCCCTTCCCTGGCAGAGGCAATGGGCGCGTCAGGTGCGCGGGTCTGTGCTGAAGGTCCAGCAGGACCATGGCCGACTGACCTTGACCTCACCGGTGCTCCCTGCCCAGCGGGCCATGGATCTGCTGCGCTCCAATCTGGAGCAGGCCGCCCGTCTGGCTGGGGTGGAGTTGCCTCAGCCGACCCTGATCCTCAGGGAGCGCAACTGGCTCATCGGGGTTACGCAGCAGCTGGAGATTGCGGTGGATCTCAGCCAGGTCCCGGCCTTGCCCGGGTTGGAGCTCACGCTCCGGTTGGAACCGATGACGGCCCGAGCTGTGCAGCGTGCCGAACCCTCCCCCGCCAGGCAGAAACACAACCTGGTGGTCTGGCCGCTCCAACCCGGTGTTCTGAACAAGCTGCAATGTCAGAGCTGGCGCTGGAATCGCCTTGGCCTGGGGGGGCTGGGCATTGCGCTGTTGCTGGTCGTGGTGGCCTCGCTGCAACGGTTGCGTCTGGCTGCCGGTTTCGGGCCGCCGCAGCTCCCGGCTTAAAGCTCCAAGGCTGCTTAAAGCTCCAATGGATCGGGGTCGATCGCCAGGCTCACGTCTTTGGGGAGATGTTGCCTGAGCTGGGTTTCCATCGGCAGAGGCAGATCACTGCCGGCCGGCCCATGGAGCAGCAGTTGCCAGCGACTGTTGCCCGCCACCCGTGCCACCGGAGCCGGTGCAGGCCCAATGATCAGCCAGCCCCGCTCATCGGCATCGCTGCGGATCGATTCCGCCAGGCTGGCGGCAGCTGTGGCAGTCCGGCTGGCCGATGGCCCGGCTAATCGCAGCAGGCAGGCGCGGCTGAAGGGCACAAGGCTGGCGGCTTGGCGCTGCTGGAGTTCCTCGGCCAGGAAGGCTTCGTAGCGCCCATCCACCAGGTGCCGAATCACGGGATGCTCCGGGCTGTAGGTCTGCACCAGGACCTCCCCCGGCCGGTCACCCCTGCCGGCGCGCCCAGCAAGCTGCAGCAGGAGTTGCAGGCTTTCTTCGGCCGCCCGTAGGTCCGGGCGGTGCAGCAAGCCATCCGCCGCCAGCACGGCCGCCAGTGTCACCCGTGGCAGATCCATCCCCTTGGCCAGCATCTGGGTTCCGACGAGCACCTCGGCTTCCCCGCTGGCAAAGCGTTCCAGCAGCTGCCGATGGCCATCGCGGCCCCGGGTGGTGTCTCGGTCGAAGCGCAGCAGGCGAATTCCCTCCAGTTCCTGCTCCAGGTGCTCGAGCACCTGCTGGGTACCGGCTCCGAAGGGTTTGAAAGCGGTGGAGCCGCAATGTCCACACCGACTGGTTAGTTCGGCGCGATGGTCACACCAGTGGCAGCGCAGCCACGAACGCTCCCGTTGACGATGCACCGTCAGGGCCACATCGCAGTAGGGGCACTGAACCACTTCCCCGCAGCTTCTGCAGCTCAGAAAACTGCTGTAGCCCCGGCGCGGCACCAGCACCACCGCCTGCTCCCCCCTCGCACTGAGGGACTGCAGCCGGTCCAGCAACGGTCGGCTCACCAGCCGTCGGTGCCCCTCCGCGAGCTCCAGGCGCATGTCCACCACCCGCACCGGCGGCAGGCTGCTGGTGCCAATGCGTTGCGGGAGACGCAGCAACCTGCAGGTCGGCTGTTGACCCTGGCAGCGGATCCAGCTCTCCAGGCTCGGGGTTGCGCTGCCGAGCAGCAGTTGGGCCCCGCTGCGTTGCGCGCGCTGTAGGGCTACATCGCGCGCGTGGTAGCAGGGCATCGGGCTGTCCTGCTTGTAGGAACGGTCGTGTTCCTCATCCAGAACCACCAGGCCCAGGTTGGCTAGCGGCAGGAACACCGCTGAGCGGGTCCCCACGGCGACAACAGGGTCTTCAGCGTTCAGGCAGCGGCGCCAGGTGCGGATGCGTGCCCCATCACTGCATCCCGAGTGGTATTCCACCACCGCTGATCCGAACCGGGCTTTGCAGCGATCCAGCAATTGTGGGATCAGGCCGATCTCCGGCGTGAGCATCAGCACGGAGCGCCCTTCCCGCAGCTCCCGCGCCGCCGCCTGCAGGTAAACCTCCGTCTTGCCGGCACCGGTGACCCCCCACAGCAGAAACTGGCTTCCCCGCGGGGAGTGCTCAATGGCGGCGAGGGCTGCCCCTTGATCCGCCGTGAGCGCCTTGGGCTCTTCCAGCAGGAAGCCTGGTGCCGGCAACCCGCCTTCCGGTGCTGAGCGCCGCTGCTTGCGGAGCAGACCGCGGCGCTCCAGGGTGTCTACCACCGATCGGCTCACCCCAGTGCTTTGCAGCACTGGGGTGAGCCAACCGGCTCCTCCTTGGCTGTTGAGGGCCTCGATCAGGCGTGCCTGCGACGCCGATCCCGTCAAGGCCTCCTGGTCCTGCCCCGGGAGTGTCAGTTCCAGCCAGATCTGCTGCCGGGGCTGTTGTGGCGCTGACTTGGCCCGCTGCCCGAGCCACCCCGGCGGTAATGCGGCCTTGAGGGCGCGAAAGGTGGTGGTGCGGCAGCTCTCGGCGACCGAGTGAATCAGGCCGGCCCAATCGGCATCAATGGCCGCCCGTTGGTGCACTGCCTCAATCGGCTGGAGTGATTTGCCTTCCAGCTCGCTGGGACATTGGTGGAGCAGCGACACCACCAGGCCGATGTGCCGGCGCCCTCGCAACCGGATCTGGACGAGGTCGCCACTGCTGAGTTCCAGGCCCTGAGGGTTTCCATAGGTGAACACTTGGCCCTCAGGACCAGCTTCCAGCCAAACCTGCACCCAGGCGGGGTGCGCTGATGCGGGGCTGGAGCTGGTCAATCTTGCAAAGCTCTCAGGAGTTTCTTAAGATGAGTCTGTTGAGCAGTCCATAGGGCTGCAGTCGGAACCAGCAAAGTTCCGTCCAGAGGGAAGATCCGAGGACAGCCAGTCACCCTGCGCGCCCGATCTGCGAACACCCCTGACAACCTTGCTTCGGGCGTTGCCCGTCAGTTCCGACACTACGACCAGTTCTTGATAGTGGTGCCGACGGCCGCGAGCCTTCGGTCATCCATACAGCTTCCCGTTGACCAGCACGGTTCCTGTGCCGGTCTCACTCGGCCCTCCCGAGCCGGTCCATCGCTGTTTTCGTTGTTGCCCTAGCGCTTGCAAGCGTTTGCGGTTTGGTCTGAGGACCACCCATCCCGGCACGAAACCGCTCTGCGGTCTTGTGTAATCACCAGGCAAGCAGCGTTGTTCGTGTTGTCGTCGTCCATTCGTCTTACTCCCTTCCTTCGATCGCAATGAGTCCTGCCGCTGCGACTAAAAAAGCTGCAACCGCTGCCAAGAAGGCTTCCCCAGAAATCCTGATGGTTGCCAATCCTTCCGGTGAGGCGATCAAGGTTGCCAAGCCCAAGGCCAGCGGAACGAAAGCCAAACCGAAGGCCAAGAAGGAGGCCGAGGAGGCCGGCACCAGCGAAGCCGCCAACAAGGTGACCCCCACCAAAGCCAAGGCTTCCGCCAGCAAGGCCGCCAAGCCGGCCGCAGCCAAGGCCACTGCTGCCAAGAGTTCAGGCACCAAGGCTGCAGCGAAGACCAGCAGCAAGAAGAGCGCGCCCAAGGCTGATGCGCCTGCTGACCTCGACGCAGCGGCGGACCAACTGCTGGCCGCAGCCGCCACAGCCAAGCCTGCAGCCGATGAGGCCAGTGATAAGGATGCGGCGAAGAACGCCAAGGCTCTGGCCAGCATCAAGGTGGGCCCGAAGGGGGTTTACACCGAGGATTCCATCCGCGTTTACCTCCAGGAGATCGGCCGGATCCGTCTGCTCCGGCCTGACGAGGAGATCGAGCTGGCCCGCAAGATTGCTGATCTGCTGCAGCTCGAGGAATTGGCTGCGCAATTCGAAGCGGATAACGGGCACTACCCCGACACCAAGGAATGGGCCGCTCTGGTGGAGATGCCCCTGGTCAAATTCCGCCGGCGCTTGATGCTCGGTCGCCGCGCCAAGGAAAAGATGGTGCAGTCGAACCTCCGTCTGGTGGTGTCGATCGCCAAGAAGTACATGAACCGGGGCCTGAGCTTCCAGGATCTGATTCAGGAGGGTTCCCTCGGCCTGATCCGCGCGGCGGAGAAGTTCGACCACGAGAAGGGCTACAAGTTCTCCACCTACGCCACCTGGTGGATTCGTCAGGCGATCACCCGCGCCATTGCCGATCAGTCGCGCACCATTCGCCTGCCGGTGCACCTTTACGAGACCATCTCGCGCATCAAGAAGACCACCAAGACCCTCTCTCAGGAGTTCGGTCGGAAGCCCACGGAAGAGGAAATCGCTGAATCGATGGAAATGACCATCGAGAAGCTCCGCTTTATTGCCAAGAGCGCGCAGCTGCCGATCTCCCTGGAGACTCCCATCGGCAAAGAAGAAGATTCTCGTCTTGGTGACTTCATCGAGGCCGACATCGAGAACCCCGAGCAGGATGTGGCCAAGAACCTCCTGCGTGAGGATCTCGAGGGTGTGCTGGCGACCCTGAGCCCACGCGAGCGGGATGTACTGCGCCTTCGCTATGGCCTTGACGACGGCCGCATGAAGACCCTGGAGGAGATCGGTCAGATCTTCGACGTCACCCGCGAGCGCATTCGCCAGATCGAGGCGAAGGCCTTGCGCAAGTTGCGTCACCCCAACCGCAACGGTGTGCTCAAGGAGTACATCAAGTAACTCGTCTCCCCTGACGCCGAGACAGGCTCGGCCGCTTAGGGTTCAGGCGCCGGCGAGGTTTCTCGCCGGCTTTCTCATGAGGATGCCATGGGCTTGCGGGTCTCGATCGTTCTGCCGACCTACAACGAACGGGGCAACATTGAGCCACTGCTCGCCCAGCTGCTGCCCCTCGGCGATCACTGGGATCTTGAGATTCTGGTGGTGGATGACGACTCCGCCGATGGCACCGCAGAACTGGTGCGTCAGATCGCCCACCGCGAGCCCCGCCTACGCCTCATTCGGCGGGTCGGACGCTCCGGATTGGCCAGTGCGATCAAAGAGGGCCTGCTCGATGCCACCGGTGATCTGGTGCTGGTGATGGATAGCGATGGGCAGCACGAGCCGGCTTCGGTGCAACGGGCGATTGAGACCCTCGAATCCGGCCGCTGTGATCTTGTGATCGGCAGCCGTTTCCACCTTGAGGCGGAGATCCTTGGCCTCAGTGGACGCCGCGAAACCGGATCCACCTGGGCCAATGCCAGCGCCCGCTTCAGCCTGCCCAAGCGCTACGGCCATCTCAGCGACTACATGAGTGGTTTCTTTGCCCTGCGCCTCGAGCCGCTGCTGCCCCTGATTCGCGCGGTGGATGTCAACGGCTTCAAATTTCTGTATGAGCTGTTGGCTGTGAGCCGTGGTCGCCTGGAGGTGGCGGAGGTGCCTCTGACGTTTCAGCCCCGCACCTACGGCAGCTCCAAGTTGGATCTCGCCATCTTCTGGGATTTCCTGATCTCGATCCTGCACGCCCTCAGCTTCCGTCTGCTGCCGCGCCGGGCCATCAGTTTCGGTCTGGTGGGTGTCAGCGGGGTCGTGGTGCAGTTGCTGGTGACGCAGCTGCTGATGGTGCTGGGCCGGGTTGGATTTGAGCAGGCCCTGCCCGTGGGGGTGATCACCGCTGCCAGTTCGAACTATCTGATCAACAACGCCCTCACCTTCCGTTTCGCCCGGCTCAAAGGGGCACAGCTTCTACGAGGTCTGTTGAAGTTCCTGCTGGTGGCCTCCCTACCGGTGATGGCCAATGTGGGCCTTGCTTCCGCCTACTACAGCCTGGTGGCCCCCAATGCCTTCTGGGCCCAGCTGGCTGGAATCGTGGTGGTGTTTGTCTGGAACTACGCCGCCAGCAGCCGTTTCGTCTGGAACACCCCGAACTGACGCGCCCCATGAACCGTCTGATCCGCTGGCTCGATCAGGACCTGCCACGGGCGGCACTGGCTGCTGCCGCTGCCCTGTTGGCCCTTTGTGGCTTGGCCTTTTTCCTGCAGCTCGGAGGGCTCGGGTTAATGGATAAAACCGAGGGTCTGTTTGTGGAAGTGCCGCGGCAGATGCTGCTCAGCGGCGATTGGGTCACACCCCGCTGGAACGGAGCCACCTTCTTTGATTACCCCGTCTGGGGCTATTGGATGGTGGGTCTCAGTTTTCGCCTGTTCGGCATCACGGAATGGGCCGCTCGCCTGCCTGCTGCACTGGCCGCCAGCGCCACGGTGCTTGGGCTGTTTGCCTTGCTGTTGGCCTTGGGGGCCTCCGGCGAACGGCCGAGTCAGAGGGTTGGCCGGGCCACGCTTGCTGGCCTGATCCTTGCCCTAAGCCCTGGTTGGGTTGGGTGGGGGCGCTCGTCGGTCACCGACATGTTCCTGGCCAGCGCGATCGCCTTGGCCTTGCTTGGTTTCTCCTTGGCCTACTGGCGCCGCGATGTGCTTGCGTTGCGTCGCCTGGGCCATGGTGCCCTGGCCCTGTTCTGCGGCGTCGCGGTGCTCGCCAAAGGGCCGGTGGGCGTGTTGCTCCCAGGCCTGGTAATCATCGTCTTCTTGCTGCTTCGTGGTCAGCTCTGGTCGGAGGTGCGTCAAACCCCTTGGCTGCCTCTGCTGGCTGTGTTCCTTGGGGTGACCCTCCCCTGGTATGGCCTGGCCACCGCTGCCAATGGCTTCACTTTCATCTCTCGCTTCATCGGATTCAGCAATCTCGAGCGCTTCACCTCGGTGATCTATTCCCATCCGGGGCCGCCTTGGTTTTATCTGCCCTGGGTGTTGCTGTTGCTTCTGCCTTGGTCTCTCTATCTGCCGGTGGCGATCACGCGCCTTCGCTTCTGGCGGTTGCGCCAGTGGCGGATGGCATCCGATTCCGAGGCGCTCTCTCTCTTCGCCCTGCTCTGGTTGGTGTTGATCGTCGCCTTTTTCTCTTCGGCAGCGACGAAATTGCCCGGTTACATCCTGCCCGCATTGCCCGGTGCTGCTTTGTTGGTGGGCCTGCTGTTTGCTCCGCTGCCGAGAAGTCAGTCCCAGGGGGATGTTCTTGAGGCGCCCTTCTGGCGTGGCAGCGGTTGGTTCAATGCCCTGCTGCTCGGCTTGATGGTGGTGGCCGCCGTTTTGGCCCCTGGGTGGATCGAGCAGGATCCCTCCTACCCCGGTTTCGCTTCAGCGGTTGGAGCCTCGGGTTTGCCTTGGCTGCTGGCACTTCCCCTGGCTCTCGCGGCGATCGCGCTGGTGCTGCTTCTGCTTCGAGCACCAGCAACGCTGCCCTGGCTCTGGGTCCCGAATGCGCTGGGCTTTGCCGCCGTGCTGGCGCTGGTGGTTCCTGTGCTCGCCCCCTTGATCGACCGCGAGCGGCTGGTGCCCATCCGGGTTCTGGCCAGAGCGGCCTCAGCCTCCGGGCAACCTGGTGAACCGCTGCTGGTTGCCGGCTACAAGCGCTACAGCGTGGTCTTCTACAGCGGACGACCGGTGTTGTTTGTGCATGACTCCCGTGATGCCCAGCAACAGCTTCAGGCCGATCCGTCTGCCACGGTGTTGCTGCTGGGATCCGATGCAGAGCTGTTGGAGTTCGGTGTGAGGCCGGGCGATGCGGCCCTGTTGGCTCGCTCTGGTGCCCATCGCTTGGTCCGACTCCCTCGCACCACCCTTGACCAGTTGGAGGCTCAACCTTGAACACCATGGCTCTGTTGTTCCGCGATTGGTTGAGAGCTCTGGGCTTGCGGCGCGCTGGGATCGCTGTGCTCACGGCTCTGCTGCTGGCCTTCGTTGGCCCCCGCCTGGCCAGCCAGGGGGAAGGCTCCTTTGACAGTGCCCTGTTGGAGAACCTCCATGCCCGCATCCCCGAGCCCCTGGGCCAGATCCTGCTTGGCGTTTATCAGGTCAGCGGCGTGCATGTCACCGCGGTTTTGGTGCTGGCGGTGCTCTGTTTTCTCGCCCTCAAGCGCTTCTGGGCTGAGCTGATCTGTCTGGTGATCGGCACCGGAGGCATCCTGGTGATCGTGGATCGCCTGCTGAAGCCCTGGTTTGATCGGCCGCGCCCCGGGGCAAGCCTGCTGGAGCTCAGTGGGCGCAGTTTTCCCAGCGGGCACGCAGCCGGTTCGGTGGTGTTCTATTTCCTGAGCTGCACGCTGCTGGCGGCCCACTACCCCCAGTTGCGCAAGCCGCTGTTTTTAGTGTCCAGCCTTTGGGTAGGCCTGGTTTGGCTGAGCACGCTTTACTGCCGCGCCCATTGGCCCAGCGACCTCCTCGCTGGAGCCTCCATCGGTTATGTGTGGCTCAGCTTCTGCCTGGCCGGTTTCACCGTCTGGCAGCGGCAGCACCGGTCTTCTTCTCTCTCTGGAGCGTCTTGTTTCATGGCTGATTCCTCCGTGACGCTTGTTTCATTGCGGGGGCTGCGCTCTGCCCCTCAGGTCTCAGCTCCGGATTGCCAACGGCTGCAGCAGGAGCTGCGGACCGCCATTGCCAGCTGCGAGTGGTTCACCGTTGGCGTGATGGCCCCGTCCGCCCAGGACGCCGTGGCGGCGCTTCGCTCCCTGGAGCAGGGACTCGGCTGGGAGGCCCTGGCGCTGGATCCATCGGGGGAGGATCTCGCCAGCATCGATGGCCCCGTGTTCCTCAAGGGCAACCAGAACAACGGTCGTTTTCTTGTGCGCCGTGAGAGCGGCTTGGGCGAGGGAATCCTGATCACCGGACATAACCCTGTGGATCCAACGGTGGAAGACACCTGGGGCCCCCTGCCGCTCCAGCTGTTCAGCTGACACCAGATCAAGACTTTGCAAGCCATGCCCGGGATCGGCACCACCAATCCCTAGGCTTGGCGGCTGTGATTCGGCGGCTTGAGCTGCCTCGATGCTTTCCGATGGCCGGTTCCCAACTGCGCATTGCTTCCCGCCGCAGCCAGCTGGCCATGGTGCAGACCCACTGGGTGCGCGACGAGCTCTCCAAGGCCCACGACGGCCTCGAGATCACCATCGAGGCGATGGCCACCCAGGGGGACAAAATCCTTGATGTGGCCCTGGCCAAGATCGGTGACAAGGGGCTGTTCACCAAGGAGCTGGAAGCTCAGATGCTGGTGGATCGGGCCGATATCGCCGTTCACAGCCTCAAGGATCTGCCCACCAACCTGCCCGAGGGGTTGATGCTCGGCTGCATCACCGAGCGGGAAGATCCCGCCGATGCGCTGGTGGTGCACGAGAAGCACAAAGACAAAACCCTGGCCACCCTTCCTGAAGGAGCCGTGGTGGGCACCAGCTCCCTGCGCCGCTTGGCCCAATTGCGGCATCACTTCCCGCACCTCACATTCAAGGATGTCCGCGGCAATGTGATCACCCGTCTGGAAAAGCTCGATTCCGGCGAATTTGATTGTTTGATCCTCGCGGCTGCCGGTCTCGGGCGGCTTGGACTCGCCGACCGCATCCACGAGCTGATTGATCCTTCAATCTCCCTGCATGCCGTGGGTCAGGGTGCTCTTGGCATTGAGTGCCGTGAAGGCGACACCGCCGTGCTTGAGCAGATCAAGGTGCTGGAGCACCTGCCCACCGCGCGTCGCTGCCTGGCTGAACGCGCCTTCCTTCGCGAACTTGAGGGTGGTTGCCAGGTGCCCATCGGCGTCAACACGCGCTTTGATGGCGACACCCTTGTGCTCACCGGCATGGTGGCCAGCCTCGATGGTCTGCGCCTGATCCGCGATGAGGTGCGTGGCGATCAGACCAACCCCGAGGCCCTTGGGATTGAGCTGGCCCACAAACTCAAGGAGCAGGGAGCAGGAGCAATCCTGGAGGAGATCTTTGCCACCGTTCGGCCCGAGGCCTGATTCAGCTGCTGCGGTGAGCCATGAGCCGGCGGCGGTGGAGCCGCGGGCTCTGCCGTTTCAGTGGAGCTTGCTCGCCTGGGCGGCCCTGGTGGGTGCGCTCACTGGGCTGGCCGTGGTGGGCTTCCACTTCCTGCTGGGCTTCATCAACAACTTTCTCTATGGCCCGGTGGTGGAAGGCCTGATCGGCCTGTTCACGACCGCGCCGCCGGAACCGCCACCGCTGCCCGAGCCGGCACCCGCCGCAGGAACCCCCCTTGGAGCGCTGCTGCAGATCGGCCTCGGGGGGCTTGCGTTCCTGCCACCCCCGCCGCCACCGCCGGAGCCGATTCCGCTGCCGGGTGATCCGCTGCCGCTGTGGCTCTCGGCCTGGCCTGTGGTGCTGGTGCCACTCCTGGGCGGCCTTGCAGTGGGTGCCCTGCGCCAGTGGGGCCGCGATCTGGGGCCGAGCCTGCCAAGCCTGATGGCCATGGCCGATGGCAGTGTGCAGCCCACCCCCAAACTTC